>SMTZ1_10016144_pt1 | contig 13768 bp, 10 predicted proteins | sample DeeMarSWOR136_30_FD_25667 | JGI IMG/M metagenome (IMG submission 25667) | reverse complement strand
GATGTTTTTTCTGGCTATTCTTTTTCTTTCCAATTATCCAGAGTACATGGTGGGTTTGATCATGATCGGTCTAGCTCGCTGTATCGCTATGGTGATAGTGTGGAACGAGCTGGCCAAAGGCGATACCGAATATGCTGCTGGATTGGTGGCATTTAACAGCATCTTCCAGGTTCTTTTTTACAGCATCTATGCCTGGATTTTTATTACCAAGCTGCCCATTTTATTCGGGCTTGAAGGAAGCGTAGTCAACGTTACCATCGGTCAAATCGCTCAAAGCGTTTTTGTTTACTTAGGAATACCTTTCATAGCAGGCATTCTTACCCGTTTCCTTTTGGTAAGAGCTAAAGGGAAGGAGTGGTATCATACCCGGTTTATCCCCAAAATCACTCCTGTTACCCTTATTGCTCTTTTGTTTACCATCGTGGTGATGTTCAGCTTGAAAGGTAATCTCATCGTTCAGATCCCTTTTGATGTGGTTCGCGTTGCCATTCCACTCCTGATATATTTTGTGGTGATGTTTTTGGTAAGCTTTTATATGGGTCGAAAAATTGGAGCGGATTACTCCAAGACCACCACTTTGTCTTTCACCGCAGCCAGTAACAATTTTGAATTAGCCATTGCTGTTTCGGTTGCTGTTTTCGGAATCAAGTCTGGAGTAGCGTTCGCTGCGGTAATCGGTCCATTGGTTGAAGTCCCTGTGCTGATTAGTCTTGTCAACGTGGCGCTCTGGTTTAAGAAAAAATATTTCAATGGAGAAAATATAAGTTAATAGGTATATAGATATGAAGCAAATTAAGGTGTTGATTTATCCGTTTTTGTTTGCCCTGTCGATTCTAATATTAAGACCATCCAAATCAGTCCAGGTACAATCATCTGAAACTGGGATAGTGAAAGGTGGGGACGCTATTTCAACAGTTATTAACCAAATCAATCAATTAGATGATGTCGACAGTTTATTGGTTATTCATTTTCATCCTGAAGTTCAATGTTCATGCTGCATAAGTGTTGGCAATTTTGCAAGGAAAGCTATGGAAAGGTTCCATCCCAAGCAATACAGAGACTCAGTTCTTATCTTCAGAACATACAATATCGATGAAGATACCTTGACCGTGAAGAGATACAAAATATTCTGGTCAGCTCTGGGTTTTGAAAAATACTGTGGAGAGATAAAAGAGTTTAAAGAGATCGAATCGGTTTGGGAATTTTGTGAAGATCAGGAGAAATATCTTAAGAATTTCAAAAAAGAGCTGGACGAGTTTATTGTTGGTTCGAAAAAGGGTGAATCCGAAGATAAAGATACGTCCCGAATGAAGTGAAGTAAAATCGGAATAGGCAAGATGATTTTTAGAAGAATAGCTGAGTTTATAAAAACTACTGATGGAGGTAAAAATTGAAGCTGAAACAAAATATAATGGTGATAGGAGTATTTATTATCATAGGGATTGTGTTCATTTTGATTAAAGTACCTTTTGATCAAGCAGGTAAGAGTTCTAATCCCGAATCAAAAATCGAAGGTTCCAAGACCGAGGTCCAGAGTCAACCGGCAAAGAAACTACCCATGTTGATCGATTTGGGAAAAGGTACCTGTATCCCCTGCAAAAAGATGAAGCCGATCTTAGAGGAGTTAAAAACAGAATACGAAGGGAAGGCAATCGTAGAAATAATCGACCTTAGATATGATCGACAAGCAGCGAGAAAATACGAAATCCGGCTGATCCCAACTCAGATCTTCTTTGATTCCGAGGGGAAAGAAATCTATCGTCATGAAGGATTCATGGACAAACAATCCATAAAAATGAAATTCGCAGAGATGGGAGTATACTGATATGGACTCGATATTGTCAAACATCTCCAATGTAATAAACAATTCTCCGAGCCTGGCTTATCTTTTAGTTTTCCTGGGTGGATTGATCTCTGCCTCCAGTCCGTGTGTACTGGCAATAATTCCCCTGGTGATCGGATTTGTGGGAGGCTACTCTGAAGGGAATAAGAAAAAAGCTATTATCTACTCTTTAGTTTTTGCTTTAGGGTTATCCATAACCTTTACTATATTGGGAGCAATCGCCTCTCTGATGGGTAGACTTTTTGGAGATGTGGGGAAATTCTGGTATTATATCGCAGGAGCTGTGGCGATTATCATGGGACTATATCTGACCGGAGTGCTTCATTTCAAACTTCCTCAACCGGTTACCCTGAAAACAAAGCACAAAGGCGTTATCGGTGCTTTTCTGCTTGGCCTTCTGTTCGGGGCAGTCTCTTCTCCCTGTGCTACTCCTGTTCTGGCTGTGATTTTAGCTTTTGTTGCTACCAAGGCTAAGATAATCTATGGTACCTCTTTGCTTTTTGTTTATGCTATTGGTCATTGCGCTTTGATAATCTTAGCTGGAGTTTTTACCGGATTTGTGGAAAACTATGCCAAGTCTAAAGGGGTCAGCAATTTCTCCAGTCTCACCAAAAAGATCAGCGGTGTTTTGATCTTCTTAGCAGGCCTCTATATTCTGTATATTAATATCTAAAAACCCTTTAGAACTTTTATTCTGTTATAAACTCAAAAAAAGAGGTTTGGAATCGTTTAATATTGTTGATTTTTTACCATGGTTGCTAAAATGGAAAGCATAATCTACGGTCCGGTTCCCTCCAGAAGATTGGGCATATCCCTGGGGGTGGATATAGTGCCTTTTAAAACCTGTTCCTATGACTGTATATACTGCCAGCTGGGTAAAACCACTCATCGTACTCTAAAGAGGAAATCTTTCGTTGATCCGAATCTGGTTTTAAAAGAAATAAAAGAGCTTTTGATGACAAACAAGGACATAGACTACATTACTTTTTCCGGCTCAGGAGAACCGACTTTGAATAAAGACATCGGAGAAATGATAAAAAGAATAAAAGAAAAAACTAAAATTCCGGTTGCGGTTTTGACCAACGGCTCTTTGTTATGGGACGAGAGTGTCAGAAGGGATTTATCCAAAGCTGATCTGGTCGTTCCCTCTATGGATTGTGTATCAGAGGAGGTTTTTCAGAAGATAAATCGTCCTGTTAAGGGCTTGACTATAAAGAAGGTGCTTACGGGCCTTAAGACTTTCACCCAGGAGTTCAAAGGGAAAATTCAACTGGAGATTATGCTGGTTAAGGGAGTGAATGATTCCCAAGAAGAAATAGAGAAGATGAACGAGTTTATAAAGGAATTAAAAGCAGACAAAATACAACTCAACACGGTTGTAAGACCCCCTGCCGAGCCTGAGGTAAAGCTTTTGGATTTAGATAGACTCAAAAAGATAAAGAAAATCTTCGAGAAAAGTCACCGGGTGGAGATAATCTCCGATTTCAAAAGAAAAACCAAAAAATCATATCATAAGGATCTGGAGAGAGCAATACTTGAGCTTTTGAAAAGAAGACCAACCAGAGACGATGAGATGGCAACCTCTTTGGGGGTGCACAAAAATGAGCTTTTGAAATATCTGAATATCTTGGAAAATGAGAAAAAGATAAAAAGGAAGAAAGCCAAAGACAAAAAAGGTTTCTTTTTTATGAAAAATTAAAGGAGAGGAATTGAAGCTCTACACCGATTGTATTCCCTGTATAATCAGCCAGACAGTTAAGCTGTCAGCGGATCTGGGTCTGAAGCCGGATGATCAAAAAAAACTTTTGAGAGAGGTGCTTCTACTTTCGAGCGAGGTCTCCTATGACAGATCCCCACCCCATATAGCCAAGGAGGTTTACAGGCTTATTCATAAGATTCTAAAAAATCCCGATCCTTACAGAAAGGTCAAAGAGAAATATAACCAGCTTGCTTTAAAATTTTACCCTTCCTTAAAAGAAGAGGTAAAAAACTCCAGGGACAGATTTAAAAAGGCGGTGAAGCTGTCCATTGCAGGCAACGTCATCGATTTTGGCTCGAACCGTAAGTTCTCCCTTGAAAAAACGATAAAAGATGCTTTAAGAAAAAGGCTTTCAGTCGATCATACCGGCTCTCTGAAAAGATCATTAATTGAGGCTTCGAAAGTTCTCTATTTGGGGGACAACGCTGGTGAAACGGTTTTCGACAGGATATTGATCGAGGAGTTTCCTGAAAAGCAAATCTACTACGGGGTAAGAGGTTCTCCGGTGATAAACGATGCCACCCTAAAGGATGCTTTGGCCTGCGGTTTAGATTCAGTGGCTCATCTTATATCCAACGGCTCAGATGCTCCCGGGACGATTTTAGAGGACTGTTCTTTCGAGTTTAAATCCGTTTTTGACCAATCGGATTTAGTAATTGCAAAGGGGCAGGGAAACTACGAGACCTTAAACGAGGTGGGCGGTAAAAAGATTTTCTTTTTATTTATGGTGAAATGCCCGGTTATTGCTGCCGATGCTGGATGCCCTGTTGGGGGATATGTGGTTATGGAGAACAAAAGCGGATAAAATCTTTTTTACTGGGAGATTTCTTCCTCCGCTAGTGGCAGGGTCGCAATGAAATAATATATGACAGTTATTGCAAGGTCGAAAGCTTGAAGCAATCATAAAGAAGTTTCAGTCATAAAAAAAAAGAGCCGCAAGATGCGGCCCTCTTTGTTCTATGTTAAGCAACCAGGTTATTTAATTTTAACTATCTCGATCCTTCTGTTTTGTTCTCTTCCATCTTCAGTATCGTTATCTGCTATGAAATTGGTAGCACCATATCCTTTTGCGGTAATCCTTTCTTCTTCAACCCCTTTTGCCACCAGGTACTTTTTGACCTGATCAGCCCTTCTCTGGGAGATCACTTTGTTGGCCTGAGGTGAACCGTAGCTGTCAGTGTATCCCTGGACCTCTATCTCCACGTTCTTGTAAATCTGTAATCTTTCAGCTAAATCATCCAGAGTGCTGTGTTTTATTACGTCGATGGCAATCCCTCCCGGAGGGTATATCATATGAAGTACTATTTTTTCCTCGATGGGTTTCACCAGGGGGCAGCCAACTTTATCCACCTCGATTCCCATCGGGGTATTGGGGCAATTATCCAGTCCGTCGTACACACCGTCCAGATCGGAATCTATTCCTACCCCGTTCTCGTCCACCTTAGCTCCGGAGGGAGTATCTTTTTCCTGATCCAGATAATCGGGAACACCATCCTTATCGGTATCAACCGGGCAGCCCCGGGAATCGACCTCCACTCCCTCGGGAGTGTCATCGCATTTGTCGATACCATCGTACACCCCATCCTTATCCGAATCGATGGGGCATCCGTAAGCATCGACCATTGCTCCCTCGGGGGTTCCGGCGCAGCTGTCCAGCCCATCGTAGACCCCATCCCTGTCCTGATCCATGGGACATCCGAACTCGTCCACCAGTGCTCCCTCGGGGGTATCCGGGCATTGATCCAATTTGTCTTTTATGCCGTCCTTGTCTTCATCCTTTCCTCTGCCCAAGTAATATGAGACACCACAGAAAAGCTCGGGAATGCCTCTGGGAATATCCAGTTGGCCGGGATCGGATCCAACTATATCTTTAGGACCGGTTAGATCAGTTAATAGCCTGGTGAGATAATGATATCTAGCACCCAGGGTTATTCCTATGTTCTCGTGCGGAGAGTATTCTAATCCTGCCCCGAACATTATGGTTATTTCCTGGTCATGAAGTCCAAAAACGGATGAATCTTCCCGGTTCCATACCTCGAATCTTTCCGAGTTAACCTGGAAACCATCCTTGTCCTTATACTTCCAGTAGGATACTCCTCCCCCTCCGCAGATAAAAGGGCTTACCCTCTCATTATCAGGGTAAAAATAATAATAGAGCACTGCTTCCAAAACTATGTTTCTGTACTTGTACTCGAAGGTGTCCTTTTCAGTTCCCCAGGCATAATTTACCTTGGACAGGGCTCCGATGGATACTCTATCGGTCAGTCCGTATTTGAAGCTTAACCCCCGGTTGTCCCCTGCATCGAAATCCTGATCTGTCCCCGCGGGCCAAAAAATGCCTCCCTCGATTCCCGGAACATACCTTGCCTCCAAATCAACGGCTTTAGCTGGGGAGATAACAAGAGCAAGCAACAGAAGACCACATCCAGCAATAAAGATTTTTTTCACCTTCTTCCTCCTATTTATTATTTCTATATGAGTTAACCTAACAGGTTTTAATCTATGGCTTTAACAGTTGGATTCTTAAATCTCACCTCCTTTTCCTTTCGCTTCTTAAAGTCGAAAAATCAACTCATATCCTTTTTTAATCATCACTTTTAAAACCCAAAAAGGATCTAAGATGAAATTTAAACTGAATATATAAAAGATAATTTTTATATGTCAAGGAATTTTTTTAATATAAAATCAGCGGGAAATAAGGATTTTCTAATCACCTCAACAGAAATAGGAGATTATATTATGAAGCTTCAGGTCACGACAAGGGAGGAGGCGAGCTCTTTTAGATTTTGTTTATATCTTTGACCATTGCTGTGCTCCAGCTGGGTTCCTATTCCCCAAGCATCGAGGATAAAATTTTTCTCTTATCGTTTAGAATTTTATATTCTGAAGCTTCTGGACACGATAAAGGAGGAGACGAACTCTCTTAGGATATTGGAGATCTCCGAGGCGTCCTGGAAACGCTTGAGGGGATCTTTAGCCAATGCCTTGGCGCAGAGGTTATCGAAGATCAAGGGAGTTTTCTCGTTTTGGCTAGAGGGAGGAGGTGGATTTTCGTTGATGATATTGTACATCAAAGAGCTTATCTCCTCACCCTGAAAAGGTTTTTTTCTGGTCAAAAATTCGTAGAGCACGATCCCTAAGGAGAATATGTCCGACCTTTTATCAGCAGGTTTTCCCTGAAGCTGTTCCGGCGAGATGTAATAAGGTGTTCCCAGGGCTACCCCGTCTTGGGTCAGCTCCGAGGCTTTGAGTCTGGCTATACCAAAATCCATCACCTTAACCTCAAAGTTATCCAGAATCATTATATTGGAGGGCTTTATATCCCGGTGTATTACGCCTATCCGGTGAGCGTAGGATAAAGCATCACAAATCTGAATTATTATTCTGGCTGCGATTTTGTAGTTCAGCTCTGATTTCTTTTTTATCAATCTGGTAAGAGGGTAGCCCTTCAGGTATTCCATGGCTATGTATTGCAGATCGCCCTCCTGCCCGACGTCGTAAACGGTGACTATGTTGGGATGTGAAAGTCTCCCTGCTGCCTGCGCTTCTCTTAAAAGCCTCTGTTTAAGCTCCTCTTTCTCCTCTGCGGTGGAGACGAAATCGAGCCTTATGGTTTTTAAAGCCACCAGTCGATCAATTGCCGGGTCTTCTCCTTTGTAAACCATTCCCATGGCTCCTTTACCTATGGGCTGGATGATCTTGTATCTTCCGAACTGGGTCAGGTTCAGCTGGGTGGTGGTTGTTTTCTCAGTTGGCTTTTGTTTTTCAACCTCGCTTGGAATAAAAGTTTTAGGCTGGGTCGCTTGTGCCTCGACTTCAACTTCAACTCTTTTTATGGGTTCGGATTCAATCTTTTCCTGTTTTTCTGCTTCCTCTGATTTCTCTGGTGGTAAGTCTTCTAATTTCTGTGTTTTTTTCTTTTTTTCCAACTCTTTGAGCTTTACCGAAGGAGCGGCCAAACTGAAAAATAAAAGTTCTAAAAGTGGGTAAACTGGCTTGGTAAAAACTCCAGCGGAAAAGAAGAGGATGATGCTTAAGTTAATTAAGACAAAGAAGGTGATGGTTAATATGACCATTCTATAACTTAAGGAGACGCTGGGAAATATCACTCCACAGAAGGCACCGATCAGTAGTATCAAAAGCAGGTCAAATGCTGAGCTCCAGCGGACAACGAAGTTTTTGTGGATTATATTCTCCACCGCATTAGCTATTTTTTCCACCGAGGGCAGCTTGGGGGAGGTTGGCGTTCTTATAAAAGACCTGGAGTTTACGGTGGTTAAACCCACCAGAACGATTCTGTTCCGGAAGCTTTCCTGGGGAATTTTTTCCCCTAAAACATCCTTTGCAGAATAGTATTTGAAGGTTCTTTCCGGACCGCAGAAATCTATAAGCATATTGCCGTTTTTATCGAAGGGGATGGTAAGATCTTTTAATCCCAGTTTTTTTCCGGGACCCAATTTTATGTCATCCGGTTTAGCCTCAAGGTAATTTTTTGCGATTTGAAATGAGGCTGAGGGATACAGATACCCATCATAATAGATTAAAAGAGGCTCTTTTCTTACCGTTTTATCGAAATCGTAGGTGAGATTGACATGTCCAAAATCAGCTGCACCATCAATTAAGGGCAGGGCTGGGAAATAGATTTCTTTTGCTTGGATTTTTAGGGGATTTTTTCCCTTTAAAATCGCGGATAGGGTAATGGATTGTGGGACTTCAGTCCCGGTTATCCCGATATCTGAAATGTTGAAATGTATGGGAAGAATAACATTTCCCACTTCCCTGATCAGGTCCGCCAAAATTTCAGTATTACCCAGTGTATCCTCATTTACATCCTGAGAGAAGGAGAGGTCTAAGAAGAGAACTTTAGGAGAATCCAGGCTGATGGAGTAGACCAGATCAGCTATTTTTTCCCTTGACCAGGGCCATTTACCTACCCGGTCTGTGCTTTTGTCATCTATGGTTACTATTACTATTTGATCACCCGGAGGGTTATTCCCTCTGAAGCGGTACATCAGATCAGAAAGTTTTAAATCTATCCTTTCCAACCAGCCAGGTGATTCAAAAAATATCACCAGCACCAGGATGGTGATCAGGATATATAACAAAAAGCCCGAAGATTTTTTCCTTAACAGTTCTATGAAATTATTGTATTTCATCTTCCCAGCACTAATCTGTCGATTAAAAATTGAGGAAGTTTTGCTTTTTTCATTTTTTTCTGGGTTTTCTTCATATCGTAAGGGACCCTTTTCAACCTCAAGATCTTTTTTTGATCGTCATAGAAAAGGTAGCAGGAGCGATTATCTCCATCCCGGGGCTGACCTACCGATCCGATATTTATCAGGTATCGGTGTTGCTCCTCCAGTTTAACTTCATTTTCATCAACCAGAAAACAGTGTCGGGTTTGGTATTTCTTTATGATAAAAGGCCTGTGGGAGTGACCGATTAAACAGACCTGACGATTGAAAAAGGAGAAGTTCTCCTCGGCTTCGTCCAGGCTGAAGATATAATCCCAGTTCTCCGGTTCTTTGGGAGTGGAGTGAACTAAATGAAAGTTATCAAATCTGTAATCCATTAAATAGGTGGATATGGTCTGATGGTTTTTCTCCGAAAGATTCTTTTTTGTCCACTCGATTGCTTCCTTAGCATATTGATTGAACCAGTTGGTTCCCATCATGTCCAATGCAGCGTAATCGTGATTGCCCATAAGGTGTTTTCCCGCTACCTTTTGGATGAGCTCCACGCACTCGTTGGGATTAGGGCCATAACCAACCGCATCTCCCAGAAAATAAAATTTATCCAGCTTCTCTTTTTTGAAATCCTCTAAAACTGCCTCTAACGCCTCTAAATTCGAGTGAACGTCAGAGAAAAAGCCAACCAGCATTTATTTTTTTCCTTCCACGAATCGGAAGACGGTGCTTCCTACTTGAATCAGATCGTCATTTTTAAGTCGGTATTTTTCAACCTTTTCGCCGTTTACCTTGGTTTTCCCATTTTTCCCCAAATTGACCAAAAGCCATCCCTGGGATTCCTTGGTTAGTTTAGCTTGAAGCCTGGAGGTGAAAAATCCTTTTACCCTGATGTGGTTGTATCCGGATTTCCCTAAAGTGATCACTTCTTTATCCAGAGGATATTCTTTCTGCTCGGCTTTATCTTCACCCAAAAGTACCGAGCAGCCGACCTTTTCAACTATCTGCTTTTCCTTTTTGTCCTTCTCCAGAAGTTCCTTCTGTTTTTTAGTCCTCAATACCATGGTCCCATCCAGGTCGCTTAACTTGGTCTGCTTGGGAGTTTCTTGGTGAAAGAGCAGGTTGAATTTACCGATGGTGATCTGATCGGAATCCTTTAAAATCTCCTCGGTGATTTTCCTGTTGTTTACGAAGGTACCGTTCAAACTTTCGTTGTCCATTATAACTGTACCCTGGGGACCGAATTCAATCAAAGCATGTTTTCGGGAAACCGCTCGATTATCCAGAACAATATCGTTATCCGGAGTCCTTCCGATTGAGATTCTTTTTTTCTCGGTTACCAGTTTCTCTATCACCTTATCCTCGAATTTGACAACAATCTCGGGCATAACACCCTCCTTTTACATAATTTTTTATCTTTTCTTTGTCAATAGAAAAATTATCCCTTTAAAAATCCCCATATTCCAATAAAGGATTTTCATTCATATATAATTGTCGACAAAGATGGTTGAAACTTGACGATTTAAGCTTTTTGTTTGTTTTTACCGGAGTTGGGGAAAATCTTTTTTAATGAAAAATTTCTAAACTTCGTAATAAAGAAAAAAACTTTTGAGCTAACCCGATAAAGCCTAAGGTATTTTTTAACCTGAGTTGTTTAAAATAATTTAAAAGCTCCATCAAAGATCGGTTGACATCCGTTTTTAATTTGTTATTATACTTCAGAAATGAAGACGGAACCTTGGCTTAAAGGAGGAATTCTGTGAAAGAGTATAAAATAGACCAACTGAGAAACGTAGGGCTGATTTCCCATGGAGGAGCAGGCAAGACCTCTTTGACGGAGGCTCTTCTTTACACTGCTGGTCAGATCACCAGACTGGGGAAAGTGGATGATGGGAATACCACCTCAGATTATACCGATGAGGAGATAGATAGAAAGATCTCAATTCAAACCGCACTTTTGCATTTCGAATGGAAAAATAATAAGATTAACCTTTTGGACATACCTGGATACGCGGACTTCAACGGAGAGGTATATGGTGGGTTGAGAGTTTGTGAAGGGGCGATAGTTTTGCTGTCAGCCTTGTCCGGAGTGGAGGTGGGAACAGAGCAGGTCTGGGATATTGCGGATCGGTATAATCTTTCCCGGATATTGTTCGTGAATAAACTTGATAAGGAACATGCGAGTTTCGATCAGGCTCTGAAACAAGCCCAGCAGCGTTTCGGCATCCATGTGGTTCCCCTGCAGATTCCTATCGGGGAGGGCCTCAGCTTCAAAGGGGTGGTGGACCTTTTAAAGATGAGAGCATTTTATTTCGAGAAAGATGGAAAGATGAAGGAGGATAAGGTTCCTCAAGAACTTGATGCTGAAGCAAGAAGCCACCGGGATAAATTGATTGAGGCAGCTGCTGAAGCAGAGGATCGGCTTCTGGAGAAATATTTGGATAAAGGAGAGCTTGAGCCGGATGAGATCAAAGATGGGTTGAGAAGCGGCGTGGTAAAAGCCCAGCTTTTCCCAGTTTTATGCGGAGCTGCAACTGAGAATTGTGGAACCCAACTCCTTCTGGATAAGATAGTTGAGCTTTTACCAGCACCTCTGGATAGAAGCGAGATAAAAGGGGAGGACCCATCCTCCGAAAAAGAGAAGATTATTAAAATCTCTGAGAATTCGTCTCTTTGCGCTTTTGTATTCAAAACCATTTCCGAGCCGCACGTGGGCGAGCTTTCATATTTCAAGATTTTTTCCGGAAAGATTAAATCGGGGGATGACGTATACAATCCGAAAACCAAGGTGGTTGAGAGAATCGGTCAAATCTATTCCTTGAACGGAAGGGAAAGGAAGGAGATCGGGATGGTGAACGCTGGTGATGTGGGAGCTTTCGTCAAGCTGAAAAATACCCATACCGGGGATTCCCTGTGTTCCGAGAAAGATCCTGTGGTTTTACCTTCAGTTGATTTCCCGCATCCGGTGATAAGGATGGGAATAAGACCAAAATCCAAGGGAGATGAGGAGAGGATCGCAACCGGTTTCTCCAAGCTGCACGAGGAGGACCCCACTTTCATAATGGAGGTTGATCCCGACATCAAACAGACTATAATACACGGACAGGGCGAGCTCCACCTTGGAGTTATGGTGGATAAGCTTAAGAAGAGATTCGGAGTTGAGGTTGAGATAGAAAAGCCCAGGATACCTTATCGGGAGACTATTACCAGCACAAAAGAATCTCAGGGTAAATACAAGCGCCAATCCGGTGGAAGGGGGCAGTATGGAGATGTGTGGCTCAAGCTGGAGCCTTTGAAAAGAGGAGAGGGTTTTGAGTTTGTGAATAAGATAGTGGGAGGTGTGGTCCCCTCAAAATACATTCCCTCGGTTGAGAAGGGTGTTGTGGAAGCGATGGTAGATGGGATCCTGGCTGGGTACCGGGTGGTGGATTTGAAGGTGACTTTGTACGACGGCTCTTTTCACGAGGTTGACTCCTCGGATTTGGCATTTAAAATTGCGGGATCGATGGGATTCAAAAACGCGGCAAACCAGGCCAGGCCGGTTCTGCTGGAGCCCATATACAATGTGGAAGTAACGGTTCCTGAGGAGTTCATGGGTGAAGTGATGGGCGATCTTTCCTCCCGCCGGGGAAAGATCTCGGGGATGGATCCTCATGGTAATTTTCGGATAATCAAAGCGCAGGCTCCCCTGGCTGAACTGGATAAATATTCCACTTCTCTGAGATCTCTTACTCAGGGAAGGGGAGTTCACCACCAGTATTTCTCCCATTATGAGGAGGTTCCCAGGGATTTGGCTGAGAAAATAATCGAGGAAGCAAAAAGGGAGAAAGAAAAGTAGAATTAGTAAAATAATTAGAGCTTTCGGTTTTAGAGTTGCCCCTCCGGATATGTTATCCTGGATTCAAGTAAATATCCCTTGGAGGGGTAAAGTTTATCTTTTCGAAGATCTCCGAATAGAAGAATCCGCTTATTTATGCTATTTTAGCTTGATCATCTAAGAGAGAATATGGAGGGAGAATGAGCCCCAACCCGCTATTTGATAGCTTTCGGTTGTCTTGTGATATAAATTTTTTCTCTCCAGAACAAAGAATTTGAAAATTTTACTTGACACTTTTATTCTTCACCTTAAAATATAAGCAGGTTATACAGATAAACGGGTTTTTCACCAGAGTTGCAGCCTGCAGTCTGAAACTTTAAAGTATGTGAAAAGATACCCGATATAATATCTGTAATACCTGGAATAAGGATATATTCCAGGCCCGGGGGATGGCTATGGATTTTGCTACAAATAAAACAAGAGTTTTTCAAACGAACACCTTAAAAAGGAGGTGGGCCTATAGTTTTCAATTGTTAGATATTAACGTCAACAATTAATCCTATTCCTTAAAGGAGGGATCGAAAGTGTCAAAAAAACTATGCTTTAAGCTCATATCCTTGAGCATTGCACTCTCCTTTCTGATTGTGCCGCTGATCCACGCAGGAACTACCGGAAAGATTGCAGGAATTATAAAAGACAGGGAAACCGGTGAACCGCTTCCTGGAGTTAGCGTGATGATCACCGGAACCACCATGGGAGCTGCAACCAATATAAAAGGGGAGTATTTCATTCTGAATGTGCCTCCGGGAAGCTACCAGCTTAAAGTTACGCTCATCGGTTACGCTCCAACCGAGATTGAAAATGTTGGAGTATCAATAGACCTGACCACCACCATGGATATCCAGTTAGCCTCCGAAGCGGTCGAGGTAGCAGGTGTTACCGTGACCGCGGAGAGACCGATATTCGAGGCGGATTTGACTTCCACCGCTCATATAATCACCACCACCGAGATCATTCACCGGCCGGTGATTAATACCGATGGAATTATTTACCGCACTCCGGGAGTGGTCTTCGACCCCATCGCGGGACCGATCAATCAGGGAACCCAGGGAACGGTGATAGGAAATGAAGGCAACAGGGTAACCGATACCGCTAACCCGGGA
>SMTZ1_10004767_pt1 | contig 13769 bp, 22 predicted proteins | sample DeeMarSWOR136_30_FD_25667 | JGI IMG/M metagenome (IMG submission 25667) | reverse complement strand
AGACTCTCGTAGAGTCCACGTGACTCCGCGGAGATACTTGGTTCCTTTGCTATTCGTAGAATATTAATGTAAAATCGGTACAATTCTGCCTATTACGGTCTATTTTGGTAAACCTGTATTGAAGGATTGAAATATGGACCGCACTTTTACCGCACTTCTGAAGAAAGAGGGGTCGGCGCAAGCCGACCCCTTTGATTGACTTTTGGCAGGAATGATACGAACAAATTCTTAGCTCCTTGGTCGACACATACAAGGATAAAACATCCATCACAATTGTAAATATCAATTATGCAATGGTCGTAATTATTCCAGGATTTTCTTTGGTTACCTTCCCAATAATTGGTGCTGGATATGAGTACCTTTCCTGGAATATACTCAATTTTGCTCCCGGCAATGCAATTGCCAGTCCACCTGATGTCTCAGAACTAAAAATGAGCTTACCGAGGAGCGAATCATCATCTTTCCTCTGCACCCTATGTGAAAAAGAACCGAGATTCATAGCAATCCCAGGTTCTTCAATTCCTCTCTCCAAAATTGTCAAAGCCCCTTTGTGTACTGGTATATGCGAAAGTTGAAGTTCGATTCCCACCCTGCTTGCCTCCGCCATCTCCACCAAGTGACCAGCTAGTCCATAGCCAGTGATGTCTGTGGCAGCATGTGCTCCAGCCTGTCTCATGGCATATGATGCATCACGGTTCAATGTGGTCATTGCATTGATAACTCGCCGAATATCAACTCCCTGGTCTTTCTTTTCCAAAACTGACTGAATAATGGTTCCTACACCGATTGGCTTGGTGAGTACAATTACATCACCTGGTTGTGCTCCAGCATTGGTAATGATTCTTTCAGGATGGATATAGCCAAAAACTGCGAGGCCATATTTAATCTCATCAGTAACAAAGGTGTGACCGCCTACGATGGTTACCCCAGCTTCCTGTGCTTTATTTTGACCACCCCATAGTATATGTCCGAGAACCTCAGGATCACCGTTTCCTGGAAAACCAATGATGTTCAAGGCAAGTTTCGGATCTCCACCCATTGCATAGATGTCAGAAATTGAATTCGCTGCCACGACCATACCGTACACTTTAGGGTCTATGATAACCGGCGTGAGAATATCGATAGATGAAACTACAGCAGTATTCTTACTTATGCGATAGACACCAGCATCATCAGCGGTATTAACACCAACCAGGAGATTTTTGTCCTTGACCCTAGGAAGGATAGAGAGTGCCTGCGCCAACTGCGCGGCCGACATCTTCGACGCTCAACCAGGACAGGAAATGGTTTCCAGTATGTTGAATTGCTCTTTCTCAAAGCCTTTCCTGTAAAAGAGCCGACAATGACAGTAACCGTCACGCGTCACTTCTTCATCTAGTGTTGGACAAGGACACGCCACATCGCTTTCCACATCCACAGGATAGTGTTGTTTACAGGGACAGAAATATTTACCATATTCTTCATAGTTATTGGTCATGAGTCTAATTACCTGTTCAACCCAATCCTGGTTGGGATTAAATGTATATCCTTTCATCTCTGTGATTTTCTTTATCCGCTGATAGTTCTTTTGACATGCGTTATCATTTTCAAACAACAATGTAACCTCCTCATAAAAGTTTTTATGGTTCGTACTGGCGCATTTCATAATCGTCAATTGCCCTCTGTAATGTATTAGCAGCCAATAGGGCACAGTGCTGATCTTCTTGTGGTAAACCTCCACAGAATTGCAGTACCTTCTTTTGGGTGATTCTGCGTGCATTTTTGACTATATTACCCTTAGCCATTTCACTAATAATACTTCCACAAGCAATGCTTGGTCCACATCCATCCGTATCGAATGTGCATTTAATGATTTCATTATTCACAACCTTTACCGAAATCTCCATTGTATCACCACACGGACCGGTTATTTTTCCATAACCACTCGCATTATTCATTATTCCCCAGTTCTTGGGCTGCCACCAGTGGTCAACAAATCTTGCAGAATAGATACATCTAAGATCCCTAATAATCTTCCTTTGGAGCTTTTCAGCAAATTTATTTTTCATTATAGACTCCGCCATATTTCTTCTATTACTTTAGCAACGGGATTGTTTGCATATTCAACAACTGGTATACCTTCAACTATGGATTCAGTAACAGAGTGATCATACGGGATTTTGCCAAGCAAAGAGATACCATTAGTTCGGCACCAATCTACAATACTTTGTGTATTATTCAGATTTATGTCACATTTATTTATTACACATGCAGCACGAATACCAAAATGCTTTGCCACACCAACCACCCTCTCCATATCGTGAATGGCGGAAAGAGAGGGCTCAGTAACGACCAACGCAATGTCAACACCTGAGAGTGAAGCGATCACAGGGCAGCCAATGCCTGGTGGACCATCAATAATTACATAATCAAAGTTATTTTCTTCAGCGATTCTCTTTGCATTCTGGCGGACGATACTTACAAGCTTCCCCGAATTTTCTTCGGCAATGCCCAATTTTGCATGAACCATTGGACCATATTTCGTCTCTGAGATATACCATTCACCAGAAACATTATCTTCCATCCGTATGGCGTCTTCTGGGCAGATATACTCACAGACACCACATCCTTCACAAGAAACAGGATCAACAGTGAAATCAACTTCTGAATTGGCTGTAACTATTGCATTAAACCTACAAACCCCAGCACATTCACCACAACTAATACACTTCTCTCTATTAATCACCGCCTTGGGAAGTCCTTTAAATATATGCCGTTCTTTGATACAAGGATGAAGTAATAAGTGTAGATCTGCTGCATCCACATCACAATCAGCCATTACCTTATTCTTAGTTAGAGCAGCAAAAGATGCAACAACAACGGTCTTGCCGGTTCCACCTTTGCCGCTAATCACAAGGATTTGCTTCATTTTTCCGCCGTTAAATAAACCAACTCTTTGCCACCCAGAAATTCCAAATTAATATTCTTAAAACGCGATTTTCTAAGCAGTAACGCCATTTTTGGGGGTGAATAAAACTTCTCGTACCAGATATCTTCAGCAATAGAACCCTTTGGAAAATCTATCATAATGATGTTACCATGTTCCTTTAGAACTTTCCTAATTTCTTTCAACACCGTTGATGGATTCTTCAACTCATGTAATACATACTTGGAAATACAAGCATCAAATTCTTCCGTCAAAAAAGATGAAAGATGTTCGGCATTACCTTTTATACAGTCTACCAAATGAGATAAATGCAATCTCCGACTTTCTCTTCTGCCTTTGGTAAAATCTGCGTCACTTATATCAACTCCTATCGCTTCACACCCTGTATGCTGGACAAGGAAGTTAACTAATCTACAATCGCCACAGCCAATTTCCAAAACTCTTTTAACGCCATTTAGTCTTTGTGCAATTATTTGAAAGACGGTGGGTTCTAAGCGCTCATAAAAGTCTTTATCCATCTCTCTTTTTCTTATCTATTGTTTCAAATATTTTTTGATACAATTTCTGAAACTTCATTTTGTATTTGGAATTAAACTGAAGCATCGGAATCCCTTTTGAATAGGCAATAGCGATTTCCTTATCCATTGGCATACGCATCAACACTGGTATATTCTCCTTCTTGCAATAGTCCTCCACTCCTTTGTCACCAATACCATCACGATTAATCACAACGCCAAATGGAATATTTAACTTTTGTAAGGTTTTAACTGCCAGCACAAGATCATTTAGACCAAAGGGAGTGGGTTCGGTGACTAGTACAGTAAAGTCACTTCCCTTCACTGCTTCAATAACTGGACAGGAGGTGCCTGGAGGTACATCAATAATGGTCAAATGGTGATTTTTTAAATGGCTAGCTTCCTTTACTTGTCTAATCAAGGGTGATGCTGATGGTTCACCAACATTTAGTCTACCCTGAATAAACTCAATTGTATCAGCCTTACCTTTTTCGACTATACCAATTTCTCTATTAGTTTCAGATATAGCTTGTTCAGGACAAACAAGCATACATCCCCCACAACCGTGGCAGAGTTCACTGAAAACAAGCACATCCTTTTTCAAAACTGCAATTGCGTTATAAGCACAAATCTCAGCACACTTGCGACAATAAGTACACTGATCTATATCTATAACTGGAATGGGGATACCAATCGATGTGGTTTCTGTAATTTTCGGCTTTAAGAAAATACCTGCATTAGGTTCTTCAACATCGCAATCAAGAAATTGAATTTTCTGATTCATCTCCCTGGCGAGTAACAACCCAAAGTTCGTCGCTATAGTTGTTTTACCAGTTCCTCCTTTACCGCTCGCAAATGATATAATCATTTTGTTCCTGTTATGATAACAAAACTACCTTCCCCATAGCCATCTTTGACCATATCAATTTTGTTCATTTTATAGGGGTCATTAAATATGGTTTGGGTAGTTCTAATACGATGAAATCCATTATTTCTTAGCAGTTGTATAACCTCTTGAGTTGAAAAAAATCGCGCAGAATTATAGAAAATACTGTTTTTCTTTTGATAAGTTCTGGCGAGTTTACTCGTTTTATCTATTATACCAACAATTAATTTCCCATGATTGGTCAGAGTTCTCTTTGCTTCTTTAATGACTCTGCTTGGATATTTCACAAAACATAACGTAACCATCAATAATGCACAGCCAAAATCATTTGTCCTCAAAGGGAGATCCTTCGCATCAGCGACCGCTACTTCACACCCACGCCTTTTTGCAATCTTCACCATCGGGTAAGAAATATCGATACCAAAGGATATGTCAAGCAGCTGGGCGAAGCGAGCGGTTCCTATGCCAATTTCAATCGCTTTTTTGCCATTGGTAAGTTCTTTTTTCAATACCAGAAGTTCAGTAAGATATGCATGTTGATTTATATTAAACCAGTCATCATACTCTTCAGTATGAAGGTCGAAGACACTTCTAACCATCTTATCAACTCTGCTTATCATTCACCAAAATTACCTTCCCAACACCAATGTCAACGAAATTCTCTCTGTATTCATCGAGAAATAACTTTCGGCAACGTTCACCACTACAGTGGCACGGCCCGACTTTTTCGACACCAAATCTTCGAAAATGCTCTACGATCTGCTTCAGATCAGCATCGGAAGTAGTTCCCAAATGGAACCCACCAAACACCATGTAGATGCTTTGTTCTAAAGCTTCTTTTACATTCTTAATAATGTCTACAATTCCGGGGTGGGCACAGCCGGTGATAATAACCAAACCTTTTTCAGTTTCAAGCACCAATGACTGTTCTTTAATCCCATTACCCAATTCTCCAGTAGTGGCTACCTGTTTACACAGATAGGCAGGACTGGTTATTTCAACAATCTCTGCACCTGAATTGTCTATATTATTTTTTATACCTCTTGAGAAAGATTTGAGTAAATAAACGACTACTTTCTTATTTTGAGCAAGAACATCGTGCAGACCACCAGTATGGTCCTGGTGGTCATGAGAAAGGAAAATTGTGTCTATTTCTTTAGGATCAATCTTGAGTTTTTGCATATTGGCAAGGAGTATCTCCCCATCACCCGGGGCGTCAAAAAGAACTCTTTTTTCGAAACCTTCAATAAAACAGGAAAATCCCCATTCAGTTTTGAGAAGGTCATCGAACGGATAATGATCATAAATAACTGTAATTTTTATTCCGTTAGAATCTTCTTTTAAATCAGATTTTTTAAGAGATTGATCTGAATCTTCTTTCTCTGGCATATTGCCTCCTGTAAACACGATGAGTAAATTGAAAGAAATATTTTCATTTTTTAAATTACCTTCACAAATTCTGCTTTCTTTCCCGGTCTTTCATTTGCGAAAATCTATCAAGTTCTTGAGAAAGTTGTCTTGTTCTCTTTCTAAGACTTTGCATTTTCATTCTTAATTCGTCTATCTCAGTTAGAATAACTATTTCAATCGCACCCTGTGGGCACGCTGAAATGCAAATCTCACAGCCAATACATTTGTTTGTATTACTACGTGCCTTTTTGCGAAATAAGGTTAATGCGCCAGTTGGACAGTTCTGTACACATGAACCACAACCAAGGCACCTTTCGGTATTTATTCGCACCATTCGATCTCCCTAATACTGTAATTTAAAGAATTTTCCAAAGTACTAATCAATCGGCGATTCTGGCTCTCGGTACCAATTGTAATACGTAACACATATGGAAAATCATATCTTCAACTAGCTACAACTGCACCATCAATTATGCCTCTAAATCGAAAATAAACTCTGCACAATCCCTGCAAGGCTTGAGCTGAGTAGATATATTACTGAAACAGACAGAACGCATTATACCACCTCCCGCATTCCCCAAGACTACCTGGTTCTTAGACATTAGTCTCGCTTACAGGAACCATCGCTGGAGCAGGGAGGATTGTCGCACCGCTCATCTCTACCACAACATGTTTTACCTTTACGAATTGAACTTCCCATAATTACTGAAGCAGGCGCAGAAATTAATTTTTTTAGTCTCTTTGAACCACAATATTTACAAATGATGGACTCATTGTTATCGTTTCTCATGAGCAAAATTTCAGTTATTTTCCCACAATCTTCACAGCGATATTCATATATGGGCATCAGTTATCTCCAGAAAGCGGGCAGGTTCCGGTGGGGCAACTTGAGTCGTTAATTGAATTACCCACCCTAACCCCGAATGGAGCAAAAAGTTTTTCTACTTCTCTAGTCTTACATTTTGGACATTGTGGTTTTTCATTTCCTCTACCAACGCCAGCCAAAAAGTCGAATGTCTTTCCACACTTTTTGCATTTATATGTATATATAGGCATAAAACCTCCGTTCATAAGAAGGCTTCAGAAGGCTGAGAACAAGCATAGTAAGACAACAAAAGGGTTACTGTATTAGCCTACTTTGAGCCATCTCTGGCCTTCTTTATTTTATTGTCTTACCATTCTTGCGCCGCACTTTGGACAAGTCGTCAGGGAACAAGGTGTACCCCTTTGGTGTGGTATAGTTGCCCCACATACTGGGCAAACACAGTTTGTCCCGGGGCCTAATCGTCTGCCACCAATTGTTCCTTGACCTCTGCATCGTCCTAAACCTCGGCCTGTTCTTGGGCCCATACCTCGCGGTCCTGTTCCATCACCTCTCGGCATTTTTTCTTCTCCTTTCTTTCAAAATAACATAATTAGCCAAATACTCTTGGTCACTCCTCATGATGGTGTCCGCATTCTTAATGGCTGCCCAATGCTCGATCGCATAGAGACTCACCACCTTCAAGCGTACCCTCAAGAATCTGCTGTATCACACTATCTACCTCACCTGTGACACCGAGTACTGTGTCAATACCATGTTGAACGAATGCGCTCTGTGCTCTGACGCCCATACCTCCAGCAATAATACACTCAACACCTTTATCTACGAAGAATTGAGGTAAGAATCCGGGGCTATGACCAGGATTTTCAATTGTCGCTTTGTCTTGAAGCGTTCCACCAGTGATGTCCACAATCGTAAAATGTGGACACCTACCAAAATGGGCTGATACAACATTGTTAGCAGCTGATATTGCAATCTTCATTATTACTCCTTATTACTCCTTTTTGCCGTTCAGCACAACTTCATCGACAATCTCATTGAATGCCTTTGATGCGTTGGATTCTGGGTAATTAGCTATGAACGGCTTGCCATCGTCGCCTGATTCAACTATCTTAGAGTCTATAGGAATTCTGCCAAGAAATGGTACCCCCAGCTCTTTTGCAGCTTTCTCACCGCCACCTTCTTTAAAGAGATTTATCCGTTTACCACAGTGGGGACATACAAAACCACTCATATTTTCTATAATCCCGTATATTCTCAACTTTAGTTTTCTTGCGAAATTTACTGCTTTTCTTGAATCGAGAAGAGATACTTCTTGAGGAGTGGTGACAATTATCGCACCGGTTGCCGGTATGAATTGGGCAATTGAGAGTGGTTCATCTCCAGTGCCTGGTGGTGAATCAATCACCAGCCAGTCAAGTTTGCCCCATGCAACGTCACCAAGAAATTGCTGAATCAATTTCATCTTTAAGGGACCACGCCAGATAACAGGTGTATTTTGATCCTGCAAAAGGAATGCCATTGACATAACCGAAAGATTTTTTGTAACGGATACAGGAAGAATTTTATTATTACCCGCCGATGTTAGTTGCTGACCTTCCTCACCAAGCATCTTCGCTAAATTCGGTCCATGGATATCGACATCCAACAAGCCGACTTTTAGTTGTCTCTCGCTCAGAGCTAGACCAAGGTTTACTGCTACAGTGCTTTTCCCTACACCACCTTTGCCTGAAAAAACAAGGACTCTGTTTCTAATCTTTTTGAGGTTCTCAGCAACTTTCTTTTCTTCTTCGTTCATTTTTTTCTGTTCCATGTTGGTCCTCGTTTGTTTTAATCTACTTTTTACCCTCTAGCTCTTTTATTCGATTATTAACGATGTCGAGTTGCTGTTTGAGATAATCCGCCTGTAGTTTCAGCGCGCGTAATTCATACTCCGGGAGCGACTGAGAAAAGCCAACAGGCGGTATTGGTGATTGTTGCACTGGCCCAAAACCATATCCCATACCGCTTCTCATGCCTCTGCCCAAACCTCGTCCCATTCCACCACGCATGCCAAACCCGCCGCCAAATGGCATACCGTAGCCCATTCCATAATGTGATGCAACATTAGGTCCAGAAGTTTGTTTGTATTGCCCTAATCTAAACTTTTTTACTGCTTCCTCAGCTGTTCCGACAACACCGGTGATCACCTTGACACCTGCTGCCTGCAGTATTTGATAGGCATTTGGACCGCAACTGCCAGTAAGGACCACCTCAATTCCCTTATTTGCCACAAGCTGGGCAGTTTGAATTCCTGCACCACCCATTGCATTTACATGAGGGTTTTCGATAGCCTCAAATTGCATTGTTTCAGGATCGATAAATATGAAATAGGGAGAGCGTCCAAATCTGGGGTCAACCTGTGAACTCAATTCTTGACCTGTTGATGAGATAGCTACCTTCATTAGTCACCTCCTTTAAAGAACAGTTTGCAAAAACAATGTCCGTCTTTTCCAACTTCTTTTTCCAGCTCATCACAAGGACATAAGGGATCACTTTTGGGATCCAGTGGATGATGTTGTTTGCATGGGCAAAAGTACTCACCAAATTCCTTGAAATTTTTGGTCATTAGTCCGATTACTTTATTTTCACGTTCTTTATCAGAGTTGAAAGTGTAGCCTTTATCCTCAGCAATTTTTGTTAATCGCGCATAGTTTTCTTTAAAAGTATCATCTTCTTCAAACATTGTCTTTCTCCAGCTCCGTCATTCTTTTTTTTATCCCACCAAGTTCGTCCTCCAACATTTCAGCCTGTCCTTTCAGCATATCGAGTTCTTGCTCGGGTTTTATCTGTGTAGTGCTGTATGGTTCATACGCAGCAGGAAAATCACCATAACCAGAATAAGGAATTGTTGCGCCATACTGAACTGCATTAGGCGTTGCCCACCACCATCTCGGCAGCCAGGGGAAATTACGGCAAAAGGCAAAAGGGTTTCCTCTGCCTCGACCCCAATCCCAGACCGGGTAGGCACCGTAGCCACCATAACCACTTGGCCCATAAGCCCACCTTCCAAATCCCCTGCCAAAACCGCGTCCAAATTCTCTTCCAAATGGCATGTTAACCTCCTTTCTTTAACTATCTACCATAGGTAAAAGCAAAATCTGTGCCAACCCTGATTCACTAGCGTAAGAGATATGGTGATTGTCAATATCTGCCTAAATTACGTCACTTTAGGAAAAACCATCAGTGACAATTCTCAGTCACCGATGACTTTGAGAAACGGTCTATTCATTTCAAAGTTGAAATGAAACCAGTTATTACTGCAAATCGATTGAATTTAGTCATTCTCTACCATTACAATTCAGAAATATTATTTCATTATTGAAAAAAATCCTTGACGAACTGAACAATTTTTAATATAATATTCTGAGCAATCCGAGATTGATATGTGAATAAAGGAGATCGATAACATGCCTTCAAATGACATAGAGGCCATTCTTGAATCATTCGCCGATGGTGTTGTTGCAATTGACAGAGACCTTAAGATCATCAGCTTCTCAAAAGGTGCGGAGAGGATTACTGGTTTTCCAGCCTTTGAAGTTATTGGCAAAAACTGTGGAAAAATATTCAAAGGTGAATTGTGTAGTGAAAAATCGCCGCTCACCAATGTTTTGAAAACTGGTGAACCTTCAACGAATATAACAACTCAAATCCAAAATATCAATAATGAAACCATTAATATTATCTTAGCTGCCACATCGCTTAAAAATATCAGAGCTGAAATTATCGGAATCATAGTTAACTTTCGAGATGTTGAGGAAACTTATAGACTACACGCCAAGCTATACAAAGACAATGCTCGCCTTATTGCTATTCTTCATTCTATAACAGACGGAGTACTCACTGTGGATAAGGAATGGCGAGTAACCAGTTTTAATCCGGCTGCCGAAAAGATAACAGGGTTCAAGACGGAGGACGTTATAGGTAAACACTGCTATGAGATTCTGCAAAGCAAGACATGTAAAGAGGATTGTCCTCTGAGAAAAACTATGGAAACAGAAACATCAGTTTATGATTATGAAATAGAAATCATTAATGCGAGGGGAGAAACCATACCGATTAGTGTAAATACGGCTCTGTTAATAGATGAAGCCAACAATATTATTGGTGGCGTTGAAACCTTCAGAGATCTCTCAACATATAAGCATTTGAGAGAGGAATTAAATCAAAGATACAGTTTTGGGAAAATAATTGGAAAAGACAAAAAAATGCGCGAGATTTATAGTTTTCTTAAAACAATAAGCGTAACAGATACGACTGTTTTGATAATGGGTGAAACAGGAACTGGTAAGGAATTAGTAGCAAGAGCAATTCATCACAATTCACCAAGAAAGCATAAACCTTTCATAAAGGTTGACTGTACTGCACTCCCAGAGACACTTCTCGAGAGCGAATTGTTTGGATATAAAAAAGGAGCATTTACTGATGCAAGAGCTGACAAACCCGGCAAATTTGAACTCGCTAATGGTGGTACAATTTTTCTTGATGAAATTGGTGACCTCCCTCCGTCAATACAATCTAAACTACTGAGGGTATTAGAAGAACATGCATTCGAACCTCTTGGAGCCGTTAAAACAGTAAAAGTAGATGTCAGAGTTGTTGCCGCTACGAATCACAATTTACAGGAAGCAATAAAACAAAGTACATTCAGAGAAGACCTTTATTATCGATTGAATGTTGTACCAATAACAATTCCTCCTTTACGCGAAAAACCTGAAGATATTCCCTTACTTATTGACCATTTTGTTGAAGTATTTAGCAAAAAATTTGACAAAACAGTAACGGGTGTTTCTCAAGATGCAATGGATATGCTTGTTGACTATGCATGGCCTGGTAACGTACGACAGCTCGAACATGCAATTGAGCATGCTTTCATTCACTGTAAAGGAAGAGCAATTCAAGCAAAACACTTGCCCGAGGAAATGAGACAAAAACAGAGCGTTTTAGTTGATAGAATATTTGACAAAGGAGCTCCCATAAAAGAAATAGAGAGAGAGGTTATTCTTGAAGCTTTAAAGAGGAGCAATTGGAATAAAGAGAGGACTGCAAAAATATTGAAGATCTCCTACGTTACGCTCTGGCGAAAAATGAAAAGACTTAATATCAAAAAACAATAAACCTATTTTTATTGAAGGACTCCAGGAATAATGAAAGAATTCTATTTTAGTTCAGTTCAAGCTTGACCTCGGGGAAGTCCAGGTCTGGCTGCCCAGCATTACTTATATAATTGGCAAAAGTAATTAAGGCAATACTACCGATAATCTCAACTATTTCCTGATCATCAAATCCTGAGTCTCTAACAGCCTTAAAGTCCTCATCTGTGACCTTACCGTTATTCAGTTTTACTTTCTTAGCAAATTCGAGCATTTTCGTTGTTTTTTCATCCGCGCCTATGGCTTTGCGTGCATTCACGCATTCCTCCTTTGTGAGTAACTCAGAGTCTAACGCCATCTTGGTATGTGCAGCCACACAATATTCGCAATCATTCAATTGAGATGTTAAAAGAATAATCATCTTTACATTCTTTGGACCCAATTTGCCTGAGTTTATGCCAGCATTCAAAGCCAAAAATCCATCAAGTCCAACATCTGAATTCCCCATACATTTGAACATATTTGGTATAACACCTAAGCTTTCTTCAACTTTTTTATAGAGCCTTTTTGTCTATGATTGTGCCTCATCAAAGCCGAGCTGTTTTATTCTTGGCATATTTAGTCTCCTTTCTATGATTTAACATCCGAATTGATTATACATGAACCGTCAGTAAAATCAAGGCAATATTCAATAATCCTGACGTACATATTACACAAAGACGGCTAGTTGGAAACTGGTGTACGTTAAGGTGTTGTAGATATTAGCGTTGATGTGATGGAATTGTAATATACCACGGACGAGCCCTCCGTTGCTCTACCTCAGAGGATAGTTTAAAACAAATGGAAAATCGGCATTTGTGTTGATTCTTAAAGCCAGGAAAATGAACCTGTGGTTGATTTGTGTCAGAAATGCTGCGGACTAGCACCATTACAAATTATTTGTAACGGCGCAGGCAGTCCGCAATGCAAGGCAGGGAATGGGGATTAGATAACTAGGAATCAGGAAACAGAAAGCAAGAAATAGGAAGCAGAAAAAAGCACCACTCCCTGCTCCCTACTCCCTGTGCCCTAACACAGCTTCGTGGCTGGCATTATTTACTAAATAGATGGGCACGAAAATTTTTCTTGCGCCAGTGTTTATATTTGTTCAATTCATGAAATGCGAAAACATTCAGCGGTTATGTAGCTAGCTTCTGCGCTTTGTTGTTATTTGCCAAATAACTCGTGCATGAGACTTTGCTTGTCTGTTTCCAGATACAGTGCAATATCACTCAGGATACTATTGAGTGTGCCTATTTTCAACGGTTTATGTTTCGGAATTGTGATATGATGTTCACCCTTTATTGTGGAAGTCAATCTGATGTGACTACCTGTTTGTCGTGTAATTTGAAAACCATACTTGCTGAGAATCTTGGCGAGCTCTTGTCCGCCTAAATCCCGCGGCAATTTCATACGGGAATAACTTCATCCTTTACGATGTGTATCCTAATAACATGTGGTGCTTCTGTGTCCTTGAAATGACATTTTACAGCATCTTTAATGGCGGTTCTTAGTTCTTCTAAGGTTTCTGCTTCTGAAAAAATAGAATATCCTAAAGCCTTAGCCTCGTACCCACCATCCATTGATTCCTCAACGAGGAAGATGATTTCGTTATCAACTTGTACTTTCTTCATACTTTATATTATATCGAATTTGTGCACAAAATCAAGAAGTAACTTCTCTATTCGTCCCGTCATTCGCCACGCTGATTGGCGGACGGGCTTCACTCGAAGACTTATCTGAAGAATCATTGACACTGCGGACTTTCACCATTACAATTCCCGCTGCGTGTTTGTCTTTCCGTTGACAAATCGAACTATTTTAACTATAATGAAGCTGAAACGTCGCCAGGGTTGGCACAAATGTAATAAAACAGTGGCTAGATGCTAGATACAAGATGCCAGTTAAATATTCAACACTAGCGCCTACGCCCTAACCCCTAGTTATCTGCCGTATTTGCCTTGCAAAACAAGGCTGGGGACAGGAAGCGGATAACTTGGAAGCAAAAGAAATGCTGCATCCTGCTTCCTACTCCCTG
>SMTZ1_10008857_pt1 | contig 13770 bp, 9 predicted proteins | sample DeeMarSWOR136_30_FD_25667 | JGI IMG/M metagenome (IMG submission 25667) | reverse complement strand
CACGCCCATAGCGATGGAGAAGGAGCTTCGTTTTGCCATCCGGGAGGGTGGTCGCACGGTAGGTGCCGGGGTGATCAGTGACATCATAGAATAAGGGATTTCCGATGCGCGACATTATCACTTTCGCTTGCGATAAATGCAAAAACAGAAATTACACGTCAACCAAGAATAAGCGAAAAACTCCTGATAAATTGGCATTTAAGAAATATTGCCCCTTCTGCAGGAGCCATACGCTTCACAAAGAAACCAAATAGGGTTTCGTAACGATGCACAGCGATGCAGGCCAGTAGCTCTAACGGCTAGAGCACCGGACTCCAAATCCGGGTGTTGGGGGTTCGAATCCCTCCTGGCCTGCCAATTTATGGTTATTTAATTGCACAATGGAATGAGGTTCGATCGTTAGCACTTTGCAGCCCCTTATATGAATTTGTGGACAGATGAAGAAGCCATCTCAAAGACGTAAGAAAAAGAGCACGCGCAAGAAAAGGCCTGCCGTACCAGCACCGCAAGCCGTTCCGAGTTCAGAGGGTGGATCCGTTCCGGAAAAGAAGGAACCCGAAAAGAGAACCTCTCCAGCTGTCCCTAAGAAGGAACCCGAAAGAAAAAAGGAAGAGAAAGGCTCTGCTTTCAGATACGTCCGGGTCGCCGTTCAATTCCTGAGGGAGGCGAGATTAGAGCTCAAGAAGGTCAAATGGCCGACCCGCAAAGAGCTGCTGGCGGCAACCGCTGTGGTTATTGTCCTGGTTTTGTTTGTCGCCTTCTTCTTAGGGCTCATCGATTTCGGTCTTATTAAAATTATCAAGAACATCGTAGGATAGTTCCTCTTTGAGTCATGACAACAGGAACGTAGGATGAACACTTCAGAACTGAAATGGTACATTGTTCACACCTATTCAGGTTTCGAACACAAGGTGAAAGCTAACCTGGAAGAGCGAATTAGGACGCTGGGTCAGGAAAACTCCTTTGGAAAAATCCTTGTTCCCACGGAGCAGGTTGTCGAGCTCAAGAAAGGACGAAAGAAAACCTCTTCCAGAAAGTTCTATCCGGGCTACATCATGGTCCAAATGGTGCTGAATGAAGAGACGTGGCATACGGTCAGGAATACCGCCAAGGTGACAGGATTTGTAGGGGGCGGCACAATGCCCAGCCCTGTGCCTGATGAAGAGGCCGAGCGCATTATTCTGCAGATGGAAGAGGGAATCAGTAAACCAAAACCGAAATATCAGTTCGAAGAAGGCGATCAGGTCCGCGTTATCGATGGCCCTTTCAACAACTTTCAAGGCGTTGTCGAGGAGGTCAAGCCGGACAAAGAAAAGCTCAGAGTGCTTATCATGATTTTCGGCCGATCGACGCCGGTTGAACTGGATTTCATTCAGGTGAACAAAGTGTAGCGCCCCTTCTTGCGCGAGGGACCCAGAAAAGGCACTGAATAGGCCGACAGAGATAAAGAGAAATTCAAAGAGGTAACCCATGGCCAAAAAGATCATTGCGAACGTAAAGCTGCAGGTGAAAGGAGGACAGGCAAACCCGTCTCCCCCAATAGGTCCGGCTCTCGGGCAGCACGGCGTCAATATCGCCGAGTTTTGCAAGGCCTTCAACGCGAAAACGCAGGATCAAACGGGAACCGTCATCCCGGTGGTTATCACGATCTATGTGGACCGATCCTTCTCATTCGTGACCAAGACCCCCCCCGCCTCTGTTTTGCTCAAACAGGCGGCCAAAATAGCAAAGGGCTCCAGTGAGCCGAACCGGGATAAGGTGGGGGCGGTGACCAGAAAACAGGTCGAGGAAATCGCAAAACTTAAGTTTGAAGATCTGAACGCCTATGATCTTGAAAATGCAATGAAAATCATTGAAGGTACCGCCAGGAGCATGGGAATCGAAATAACGGGTTAAGCTTGGAAGGGGACGAAAAAAGATGGCTAAGAGAGGAAAAAAGTATCGCGAAGCCGTTTCCAAAGTGGATCGAATGAAGAAGTATACCTTTCCTGAAGCGGTCCAGGTAGCCCTAGATTGCTGCCATACAAGATTTGATGAGACTGTGGATATCGCTGTTCGGCTGGGGGTCGATCCCAGACACGCTGATCAGATGGTGAGGGGCACGGTTGTTTTGCCCCATGGAACGGGCAAGGAGATCCGGGTGTTGGTTTTTGCCAAAGGCGAAAAAGAAAAGGAAGCCCTTGACGCAGGCGCAGACTATGCCGGTTCAGATGAGTATGTGGAGAAAATACAACAAGGATGGCTCGAATTTGATAAAGCCATCGCCACCCCGGATATGATGTCTTCTGTGAGCAAATTGGGACGAATTTTAGGACCAAGAGGGATGATGCCGAATGCCAAACTCGGAACCGTGACTTTTGACATAGAGAAAGCTGTAAAAGACATCAAAGCCGGGAAGATCGATTTCAGAGTCGAGAAGGCGGGGATTGTCCATGCGCCCATGGGAAAAGCCTCCTTTGGGGCGGACAAGCTTGTGGGCAACATGGCAGCTTTTATGGATACTGTCTTGAGATTAAAACCCCCCTCGAGCAAAGGGTCCTATCTGAAAAGTATCGCTATATCAACAACCATGGGTCCTGGAATTAAAGTTGATCCGGCGTATGTGAAAGACCTATTGGGCTAGTCATTGTGTTTTGCCGGTCCGAGTCGGGTGCCCGGTTTGTGCCCGTTTCATGCGTTGGATGGTGCCTTGACCGGACCTAATCGAAAAGTGGTGAGCAAACTTTCCTCATGGTGGACGATGCGTGCGTTCCTTTGGGGAGAGATAGACAGTCGAAGACAGTGGGTGCTCCATAACCGTATGCTTGCGGCCTGGGAGAGCTTAAATCTTTGATATGGGCCTACCGAGACTGATAGCAACGACTGTTACCTGAGGCATCCCTGCCTTCGACACCTGCGTTGAACGTTATTTAAAGGTGGAGAGGGGGTGATGAGCATTTGAAGCGAAAAGACAAGGAAATACTCGTCGGTGACATGGTGGATCGCTTAAAAAGGGCGCGAGCTACTTTTTTGGTCGATTATCAAGGTCTTGATGTGGAGGCGATGAACGCCTTGAGAGGAGAACTCAGGAAGAAAGAGGCTGAGTTTCAGGTCGTTAAGAATCGGCTTCTGAAACTGGCCTGCAAAGAGACCGACACAGCATCTATCATGGAGCATTTTTCCGGACCATGTGCACTGACCATCACGTACGATGACGTGGTCGCCCCGGCCAAGATTCTGGTTGAGCATGAAAAGAAATTCGATCAGCTGAAGATCAAGGCCGGTCAAATCGCCGGGAAGGCCATCGATTTTAGTGAGATCAAGCGATTGGCCGAACTTCCCAGCAGGGAAGTCCTTCTTGCGCAGGCTCTGTCCGCTATGCAGGCTGTTCCCACGTCTCTGGTTCGGGTACTCAATACCCTTATGGTGAATTTCTTGAATGTGTTGAAAGCGATTGAAAATCAGAAAAGGGAACAGAAAGACTGATCGGAACTAGATCTTTATACCATTGAATAAGGAGGTTGGAATAGAGACATGGCAGCAAATATCAGTAAAGAGGATGTGATCGAATATATTTCAAGTATGACGGTGCTGGAGCTTTCGGATTTTGTGAAAGCCCTGGAAGATAAATTTGGCGTCAGTGCGGCGGTTCCTATGGCGATGGCCGCTGCAGCGCCGTCTGCTCAGGCCGGAGAGGAGGGCGCCGCAGAGAAAACCGAATTCGATGTGGTGCTCACGGCCGTGGGTGACGTTCCTGGAAACGTGAAGGAAGGGATATCGAAAGAAGAAGCAGAGGGCATTAAAGGCCAACTGGAGGGCGCCGGCGCCACGGCTGAGATCAAGTAGCCGTCGGTGGTGGCTTTTGATGGACGAAAAAATACGCTTCGATGAGGGGATCAGATGAAGGGAAAAGGTGGGGCTCGTCTCCGAATGAGGAGAGATTTCGGCAAAATCGAGAAAATCATCGATATTCCGAATCTCATTGAAATCCAAAAGCAGTCCTACGAAAGGTTCTTGCAAAAGGACACAACGGCGGAGGAGAGGAAAGAGATTGGCCTCCAAGGGGCCTTTAAGAGCGTCTTTCCGATCAGCGACTTTAGCGGTTCGTCGTCTTTGGAATTCGTCAAGTACACTTTTGAGACGGCCAAGTACGGCGAGGAAGAATGCTTGAACAAAGGCATGACCTATGAAGCGCCCATCAAGTTGACGGTTCGTTTGCTCGTTTTCGACACAGATGTCAATGACGGGACGAAGAGCATTAGGGACATTAAGGAGCAGGAAATATACTTTGGAACCCTCCCTATGATGACCGACAGGGGAACCTTTATCATCAACGGGACAGAAAGGGTCATTGTGAGCCAGCTCCACAGATCCCCCGGTGCGTTCTTCGACCACGACAAGGGAAAAACCCACTCGAGCGGCAAACTGCTTTATTCCGCTCGCATCATTCCCCTCAGGGGCTCTTGGCTTGACTTTGAATTTGATCCGAAGGACCTCCTGTTTGTTCGCATTGACAGAAGGAGAAAGTTTCCGGTTACCACCTTTCTAAAGGCTCTTGGGTATTCGCCCAAGGAGATCTTGGCCCAGTTCTACGCGACCGAAAAATTCATCATCAAGGACGGGGAATGTTTCCGGGCCGCAAAACTGGAGAATCTTTTCCGCCAAAGGATCACACGAGATATCGTGCACCCCAAAACGAAGAAAACCCTGGCCAAAGAGGGGGACAAGTACACCAAGAGGCTGCACAGCAGCCTGGAATCGGCAGGGATAAAGCAAATTCCCATTAACCTAAAGGATCTTGAGGGAAAGATTTTGGCTGAGGATTTGGTGGATCCTTCAACGGGTGAGGTACTGGCTAATGGGAATCAGCCTCTCACAGAGGAAATTCTCCAGACCTTGAAGGAGAAAGGCATCACCGAAGTGGAATGTCTTGTCTTGGATGCGCCCGGGGTGAGCACCACGATCCGGGACACCATGTTGCTGGATAAGATTGATGAAACAGACGAGGCGGTTTTAGAGCTCTACAGAAAGATGCGGCCGAGCAGCCCTCCCACGCAGGAAGTGGCGAACAACTTCTTTCGCTCCCTGTTTTTCAATATGTCCACCTATGACCTTTCTCCTGTGGGACGCCTGAAATTGAATTACAGGCTTGGTCTTGATGTGCCTCTCGAGATGCGTACGCTGAGAAAAGAGGATATCATTGCAACCGTCCAAGAATTGACGCGACTCAAGAGCGCCGAAGCGATGGTGGATGATATCGATAACCTGGGCAATCGGAGGGTGAGGGCGGTCGGTGAGCTCCTTGAGAACCAGTATCGGATCGGTCTGGTCAGAATGGAAAGGGCCATCAAGGAAAGGATGAGCCTCCAAGAGGTGGAAACCCTGATGCCCCATGACCTGATCAACTCAAAACCGGTATCTGCTGTGGTTAAAGAGTTTTTCGGGACGAGCCAGCTTTCCCAATTCATGGATCAAACCAACCCATTGTCGGAAGTGACCCATAAGCGGAGATTGAGTGCCCTTGGCCCGGGTGGTCTGACGAGGGAGCGGGCTGGATTTGAGGTCCGCGATGTTCACCCAACCCATTACGGACGGATCTGTCCGATTGAGACCCCTGAAGGGCCTAATATAGGTCTCATTGTCTCTTTGAGCACCTATGCCAGGGTTAATGAGTTCGGATTCATCGAAACGCCGTATCGGCAGGTGGAGAATGGGCGGGTCCTGAAGAAGATCCATTATTTGTCCGCCCTCGATGAAAAGGAGTTTCCTATCGCCCAGGCCAATGCACCACTTGACAAGAAGGGCCAATTCATCCGGGAGGAGGCAGCGGTTCGTATCCAGGGGGAGGCCAGTAAATCACCCGTTTCGGAAGTCAATTTCATGGACGTTTCCCCGGACCAGCTTGTGAGCGTGTCGGCGTCTCTAATCCCTTTTCTGGAGCATGATGACGCCAACCGGGCTCTCATGGGGTCGAATATGCAACGTCAAGCAGTGCCTCTCTTGACAGCCAAAGCCCCGCTCATAGGCACGGGTCTTGAGAAGGTGGTGGCACGGGATTCCGGTGTTTCGGCGATCGCCAAAAGAGACGGTGTGGTGGAAGATGTGGATGCGTCGCGGATTGTGATCCGTTCGGACGGTGGCACGGAGCATGAGGATGAGGTCGATATCTACAAATTGGTGAAATACAAAAAGTCCAATCAGAACACGTGCTATAACCAAAAACCGATTGTCATGAAAGGGGATGTGGTCAAGAAAGGACAAATTATTGCAGATGGGCCGGCAACGGAGTCCGGGGAGCTCGCTCTCGGGCAGAATGTGATGGTCGCTTTCATGTCGTGGGGTGGATACAATTTCGAGGATTCCATCATCGTCAGCGAGAGGGTGGTGAAGGAGGATATCTATACGTCGATCCACATAGAGGAGTTCGAAGTTGTCTCCCGTGATACGAAACTGGGCAAAGAAGAAATCACACGGGATATCCCCAATGTGGGTGAAGAGGCGTTAAGGGATCTTGATGAGAGTGGCATCATCAAAATAGGTGCGGACGTCAATCCAGGTGACATATTGGTGGGAAAGATCACGCCCAAAGGCGAAACCCAGTTGTCGCCTGAAGAAAAGCTTCTGAGGGCCATATTCGGTGACAAGGCCGGTGATGTGAAGGATACCTCGCTTAGGGTACCACCGGGCGTGGAAGGGATCGTCATCGATACCAAGGTCTTCTCCAGAAGGGGGGTTGAAAAGGATCAGCGAAGCTTATCCATAGAAGCAGGGGAGAGAGCCAGACTGGAGAAGGATCGAGAAGACGAGATCGGCATCATCCAAAGGAGCGCACGGGGTAAACTCAAGGAAATTCTGGTCAAGAAGAAACTGAAAACCAATCTTCGAAACAAAAAGACGGGCAAGCTCCTTTTGAGTACCCGCAAAGACATCACTGAAGAAGAGATTGCTCGCATCCCCGTCGAGTCCTGGGCCGGTGCGGATGTGAAAGCGCCGATGGATTTGATCGAGAAGATGGAATCGATTGTGCAAAGGTATTCGGATAAGGTGGCGCAGATCAGAGAGACCTTCGAAGATAGGATCGAGCGGTTGAGCGCGGGTGACGAATTGGCCCCGGGTGTGATCAAGATGGTCAAGGTTTATGTAGCGGTAAAGCGGAAGTTGTCTGTAGGAGACAAAATGGCAGGGCGCCACGGCAATAAAGGGGTTCTCTCAAGAGTCCTACCGGTGGAAGATATGCCCTACTTTGCGGATGGAACGCCTGTGGATATCATTCTGAATCCACTGGGGGTTCCTTCGAGAATGAACGTGGGGCAAGTCCTCGAAGCGCATCTGGGTTGGGCATCTCGAGAATTGGGAAGGCAGGTGGGCGACCTGGTGGATGGCTTAAAGGATATGGAGCTCCTGAGAAAAAAGCTCACGGATGCCTTTTCCCCTGAGCAGTTCAAAGCTTACTTTAAAAATGCGGACAAGAAGGAGTTTCTGGATAGGGCGAGAACGCTCAAGAATGGGGTCCACATGGCCTCGCCCGTTTTCGACGGAGCCAACGAAGAGGAAATCAAAAAATGCCTGCTGAAAGCAGGGCTGCCTGTGACGGGTCAAACCACGCTCTACGATGGTCGGACAGGGGACCCTTTCGATCAGCAGGTTACCGTCGGCATTCTGTACGTCATGAAACTGCATCACCTGGTTGACGATAAATTGCATGCCCGATCCATCGGACCTTACTCTCTGGTGACACAGCAGCCTCTGGGGGGCAAAGCCCAGTTCGGCGGCCAGAGGCTCGGTGAAATGGAGGTGTGGGCCATGGAAGCGTATGGCGCGGCCTACTCATTGCAGGAGTTCCTAACCGTCAAATCGGATGACGTGGCGGGAAGAACCCGGATGTACGAGAGAATCGTTAAGGGTAACAATATCCTGGAGGCGGGTCTGCCAGAGTCCTTCAAGGTTCTGATCAAGGAATTGCTGAGCCTTGCTCTGGAGATTCAGCTCTTTGAGGACAGTGAGGCATAAGGCAACGAGGATTGTCGATTGACGATCGAAGATTGAAGATTGGTAACAGTTTAGCCCTGCAAAAATTCCGCGGATGTTGGCCATGGGGGTCTCTTTTCAAAAACGAGGGGCATCGAGGAAAAGTCATGAAAAAAGGGGTAGCAAAGGCGGGCGGCGGACCTGATCAGTTGATCCCATTCAGGACCTTGCATGGATTTTCCCAGGAGGCTCTCCGCCCGCCTCACCCGTGGCTTTACGCTGTTTACCGGGCAGCGACTTTTCGTTTTTGAAACGAGACCCCCATGGCCAACGATATTACCGCGCTCGTTCATAAGGCTGAGATGTTACGAAAATTGAAGGAAGGGGATCGGCGATTGAATTGATGTAAGACGAAATCATCAATCGTCAATCACAAATCGAAAATCCAGACACGCGGGGGAGAAGACATTGGAAGAGCTATACAATTTCTTTTCGAAGCCAAAAGATCCGTCCAGCTACAATGCTGTAAAAATCTCTCTCTCATCACCTGAAAAGATCAGAGAGAGGTCTCATGGTGAAGTGAAAAAGCCTGAGACCATAAACTACCGGACTTTCAAGCCGGAGCGCGACGGGCTTTTTTGCTCGAAAATATTTGGCCCCATCAAGGACTATGAATGCAATTGCGGAAAATACAAGAGGATGAAGCACCGGGGTATTGTCTGTGAAAAATGCGGGGTGGAAGTGATCCAGTCAAAAGTGCGACGTGAGCGGATGGGGCACATCGAACTTGCCTCGCCGGTAGCCCACATCTGGTTTCTGAAATGTCTCCCTAGCAAGATCGGCAATCTGGTTGATTTGACACTGAAGGACTTGGAAAGGGTTCTCTATTTCGAAAACTACATTGTCATTGATCCCAAAGATACCCCTCTGACAAGAGGCACCCTCTTGACGGATGAGCAACTGCGCCGAGCCAAAGAGGAGTATGGGGACAAGTTTGAGGCGGGCATCGGTGCGGAAGCGATTCAACGGATGTTGCGTGAACTGGACTTGGAAGCCCTTTCGGCCACCCTTCGGGCTGACATGATGGAGACGAAATCAGATGCGAAAAGAAAGAAACTGGCAAAACGCCTCAAGGTGATCGACGCCTTTAGGGAATCAAAGAACCGGCCGGAGTGGACGATCTTGGACGTGATTCCTGTACTGCCCCCCGACTTGAGACCGCTGGTCCCCCTTGATGGTGGACGATTCGCGACCTCCGACCTCAATGACCTCTACAGAAGGGTCATCAATCGAAACAACAGGCTTAAGAGGCTCTTGGAGCTCAATGCCCCGGAGATCATTGTCCGGAATGAAAAACGGATGCTCCAGGAGGCTGTCGATGTTCTCTTCGACAACGGAAGAAGAGGGAAAGTGGTGACAGGGGCGAATAAAAGACCTTTCAAGTCATTGAGCGATATGCTCAAAGGCAAGCAGGGACGCTTTCGCCAGAACCTTTTGGGCAAACGTGTTGACTATTCCGGCCGATCTGTGATCGTGGTAGGGCCTGACCTCCGATTACATCAATGCGGCCTTCCCAAGAAGATGGCTCTGGAGTTGTTCAAGCCCTTTATATACAACAAGCTCGATGAGAAGGGCGTGGCAACGACCATCAAATCGGCCAAAAAGATGGTGGAGAGAGAGACCCGGGAAGTCTGGGATGCTTTGGACGAGGTGGTCAGGGAGTACTGTATCTTGCTGAACAGGGCCCCTACTCTGCATCGACTGGGTATCCAGGCCTTCGAGCCGATTCTCATAGAGGGCAAAGCCATCCAACTTCACCCGTTGGTATGCACCGCTTTTAATGCGGACTTTGACGGCGATCAGATGGCCGTCCACGTGCCCCTATCCATCGAGGCCCAGATTGAGGCCAGGGTCTTGATGATGTCCACCAACAATATTCTTTCCCCGGCTAACGGGGATCCTATCATTGTTCCGAGTCAGGACATTGTTTTGGGCATTTACTACATGACCCGTGAAAGACCCTTTTGCAAGGGAGAGGGCAAAATCTTCTACAGCCCGGAAGAAGTGAGAATCGCCTACGACTCAGGGGCTTTGGATCTCCATGCCGCCATCAAAGTTAGGATCGACGGCAAGGTTGCGGAGACCACCACAGGCCGTGTGCTTCTTTATGAGGTCCTTCCACAAAACCTCCCTTTCTCCCTCATTAACAAGGTCATGGGCAAAAAGGAATTGCGCTCTCTCATTAATGAGTCATATCGGAGGGAGGGCACCAAAGCGACCGTCATATTGTCCGACCGACTTAAGGACATCGGCTACAAGTATGCCACCCTGTCCGGCATTTCCATCTCCATGAAGGACATGACGATTCCTTCCCGAAAGGCCGAAATTATAGAGAAGGCTGAGAAGGAAGTGAAGAGGGTGGATGATCAATACAAAGGTGGACTCATTACGGACGGAGAAAAATACAACAAGGTGGTCGATGTTTGGGCCCAGTCTACGGAATCCATTGCCTCAGAAATGATGAACGAGATGGGGATCGAGGAGATAAGGGGACCTGACAAAGACAGTATTAAAGCGACCAGCTTCAATCCCATTTACATGATGGCGGATTCCGGCTCCAGGGGAAGCAAAGATCAGATGAGGCAGCTGGCCGGGATGAGAGGCCTCATGGCCAAGCCCTCGGGTGAGATCATTGAGACACCGATCACCTCCAACTTCCGGGAGGGCCTGACCGTGCTTCAGTATTTTATCTCTACCCACGGTGCGCGAAAAGGCTTGGCGGATACAGCCCTTAAAACCGCCAATTCCGGTTATTTGACGAGGAGATTGGTCGATGTGGCGCAAGACACGGTCATTACCGAAGAAGACTGCGGGACCCTCGACGGCATTTACGTCTCCGCGCTTATTGAAGGGGGCGAGATCATTCAACGGGTTGGGGACAGGGTGCTTGGAAGGGTGGCCCTGGAAGACGTCTTTGACCCTGTTACAGGGGAGCTCCTGGTTGCTGCGAACGAGGAGATTACTGAAGAAAAGGTGGAGAAGATCCAGAACGCGGGACTGGAAAGGGTGAGGATCAGATCGGTGCTGACGTGCCAGGCAAAAAGGGGTGTGTGCAAGAAGTGCTATGGCCGCGACCTGGCGCACGGACACGAAGTCAACATCGGTGAGGCGATCGGGATTGTTGCCGCCCAGTCCATCGGGGAGCCTGGAACCCAGTTGACCATGAGAACATTTCACATCGGTGGAACAGCCAGCAAGAGGGTGGAACAGACCACTATAGAAGCCAGAAATGTGGGCAAGGTCTCTTTCCAGAACCTCAAAACGGTTCGGAATGTGGAGGGCAGCTTGGTGGTGATGAACCGCAACGGGGAAATAGCCATTTTGGGGAAAGGCGGGAGAGAGATTGAACGCTACCCCATCCTTTACGGTGCAACCCTGAAGGTTCAAGACGGCAAGAATATCCAATCAAACCAAGTCCTTGCAGAATGGGACCCTTTTAACATTCCCATCCTTACGGAGATGTCCGGTGTGGTGAAATTTGGGGACATTCTGGATGGGGTGAGCATGCAGGAGAGACGGGACAAGGTTACGGGTAAGATAAGCCGGGTGATCGTGGAATCTCGGGAAATGGACCTGAGACCGCGCATTTCCATCAAAGACAGCGAAGGAAGCACGGCTTCTATTCCCGGCACGGCGAAGGGGGTCGCGCGATACCATTTGCCTATTGGCGCTATCATTATGGTCAATGAGGGAGAGCTCGTCGAGGCAGGGACTGTCCTGGCCAAGATACCGAGAGAGACGACCAAAACCAAGGATATCACGGGGGGCTTGCCACGGGTTGCGGAACTCTTTGAGGTGAGAAAGCCCAAAGAGCATGCCATTCTCACGGAAATAGACGGCGTGGTCTCCTTCGGCCAATACAGCAAGGGTCGCAGAAAAGTGACCATAACCCCTGACGTGGGCGATTCCATTGATTACTTTATCACGAAGGGCAAGCATGTCAGCGTGTTAGAAGGCGATTATGTCAGGGCCGGTGAACCTCTCATGGACGGCTCGGCCAACCCTCACGACATCTTAAGGATACGGGGTGTCAAGGAGTTGGCCAAGTATTTGGTGGACGAAGTGCAGGAGGTCTACCGCCTCCAAGGGGTGAGCATCAACGATAAGCATATTGAAGTGATCGTCCGGCAGATGCTGAGGCAGGTGACCGTCACGGACGCGGGTGACTCCAACTTTCTCCTGGGTGAGCATGTGGAGAGGTGGCGTTTTGAAGAAGAAAATCAAAGACTCATAGAACAGAATTCGAAGCCTGCCACTGCGGAACCTCTCCTTCTGGGAATCACCAAAGCCTCTTTGAGCACGGAGAGTTTCATATCCGCCGCTTCATTTCAGGAGACGACGAAAGTGCTCTCTGATGCCGCCGTTGCTGGAAAAGTGGATTATCTCAAAGGCTTGAAAGAAAATGTCATCATGGGCAGGCTCATTCCCGCCGGGACCGGGCTTCCTTCTTACAGGAACCTGGACATCGACATGGCTGCCGAGTCGTGATGACGAATTTTGGTAACCATTAAGCTCTGTGACAATAGCCTCGTTTTTGAAAAGAGACCCCCATGGCCAAGGATATAGTCAATCTGTTTTATAGGGCTAAAACGTTACTATTTTTGAAATTACCTTGACAAAGAGGAAGACAAAACATATAAGAAAAAATTTCGGATTTTGACGCCTGGGACGGTCCGTCCCTTAAGAAAGTGGAAAAATAGCGTTCAGGGGAAAATTTTATGCCGACAATCAATCAGCTCGTTAGAAAGGGACGCCAGAAGGCGAAAAGGAAAGTGAAAACGCCTGCGCTCCAGGGCTGTCCTCAGAAGCGCGGGGTATGTGTCAGGGTCTACACCTCTACGCCAAAAAAGCCGAACTCCGCCCTGAGAAAGGTTGCCAGGGTCAGGTTGACAAACGGCATCGAAGTCACGTCCTACATTCCCGGTGTGGGCCATAATCTCCAGGAGCATTCCGTTGTGCTCATCCGCGGCGGACGTGTTAAAGATTTGCCGGGAGTCAGATATCATGTCATCCGCGGAACGATGGATACCTCCGGCGTGGATGATCGGCGGCAAGGTCGCTCCAAATATGGGGCCAAAAGGCCTAAGGGTATCTAAAGGGGTTTCTCATGCCTAGGAAGAGAGAGATCGCTAAAAGAGACATTGTCCCAGACCCGAAATATGACAGTCAGACGGTGGCGAAGTTCATTAATTGTCTGATGAAAAAGGGTAAGAAGAGCGTCGCCCAATCCATGCTCTACGAAGCGCTGGATGTGATCAAGGAAAAGACAAAGCAGGATCCTCTGCCCCTTTTTACAAAAGCGGTGAACAACGTGAGACCGGTTGTGGAGGTCAAGTCGAGACGGGTGGGGGGTTCGACTTATCAGGTGCCCACAGAAGTGAGGGCGTCCAGAAGTCAGGCGTTGAGCATTCGGTGGATTATTGGCTTTGCCAAGGCACGGGGTGAAAAGAGCATGGCCGCCAAACTGGCCGGGGAGTTGATGGACGCCGCCGCCGGGAGGGGGGCGGCCATGAAGAAAAAGGAGGATACCCACCGGATGGCGGAGGCAAACAAGGCTTTCGCGCATTACCGCTGGTAACGCTCTGGAAGGGTTCTACCCGTCGAATCATCACCTGCGCGTTTTCCGAAGATATAAAAGGAAAGAATAACCCCATCTATTTCGTGCAACACAAGGAGGACAGTGATGGCAAAGAAGAAGTTTGAGAGGAAGAAGCCGCATGTAAACGTGGGGACGATTGGGCATATTGATCATGGTAAGACGAC
>SMTZ1_10007713_pt1 | contig 13771 bp, 10 predicted proteins | sample DeeMarSWOR136_30_FD_25667 | JGI IMG/M metagenome (IMG submission 25667) | reverse complement strand
TAGATGACATTGGAAGCTGGATACAACAAGTTTCTTCGCCGGCCTGATCGACGACATCCGTATCTACAATCGGGTCGTGAGCCCATAGCAATATGCGACGTGACAATATTTACGCTTCCCTGCTTTCGCAGGGACAAGTTTTGAAAGGAACAAAAGATGAAAACGACGAGAATCTCAGCCATTTCGGTTTTGGTATTGGGGGTAGGCTTGCCTTTTTTAAGGAGGTCGAAAATGGTTAAAAAAAGAAATCGAAAAATGTCTCTCGTAATTGCATTATTTCTGTTGGCGATAGTATCAACGGCTGGGGCAAAGATCATCTACATTGATGCGGATGTATCGCCGGGAGGAGATGGCCAAACTTGGGAAACAGCTTACAAGTATCTTCAGGATGGCCTGGGTGTAAGCGTGTTCGGGGATCAAATCTGGGTGGCCGGTGGCATTTACAAACCAGATGCGAATGCGGGCAATCCCACTGGCACTGGGGATCGGTTCGCAACGTTTGAGCTTAAGAATGGCGTGGCAATTAAGGGTGGCTACGCGGGGTTCGGTGAGCCAAACCCCAATGCCCGGGATATCGAGGTGTATGAGACTGTCCTGAGCGGCGACCTGCGGGGTAGTGATAAGCAGGGCCTTACCCTCCATCACGAGAACAGCTACCACGTTGTTACCGGCAGTGGGACAAACGACACAGCCGTGTTAGACGGCTTCACCATTGCCGTCGGCAATGCCAACGGCTCTAATCAGCACCATAGGGGCGGCGGGATGTATAACAACAACGGCAGCCCGACGCTGACCAACTGCATCTTCTACGGCAACTTGGCCGTCCTCGGCGGCGGGATGGGGAACGACAACTTCAGCAACCCGACGCTGACCAATTGCACGTTCAGCGGCAATAGGGCCGGACTGGGCGGGCAAGGTGGCGGGATGGCCAACCGATCAAGCAGCCCGACGCTTATAAACTGCACGTTCAGCGGCAACTCGGCACAATGGGACGGCGGCGGAATGTGGAACTACAACTTCAGCAACCCGACGCTGACCAACTGTTTGTTCATCGGGAACTCGCCAGACCACAACGGTGGCGGGGTGAACAACTGGTTGAACTGCAGCCCAACGCTGACCAACTGCACGTTCAGCGGGAACTCGGCTGGGTATGGCGGCGGGATGGCCAACTGGGAGAACTGCCGCCCGACGCTGACCCATTGCATCTTCTGGGGCAATACCGTGTCACAGGGGGGATCACAGATACACAATGGCGGGGGGTGTTCGACAACTGTTAGCTACAGCGATGTGCAGGGCGGCTGGCCGGGTGAAACCAATATGGATGCCGACCCATGTTTCGCAGATCCGGATAATGGTGACTGTCACTTGAGATCTGAGGCCGGCAGATGGGACCCACTTATCGAAGACTGGGTTGTAGATGATGTCACCAGCCCCTGCATCGACCGCGGCGACCCTATTCGTACAGTTGGCGATGAGCTGATGCCGAACGGCGGTATTATTAATATGGGAGCCTATGGCGGCACGGCAGAGGCCAGTATGTCCATAGGGACGCTGCCGCCGTTTCTACCGACAGCTCACTGGACACTGGATGAGGCTGATGGAACGATCGCTTATGACAGTGCCGGTGAAAACGATGCTGGTGTTTTTGGGGGTGCCATATGGCAGCCTACAAGCGGGAAGGTAAATGGCGCTCTCGAATTCGATGGAATTGATGACTATATCAGAACGCCGTTTGTCTTTAATCCGGCAGGCGGAGCCTTCAGGGTGGTTGTCTGGATCAAGGGTGGTGCGCCAGGGCAAGCCATTTTGTCTCAGGTCAATGGTGTGAACTGGCTGTGCATGGATTCCGTAGACGGTTGTCTGATCACGGAGTTAATAGCTTCCGGCCGAGACCGCGGATCCCTGCGGTCTCAGACAGTGATTGCTGATGGTGAATGGCACCGTACATCTCTTGTGTGGGATGGCGCATACAGGCATCTATACGTTGATGGAGTGGAGGTTGCTATTGACGCAGCACCCTCATCCGCCTTAGAAAGTGCAGAGGGTGGTCTGTATTTCGGTGCCGACAGCGCTCTGGCTTCTGGTACCTTCTTCTCCGGCCTGATCGACGACATCCGCATCTACAGCCGGGCAGTGAGTCCCTGAGAAATCGCAGCCCCAGTGCAGTAGGCCGTGTGTCGAGGGCGTCTCGCCCTCGAATCGCGGGCAGGATGCCCGCGACACAAAACAGAACGCCCAATATAGTCGAAGGGCCGGCAGTTTGACGTGCTGCCGGCCCTTTCTTATTGCAGTCAAGTTGATGAGAGTCTTTGAACGAATTCGAGCGAAATGGGGTAAAAAAGGCGAGAAAACGCAGAAAAGGCACGTCTCCGGTAAAAAAAGGCGAGAAAACGCAGAAAAGGCACGTCTCCGGTATGAGGTACCGCGTATTTGCTCCTGGCTCATCACACCCAGTTTCCGCTCCCGTGAGAAAGGCGCAGCCGGGACGCCCACGCATGAGCCGGATGTGCCGGATTTTTTTTGAAGATTCTCTGGCCAAAGAGCCGGCGGGGGTGCATAATACGGGCAGTTCGCATTTGAGCAACGCAAGAGGTGGGAGTATGATTCCAGGTGGGGGCACACATTCTCGTAGGGAGGCGAAATTGGGGGAATCATGGAAGCTACAACAAAATACAAGCCGAACGTAGAAGTTGTTTCCGATCCGGAGAGTCTTGCTCAAAGAAGCGTTGAGGTCTTTGCTGCCGAGGCCCACAAGGCCGCGGGAGCAAAAGGGGCTTTTCACGTGGCCATATCCGGAGGACACACGCCCAGACGCTTTTATGAGCTGCTCGGCACGATGCCCCAGGCCCGGTCGTTGCCCTGGGACAGGATACACCTGTTCTGGGTGGATGAGCGGATCGTTGCTGCCGATTCGCCCCTGAGCAACTACAAGCTGGCGGCCGATACGTTCCTCGATGAGGTTGCGATCCCCGAGGCGAATGTTCATCGGATTCCGACCGAGTACGGGGATTTCAAGGCCGCCGCTCGCCAGTACGAAGCAACGATTCGAGAGGTTTTTGTTCTTGAAGCCGGACACATCCCGGAATTCGATCTGATCGTGCTGGGCATGGGTGTTGACGGGCATACGGGCTCGATGTTTCCGAACTCCTACGCGACGTTTGACACGGAAGATCTGGCGTGCGTCGTGTACGTGTTGGATGAGAAGCTCAACAGGATCACTCTGACGCATCCAGTCCTGTGTGCCGCAGCCCGCTTGGTCGTATTGGTGTGCGGCCAGGAGAAGGCCGCCATTCTGAGGGAGGTGCTGACCAGCGAGCCGGACCAAGTACGGTATCCTATTCACGGCCTCTGGCCCGCTCTCGATAGAGTCGCCTGGCTGGTCGATGAGGCCGCCGCACAGTCCCTGTAATCCAAACGGCTTCAAGCTCGAAATCCGAATATCTACATCCTAAAAAAACCTGTCCTGAGCAACGCCGAACGGATTCAAAATTCAAATGACCAAGACACAAAACAGCGCCCATGAAGGCATCCCATTCAGTCTTTTGAACACCTGTGTTTTGAGCATCATATATTGTTCAGGTTTTAGGATTGAGTGCTTAGGATTTTTCCACTTAGTTCGGAATGATCAGTTTTGTGCCCGGCGTGAGCTTGTTCGCATCCGATAAGGTCTTGCGGTTTGCGTTGAAGATCTTCGGCCACTTGCTCGCAGAGCCGTAATACTTGTAGGATATCGCGGATAGCGTGTCGCCCTTGCGCACGATGTAGAATGTCTCGGTCTTTATCCTCTGGAGTTGCTCGTCTGCTGGCGAGCCTGGCACGTTATCCGTCTCGTGCGCCCTCGTTGGCGCGGCGCGATCTTGTGAGGTTTGCGCCGAGGAGGTGGGAGAATCACGGCGCTGTGCGGCATCGGACTGCCGCTGTGGATGCCCGGAAATGACAGGGGCCGTGGGCTGCACGACGGGCTCCTCCACGCCGCCGGCGTCGTACAGGTTCTGCATGCGTGCTTGCGGCGTAAGACTCGGGCGGGTCGCCAGCCAGAGCGCTGCAGCGGTGACCAGTCCGAGACCCACAGCCAGTCCTATTTTCAGGTCGTTTTGCATCTCACACAAGACTGCTCGATGAGGCACAGCCATCCAAGTGGCGTGGCCGTCTTGGCCATGTGTTCCACGGGCTGGAAGCTCGCGCCACGTGTCCGGCATCGAGATTCTATTTGCGTTTTTCTTTCTTCCTCGCTTGGGTGCCAATCAACAGGATCGGTGCGGCGATGGCAATGGATGAGTAGGTGCCTACAATGACGCCGAAACCGATGGCGAACGTAAAGCCTCTTAGACCAGAGCCGCCGAAGATATACATGATCAACACAACAATAAAGGTTGTGGCTGATGTCATAATCGTTCTGGAGATGGTCTGGTTGATACTGTCAGTGATCGTCTGCGGATTGAGCAGACGGTTCTTGCCGCGATTCTCCCGGATGCGGTCGAAGACGACAATCGTATCGTTGAGCGAGTATCCGATCAGCGTGAGGAACGCCGCGATCATAGCGAGATTGATTTTGAAGTCGCCGATCAGAAGCGCTTCGCCGATCGACGTCGAGGCGATATAGGTGCAGGCGGTGACGGCGCCGAGCGTGATGCATACGTCGTGCACGAGCGCCGTAATCGCGGCGATACCGTAGCGGACATTTCCGAACCGGACCCAAATGTACGTCACAATCGCAAAAAGCGATAGGACGATGGCAATCAAAGCCCGTGTTTTCTGCTCGACACCGACTGACGGGTCGAACTGTCTGACGCGGGGCAGCGAGGTTTCAAGTTGGGTCGCGGCGAGAACCTTAGCCCTTTCGTTCTCGATAAAGCGTGTCCATTCGTCCTCGGAAAGCTCGCGATAACTCGCTTCCGGCTCAGCACTGACGAAAACAAACGATTTCATGGGCTGGTTCGGGTCGGTGATGGCGTTCAGGCTCGAATCCAGAATCTCATAGGGGTAGGGTTGAAGGTCTCGCATGTCCGGCTTGAACGCCAGGAGCTTGAACCGCTGGATGATTTCTCCGCCCGGGACGGCTCGCTGGATTTCGCATTCGATCTTGATGCCGCCGAGAAAATCAATGAGTTCGGGATAGGAGCTGATCAGCCCTTCAGATATCTTTTCCTCAGAGACGATTTGTGGCTGGAGATTCTCCTGGATTTCCAGTTGACCTGCAAACGCGGTCCGAATGGCATCATTGACGACTTCATCGACCTGTGGTTCTGAAAGCGCGGCCTGAGGAAAGGCCGTCGCCAGCACCCCCTTGACCAAAGACTGATTCATCTGACTCGTCGAGACCGTGATTTTCGTCGGGTCAGCAGAATCCTGCGTCACGGCCAGGTTGGTCAGCTCGCCGGCAGACTTCTCTTGAGCCTTCCGTATTCTTGCGGTGAGCTCACTGACCGACGGCTGGCCGGCCTGCGACAGGGCAACCGTCACCGTGATTTTGTTTGTCTCCGTCGTGCTTATTTCATACTCTTTGCCCGATTCTCCGACGCGGTAAACACTCGCGGCCGCAAGAGCCGCATTGTTGAGATCGATCCCGATCTGACGTATTTTGTCCTCGACCTCCTGACGATCCACCGCCTCCTTCAAGCTGATTTGGACGTTGGTTCCGCCGGTAAACTCGATATCGTATTTGTTGTTCTCCACGTCGTCTCTCGTGAAGAAGACAAGCAATCCTCCTGCGATCAGCAGCGCTGATATGCCAAAGAAGATCGGGCGGGAGCGCATCCAGTCCACGTTCGGCTTGTGGATGAGGCGGAGCATGAGCAGATGGTCTTTGATGAGCCGCCTGGACAGGAGAAGATCGAATATCTGTCGCGTGACAAACAGCGCCGTAAACATACTCGAGGCGATGCCGAGCATCAGCACAATAGCAAAGCCTTTGACCTCCTCCGAGGCGCGCCAGTAGAGAATTGCGGCGGTGATAAAGGTCGTCAGGTTCGCATCAAAGATCGTTCTGAACGCTCTTTGGTAGCCATTGGCGATGGCGATTCTCAGCGACGAGCCTCGCAACTGTTCCTCGCGAATTCGCTCGAAAACGAGGACGTTGGCGTCCACACTCATACCGATTGTCAGGATGATGCCGGCGATGCCGGGTAACGTGAAGGTCGCCCGCAGGCCCGCCATGATGGCCAGGACGAACAGGATGTTCATCAGCAGGGCCACATCGGCGATGGAGCCGGCAAGGACGTAATAGACGAGCATGCAGACCATCACGGCAGCCAGACCGATCAGGCCGGCCACGATACCCTGATCTCGATTGTCGGCACCGATGGACGGGCCGATCGTATTGACGGAAATAGGTTGTTCGATTAGCCGGGCCGGCAGAGAACCGGCGTTCAGTTTGTTGACCATATCTTCAACTTTCGTCTGGCTGAAGCTGCCCGTGATGACCCCTTGCCGGTAGATGCGATCTTCAATATTCGGCGCCGATATAGCGGTCCCGTCGAGCAGGATGCACAGGGGCCGGCCGATGTTCTTTCCGGTCACATTGGCAAAGAGCATCCCCCCCCTGTCGTCAAGCAAGAAGCCAATCGCTCGTCGGCCCATCCGGTCCGTTGTCGGAAACGCCTTTTCCAGTTTCCACTCCCGCTGGCTGGGGCTATGCAACATCGCTTCGTTCGTCGCGTTGCTCGCCAGGACATAGGATTTATCCCCAAATTCCCCCTGGATGGTAGGGCGTCTTTCACTGTCGGCCGCAATCCATTCGTCACTATTCTCTATCTCGCACCATGTGTACGCGGTGTCAGAGGCATACCTGGGACCCTTCTCCCGGAGTCTTTCGACATAGCCGGCCATCTGGTCCATGTTCACTTCGGGGTGTCCCTGGGTGGGGAGTATTCGATACTCCAGGATGCCGGCGCCCTTGAGCATTCGCTGCAGATCCTTGGGATCGTCGAGCCGGCCTCTGAAAGGCTTGTACTCGTCGAATGCCGCCACGAGGCGCTCGATCTCCTCCGCCCGGTCGGGAAAACCGGCTTTGAGTTTCTCGATCTGCTCCAGCCGGTCCGATGGCCTTTGGCGCTCGAGGCAGTAGTTCAACTGATCCTCACTCAGGTTGAGCTTGTCAATGGCGGCTCTTGCCTGTTTGTATTGGGCGTCCTTTTCAAGGAACTCATCGGCGACTTTGGACCACGCGGTGTAGGTCTGGACATATCCCGCCAAGAAATCGACGGTATCATTGGCATCCGTGAACTCCCTGAGCGAGGCCTGGAGGTCCTGCTCACTTAGCTTGGCCCAATCATTCCTCTTCTGGCTCACCTGATCGAGGTCAAGCCCGGCAGACGGCATCTTTCCTTCCGCAGTCTCAAGTTCTCCGAAAAGTCCGTCTCGTCTGCTCTTCAGATCTGCCCGCTCATCGTAGGCTGTAGCGAGCGTCTCGAGAATGGACAGCCTGTTGGGATCGTTCATAGCGAGCTCTTTGAAGAACGCCGCCCGCTCTTCGACCGGCTGATCGAGCGAACGCAGAATCCTGGCGGGCCGGACGTTCTTAGCGAGCAGCTCGGCCTCGGCCTGTTCGTAGTCCTCGCGTTTCTGACGTGCTTCTTTGCTCGCCAGAGGCATCTGTATTTCGAAGCGGGTACTCCCCTGAGGCCGCCATACGAGGTTCTGGATATTGGCAGGGTCGATTCGCCGTCTCAAAACGGTGATCATCCTCTGTGCCAGGTCCGTCTTGTCCGCATCTTCGAGGCCGTAGGTATCAATTTCATAGATCAGACTCGTCCCGCCCGCCAGGTCGATCCCCGGCTTCAACGTCTTGCTCGGCGGAAACAGGGTCCACGCGGCAACAACCACCAGAACTACGATTATAACGATTTTCAGCGTCAGATTCTTTTGCATAACGTTCCTCGTATCTTACTCGTGTCCGTGCGGGTCAATGACTCACCACGTCTGCCCGCCAGCCCCTTCACCGAACGACGATTAGTCTTTCGACAAATTCCTGCTGATTGCTGAGCGGAGGATCTTCATTTTTGTGTTGTTCGACTCGTCAATCTTCAGTGTGATCTCATCGTCCTTGATATCGACGACGGTTCCGATAATCCCCCCGATGGTCTGGACTTTGTCGCTCTTCGCCAGGGCCTGCATCATCTGCTTGTGCTGCTGTTGTTTCTTTCGAGGGCCTCTAAAGAGGATCAGGTACATCACGGCAAAAAGCAGAATAAACGGCAGGAATTGTATGAGCGGAGACCTCATCGGCGGCGCATTCGTCTGCGACGGCGGTGCGCCGGGGTCTGGCGCGGAGGTTGTCGCTTCGCCCTCGGACGTGACCGGCGCCGAGGAGATGCCCGACGGCGCACCGTTGCTGTCTGCTTGAGCCAATATCCACATATTGTTCATCGCTATCTTCCCTTCATCATGTCATGTGTCAGGTTTCGCGTTGTGATCGCCAGCGGTGAAGCCGACAACCAAGCCGTTCATACTAACCACTTTCCGTTTTTTATCAATAGTCAATTCCTTTTGCCCACTCGGCAAGCTCGTCTCTTTTGACGGCTTGCCGTATCCTGGCCATAAGTCTTTGGTAGAACGTCAGGTTATGCAGCGAAGCCAATATCGGTCCCAGCATCTCGCCGGAATGGAAAAAATGTCTCAACGTGCCTCGGCTGAAGTGGCGGCAGCAGGTGCACTCACAGCCGGCCTCAATCGGCCGGGGATCGTCCGTGTGGGCGTTGTTCCTCAGCCGCAACGCGCCGCTTTCAGTGAAAACAAAGGCATTACGTCCGTTCCTTGTGGGCAAGACACAGTCGAACATATCGATGCCGGCCATGACGGCGGCCATGATGTCTTTCGGCGTTCCGACACCCATCAGGTAACGAGGCTTGTCCGCCGGCAGGAGTGGCGCCGTATGAGTCACCGTTTTGATCATATCGCCGTGCCCCTCGCCGACGCTGAGCCCGCCAAGGGCGTAGCCGTCGAAACCCGTCTTGACGAGCTCCTGCGCACACTGGGTTCGCAACGCGAGGTTCGTCCCGCCCTGGACAATGCCGAACAGCATCTGGCCGGGATTGGCATGCGCCTGCTTTGCCCGTTTTGCCCAGAGGAGAGTTCTGGCCACCGCTTTTTCGAGCTGCTCCGTACCCACGCCGGCCGGCGTGCACGCGTCAAGGCACATGATGATGTCGGCACCCAATCGACTTTGGATATCCGTTGCGATTTCCGCGTTAAGGTATACTTTTGCTCCGTCTACATGGCTGGCAAATTCGACCCCGTCGTCATCGATCCGGGTCAGCGGGCTCAGAGAGAACACCTGATATCCGCCGCTGTCCGTCAATATGGGCCGGTCCCAGGCCATAAATTTGTGGAGCCCGCCGAGCTTCTCGATCGTCTCGACGCCGGGACGGAGCAGCAAATGATAGGTATTGGCCAGGATGATACCGGCGCCGGTTTCCTTGAGCTGCTGCGGGGTGATTCCCTTGACCGCTCCGGCCGTGCCGACCGGCATGAAAGCGGGCGTTTCGACCTGCCCGTGAGCAGTTGTCAGTAAGCCCAGCCTGGCGGCCGAATTAGAATCCTGATGGAGAATTTGAAAGCCGGTCATTTCACAATATGTGCACAGTCTGTGAACCCCTGCGAGTGGGTGACAAGGTACGGGGCATACCGTCTGTCTCCCATACCTTTGTGCTTTAAACAACGTCTCAGTCAGCGGTGATCTGTTTTGTCAGCACGAGGAGGTCGCGGATATGCTCTTCTACGACTTTCCAGACCATCTGTCTATCAACACCGAAATACTCGTGAATGAGTTTGTTGCGCATGCCTGCCATCTGCTTCCACGGAACCTTGGGATAACGCTCCTTGAGCGATGCGGGCAATTTCTTCGTTGCCTCACCGATTACTTCTAAGCTGCGAATAACCGCATTGATCGTTTTCCTGTCGTTGACAAAGTCAGAATAAGACATCCCCTCTGTAAAGGCCAAAATGTCCTCACAAGCCTCTATCAGATCATTAATGTAATCTCGTAGCTCTCTATCTTTGTCTTTCATACGAGTTGGACTTCGCTCAAGATCCGCTTACCGATATAGGGTTTAAGCGCACTGCGTGATACAAGATCGACACGCGCGCGCAACAATCCGGACAGCTCTTCTTCCAGATCGATAAACTCAAACAGACCTATCGGAGCCGTGAAATCGACAAGGATATCAAGATCACTATCGTCAGCTTGTTCGTTTCGAACCCAAGAACCAAAGATACCGAGTGTACTCACATGGTACTTATATTCGAGCCGCGATTTGTGTTCTCTCAATACCCTTTTTATCTCGTTCAAGTCCATAGTCGGTCCCTGCTCTAATTATAGCATACATTGTCACAGCGTACAGAAAATAGACCGCTGCTTCCAATATTCAATAGTCGATGGTTCGTATCTTCGATCCCGGGTAGTAGTGCGAGAGTATCTGCTCTGCCGTCCTGCCTTGCCTGGCCATACCTTCGGCGCCGCACTGGCACATGCCCACGCCGTGCCCCCACCCTCTGCCCGAGAGAAACGCCCATTTGTCGTGCAATTCCATGATTTGGCAAATGGTGCTTCGCAGTTTCCGCCCCGTCGGATCTATGGTCAGACGGAGATCCTCGGCCCTGATGAAATCGCTCTTTCCCGCCGAGCCGAGAAGCCGGACTCGCGTCAATCGAGAAAATCCATCGTAATCGGTCTGGCCGGCGGCGCGAATGCCTGTGATTTCTCCGAGCTGCTTCAGGTTCGGATACTTCCGTAATAATTTCGCCATGACGTCCTCCTTGTCGAATTGGGTCATCGGCCAGAAGAAGTATTTGGGTTTGGCCACACTTTGACAATACGGACAGGCCACGCCGACCAACGGCTCAAAGGAATCGCCAAATACACTCTCGCTGTTCTCCGTGTGCCCGCCACAGGTTGAGCTGTAGTAGGCGGGAAAGATCGCCTCGGCACCGTCGGACTGTCGGCAGACGAGGACCTGGCCTCTTGTTTCATTGACGGCCTGCCAGACCTGAGCCGACTCGGCGCCAACGCCGCGGTAGACTTGGTGCGCCGCGGTTTGTCTCAAGTCCCAATTCCGATTGGCTCCGAACCGCTTCTTGATGTAAAAGCAATAGGTCCGCGCGGCGACGGCCTGCGCCTTGAGCGCCTCGATTTCCCAGTAGTCGGGCATCTCAGCGCCGACCACGCCGGCCAAATACGGCTCCGGCGGAATGAGATTGATGGCATCAAGAGAACGCCCGTTGGGATGGATGACGAGCCTCAGCTTTCCCCGATAGTCGTTACCGTTCAGGTTGAAGATGTACGGATTGTCGGGGAAGATGATCAGATCGCTGTCTCTAAAGGTTTGGCCGGCGATCGTAATCCCCCCGTCCGTCAGTCGGATGCTCACAGGAACGCCGGTCGGGTCAAAACGGGCTCCGGGAGTTTGTATCTGACGGCCGGTCTGACCGTCGAGAACACTGAACGGACAAGGCGTGCTCAGCGTGCAGGTCTTGACATCGTTCAGGAGCAGGACTCTGACCCAGAACTTTGCCTCGATATCCATCTGAACGGTGGGCGTCGTGAGCTGTCGGCTTTCACAACCACCGAGGACGAGCAATAGAGACGCGAGGATCGCCGTCTTGCCGCTCGAAGCTCGAAAAGGGCTCCTTTCTGAGACGGTCTGCAACGCAATTTTCGTCGGCTTCGCGGGCAATGGAATTGGGGTGGACAAGGTCAACCTACCTGATAATGATTCGACCGGTCAATCCAGGCTGCGCAGCGATAGGCCGAGGTCTACAAGAGCCTTCCTGACTTCGTTCAAGCTTGTGACGCCGAAGTTCTTGCAGCCGAGAAGCTCCGCATCCGTCCGACTCGTCAGCTCGCCGATCGTACGAATATTGAGCTTTTGCAGACATTTTCGAGCACGCACGGATAGTTGGAGGTCGTCTACTGGTTTGTCCCCGAGCCCCTCATTCTCGTCCTCGGCGCCGATCTCGTCACCTGTCTCTCCGGAAGAGAGTTCTTTTTCCTCCAGAGCCATGCCCAGGTACAATCCCTTCGGTTCGAGAATGGTCTTGATTTCTGTGAGCGACGTCTCCCCGAAATTCTTGTAAGACAGCAGCTCGGCCTCACTAATATTCAGAAGGTCGCCGAGGGTCTCGATCTTCATTTTCTTCAGGCAGTTCCTGCTCCGCACCGACAGCTCAAAATCAGAGATCGGCGTCTCGAGAATCTGGTTCTTGCGCGATTTCTTCTTTTCTTTCTCCTCGTCGTAGAACATCGTCTTCGAGCTTTCGATGTCCTTTTTGAACAGGATGGCTCTGGGATGATTCGGATGCATCGTCAGGACCGTATCGACACACCGGGTCGCTTTATTCAATTGACCACTGTCTTCGTAAAGCACGGCCAGGTTCAGCAGCGCGCTGACGTACACGGGCGAACTCGCGGCAATCTGCCTGTAATGGTCGATGGCGGCCTCTTCGTCGCCGGACATATCACAGCGAAAGGCCAGATGGAAGAGCGCCCTTTGGTGGTCCGGCGACAATTCCAGCGCGGTTTCGTAATTGTCCGCCGCTTCTTCGTAACGCCCTTGCGCTTCCTGAAGGCGGCCAAGCTGGTAGTGGTACTCGGCGCTGACGTTCTCGAAATTCGCACAGCCCTTGAGTTCCTTGGCCGCGGCCTCAAAATTAGCGGCGTAGCGGTATGTGGCGGCTTTTTCCAGCGCCACGCTGAGCTTGTCGGCCTCGTGGTTGAGACTCTCTTGCAGGTTCTCGATAGCGTTGTCGAACTCACCCAGGCGACGAAGCGCGAAGGCACGGTACATGTATTTCTCCTTGCAGTCCTTCGCTTTGGCGAGCTTCGCGGCCGCCTCGGCGTTTCTACCGAGAACAAAAAGGCCGATCCCAACGCTCAGACAGGCCTTCTGTCCGGTTCGGGACATATTGGATTCCACCTGCTCGCCGAAGCTGATCAGGTTCTTTTCGCTGGAGTGAACATGCTCCGAAAGCCCCTTGATCGCATCCATCGACGGCCAGTCGTCCGCAAATAAGTCGATTTCCAGTTCCGCAGTCGATTCCATTAAAGCGTTCTCCCTTTTCATCTTTCGTATTTTCATCTTTCGTATATCGTATTGCGTCACGCACCTCGCACGACGAACCAACCGGGTATTATAAGGCGGCGGCAAAGATTTGCAACAGATTTTTGATTTACAAATTACGATTTATGATTTACGAATGCCGACTGCCGATTGATCCTAAAACACTTCGGGGCCGATTTCAAATCGACAATCAAAAATGAGCACACGGGCCTGCCCCTACGGTTCTAATTTGCCTTGCTCGCGGGGCAGCTTTGCTCGCCACTCGTCGGCCTGTTCCGGTTTGCCCCAGGCTTCGTAGAGTTCGATGAGGGTATTCATAGATTCTAATGTGTGTGGGTGAGTGTCGCCGAGTTTGAGGCGGCGGCCTTCGAGTGCTTCAAAAAGCAGAGGTTCTGCCTCATCATACTGATCCAGCTTCTTGTATAGCACTGCCAAGTTGTTCTTGGACTCGAGGGTGTCCGGATGATTCCGGCCTAACTTGCGGTGCCGGGCTTCTCTTGTCTCAAGATACAGCTCTTCTGCTTTCGCATTATGCCCCTGGGCCATATACAGCTCGCCCAATGTGTTTTTAACGGATAGCGTCGCCCAATTCTCCTCGCCAAGCACACCGCATAAAAGGTCATACGCATTCGTTAGAAGCGGCTCCGCCCGGTCATAGTCTCCCCGGGCTAAGTGAATCGCACCCCGTCCATGCATCGAGGACAGGCGGCATGTAT
>SMTZ1_10004824_pt1 | contig 13773 bp, 11 predicted proteins | sample DeeMarSWOR136_30_FD_25667 | JGI IMG/M metagenome (IMG submission 25667) | reverse complement strand
TAGAAGAAGATAAAACAGTTCTTGTTTCAGCTCACGGAAATAGTCTTCGTGCAATAACAATGTATGTAGAAAATATATCAGAAAAAGAGATACCAAATGTTGAAATTCCTACCGGCGTCCCTATTTTGTATAATATAAATAATAATTTAATAAACAAACAATATCTTTAACCCTTAATAATAAATACAACTTTTTATATTGCAATGTTTATTAAAAGGTACATTTCATTTATGGTTGAAAAAAAAGTTAGATGTCCACAATGTAGTAATATTATTACTAGTTTTGGAAACCCAGGAGAAGTTACACTTGTAACATGTCCTTCTTGTGGAAATAAAGGAAAGGTTACTTTTAAAAAGGTCGATGTATCAGATGATGTCGCTATTGAAGCTTATAATCTTAAAAAAGTTTATGGAGATCTTGTTGCAGTAAATAGCATATCTTTTTCTGTTAAAAGAGGAGAGGTTTTTGCATTTTTAGGTCCTAATGGAGCAGGAAAGACAACAACTGTTGAAATGATTGAATCAATACGCCAACCGACTGCTGGTACTATTAAAATTCTTGGGGAAGATATTAGTACCTCATTTGATAAAGTAAAAGAAAAGATCGGAATACTTCCACAAGAATATCATTCCTTTGAACGAATAACTGTAAGGGAAACTTTAGAATTTTTTTCCAAACTTTTCAAAAAAAGAGTAAGTATTGATGGAATTATTGATGCTATGGATCTTAATGATCAGAAAAATAAACTTTATATGAATTTATCAGGTGGTTTGAAACAACGAGTAGGAGTTGCAATTGCTCTTGTGAACGATCCTGAGATTGTTTTTCTTGATGAGCCTACCACTGGTCTTGATCCAAAAGCAAGAAGGGAGGTATGGGAGGTTATTGCAGATCTGCGTAATAAAGGAAAAACAGTTTTTTTAACAACTCATTATATGGAAGAAGCAGAATATTTAGCAGACCATATTGCAATTATTCATAAGGGTAATATTATTGCTGAAGGATCGCTTTCTGAATTAATTAATAAGTATGGTCAAGAAAGTATTTTGCATATAAAGAATTGTACTACGAAAGACGTAATTGATATGTTAAAGGAAAGAGATTTTATTGCAAGTATGAAACAAAATGGAGATGTCCAAGTAAAAATCGAGCACAAGGATCAAGTTCTTGAGGTTTTATCAATTCTTAGATATGAATGTGCTGAATATGATAGTATTGATATACGTCGATCAAACCTTGAAGAGGTCTTTTTACATCTAACTGGCTCTAAACTATCAGAGGAAGATTAATGAGACTAGAAATTTTGTTTGCAAGTTTTAAAACCGATTTGAAAGCATTTTTCCGCAGTAGAGCTACACTTTTTTGGACTCTTGCTTTTCCTATAATGCTTATTTTAATTTTTGGGGCAATTTTTTCTGGTATGAGTGAAATCGAATTTGATCTTTATGTACAAAATTTAGATGAAAACGATGAGTTTGGCATAACTGAAGGATTTCTACAAGGACTTGAATCCACAGGTTATATTAATATCAAAAAAGTACCTATAGATGAAGACGTTAAATCGTATATGAATAAAAATGACATAAAAAGAGTACTTATAATCCCTGAAGATTTTAGTGAAACAATAATAATGTCCCAACAAAATCCTAATGCAACTGATACTTCAAATTTAATGTTCTATTATGATCAAAGCGAACAAACAACTAATCAACAAATCAGGGATATAATATCATATTTTGTGACAAATACAAATATGAATATCTCTGGTGGAAGAGAAATTATTGGTCTTCAAGATGTTACAACAATTAGTGGAGAATTTACATATATTGATTTCTTCATTCCAGGAATGATTGGTTTTACAATAATGCAGACATGTATTTACGGTAGCCTTGAGCGAAATACAAAATTCAGAAAAGATGGAATTCTTAGAAAATTATTGACAACACCAATTACTAGGTCAGAATGGATAATTTCAAAAATGCTCTTTCAGCTCTTTTTATCTTTTCTTTCAACTGTAATAATTATTGCTGTTGGAGTTTTGGTTTATGGACTTCATGTGCATGTTAATGCATTAATGATAACAATTATTATTGCAACAAGTTTTCTATTCACGGGTCTTGGGATGATGATTGGTCGTTTTGTAAAAGATGAAGAATCTGCTGGTATGGCAGGTGGTGCTGTTACATTTCCAATGATGTTTCTTGCTGGAACATTTTTTGAACTTGATATGATGCCAGAGTTCTTACAAATAGTTGCAAGAATTCTTCCATTGTATTATGTAAATGAAGGTCTGCGTGATAGTATGATAAAACTTGAAATGGCAAATGCAACCACTAATACCATTTTTGTTCTAGTTTTTGCAGTTATATTTTTTATAATAGGACTTGTTCTAACAAAATGGAAAGAGGATTAATTCTTTGGCCATTCGAAATGAGTGTTTTTAAAAAATCCAAAATCTATTTTGCCCCAGTCATCAACATCTTTTTTACCACGTGAGCCATCTGAATAATCAAGAATAGAATAAGTATATAAATAATTCATACAACTCTTATAGCGGCTAATTTTAAAAATCTCTAATGCAAAAGGAATTGATGCTACATCATTATCAATTCCTAAATGGTCATCAACAACTAAACCAAGGTTATGACCTAGCTCATGCATAGTTATGCTTGCAATTATGTAACCTTTACTTTTGAAAGGATGTGATTCTTTTATTCTCTGTGCAGATATTTGAAAACTATCAAGATGATCCCAACCAAAAACCGCAAATCCTGGAAAACCAGGATAAGGACCATAATCACTAATCAAGCACCAATGAAAAATACCCTTTCTTGGATTGTTAAGGTCATTGTGAAGAAAATAATCCCAATACATATCACGTAAATCAAACATTGAGAATTCAGAAATATAAGGAATCATCTCTCCTCCGCCAAGGCTTCCATTGTCAAGATGAAGGGTTATATTATGATCTGAAAACACCTTAATCAATTGATTAGAATTTCCCTCTGTTGGTTTATTTGCAATATTATTTGAAGTCCCTGATTCGATCCAATCATATTCAATAAATATGTCCTTTTGAAATGGACTTGAGTTCCATTGATAAGTGTAACATTCTTCGATATTATTTAGCCCATCACCATCGGGATCTAGGATCTTATGATCATCCCTTTTATTTGGATTATATCCAAATTCCTCCTCCCACCAATCTGGTATAAAATCATTATCAGTATCTTTACCTGGAAGTTCGATTTCTTTAAATCTGGAAGAATTTATTTCGTTTTGATATTTTTCATAATCTATTTCCCAATTTGAACCTGCATTTTCATTTTCCCGTATTTGCCATGGGAAAAATCTGATAAATCCTAATTTAAAGTATATTCTATCCTTTACTTTTCTATGTAATAAAGCTGGTCCAAAGATTGAGCCCCACCAATTCATTCTTGCATCGATTAAAGATTTCTTAATTTTTATTCCAAAAAGATTTGCATATATGTTGTTGTTTCTGAGTTTAAATCTACTTTTTTCACCAGTTATTCCATTTCTAAAACCTTCAGTAATTTCACAACTTTCAATTCTTACATTACAATTATTTTTTCCGATTCGTATTGCTAAATGTGTATTCCAAATAAAATCAGAATTTAAAATTAAAATATTTTTATCATCATAAATGTTAATACCATGACCATTATGAACAATATTACAGTTTAAGATATATACATCCTCACAGTTTGTTATTAGTAGTCCACCTCCATTATCATTATTATCATAGACTGCAGAATTTGATATATTGATTTTTAATGAATTATTTATTAAGAACCCATAACCACTAGTGTGCTCGTAGCAATTATTTATTTCGATATCAGTTGAATCTTGAATATTTAAACCAAAACCATTATGATATAAGCAACACTTATCAACTATTGAGTTGTGAGATGATTTTATATAGATTCCTTCGCCATTTGTGTGAAATAAGCAACTTTTGATTTGGTTGTCATTACTATTTAAAATATATACACCAGATTTTGTTCTATAAAACTTACACTCCTCAATATTATTATTATCTGAATTAATTTTTATTCCAGCGTTTTCTTTGTAGCCTCCTGAATTTCTGATTGTAAAATTTTTAATATTTACTCTATCTGCAATTATATTTATTACATAGTTTTTATATAATCCATCAATTATTGTTAAACTTATATTTTCTCCAATTAAATTTAATCCTTTTTCAATGGTTAGATTCTCGTAATATATCCCGTTAAAAACATAGATTGTATCTCCTTCTGTCGAATTGAAAATTCCATCATTTATTGTTTTGTAGGGATAATCATCTGTTCCATTCCATGGCCCGTTTATATTGTCATCGTCTACATATATAATTTTTGAATTAATTGAAAATGAAGTTGTTTCATTTTTCGATAATGATTGACTTGTAGCTATTGGTAGAAATAAGATAAAAATAAATATACAAAGGCATTCTTTTTTCAGATTTTACCCTCCAATTTATGTTAATCTTTCAATATATAATTTAATCTATATAAAATTATGGAAAATCTAAAATTTTTTCATAATGAAATTTTGTATTTTTAAAAAATGAAAAATCAATATTATCCCAGTCGTTAAAGTCCCCTGGACCATGAGTCCCATCTGAATATGTGAATTTTTTATATTTATAGCGATAGTTCATGCAGCTTTCATAGTTTCTATATTTAAACCATTGTACTGTAAAGATACGAGAGGATCCTACATTATCAATTCCCCCATATTTATCTGCAATTAATCCTAGTGTATGACCAAGATGATGAACTAATGCACCTGCTATTATATTGTCAACACTTGTTAGTGGTTTGAGTTCTTTTAACCATTTTGCAGAAATTGCAAACGAATCAAATTGATCCCATCCAAAGAATGGAAAATTAAGGTCAGGACAATAATTACAAATTAGTCCATAATGAAAAATTCCTTTACGAGGATTATTCAAATCATTATGAAGAAAATAATTCCAATAGAGATCTTTTAATTTTGAATATGAGAAAGCCGAGTTACAAAATGGGATTTCTTCACCGCCATCCAGATTTCCAGTATCAATATGTAAAGTAATGTTATGTTGTTTAAAAATTGAAACTATTTCTTCTATAATATCTTCTGAGGGTTTGTTTAAAATATTAGGATCGTTTGATTCCATCCAATCTATCTCAAGAAATATATCCTGATAAAATGGGTTTGAACCATAATCATCGGTATAACATTCCTCAAAATTATTTAAGGCATCAAAATCAGGATCGATATTTACATGATCATCCCAAACATATGGGTTGTATCCCCATTTTTTCTCCCACCAGTCCGGTAGTCCATCATAATCAGAGTCATTTCCAGAAAAATTAAAGATATTATCATTAGAGATTAGTATTATTTTTTTTAGATAATGCTCGTTTTCCTTCCAATTTGTACCAATATTTTCTATTGGTTTAAGACGCCATGGAAAACATCTTATTTTTCCTAAAAGATATGTTATTCTTCCTCTTAATTTGCTTTCAATATATGTCGGACCAAATAATGAACTCCACCAATTAAATCTTGCTTTGCATTTGGCATATCTTGAATAAATTCCATATAACTCATTATTGTAGATATTGTTATTTGTAATTTTACATGAATTAAATTTTTCTATGTAAATTCCATATCTCAGATTATTTGCTATTTCGCAATTATTTATAGTTATTTTTTTAGATGGTTTTCGCATTGATATTGCAAAATGAGTATTTTGAATGATATCGCAATTAGTAATAGATATTTCATTTGAAGATGATATACTTAAACCTGCACCATTATGCTGTATCATTGAATTATCAACAGTAACATTTATGGAATTTTCTATAAAGATACCTCCCAAATTAACACAATTATCACTTATGTTGCAATGAAAAATATTGATTTCTTCTGAATTATTTATAAAGTATGAGATGCCATTTTCATATGAGTAGCAATAACTAATTTTATTATAATTAGAATTTTCAAAATGTAATCCTATCGAATTATGAGTAAAAACACAACCTGTTATGATATTATTATCTGATGAGCCGAGTAATATTGCTTCTCCATTTGTATGAAATGTGCAATTGTCTATTTCAGTGTTAATTACATTATTTAATAAAATTCCTATTTTGGCTCTATAAATTTTACATTTTTGTATTATGGAATTATCTGAATTTACATTTATTGCAGAATTATATGAATTTCCACCTGAATTTCTAATTGTAAAATTAATTAAGTTTATGTTGTCTTTTGTTAAATTTATTATTTCTTGATTGTAAGTTCCATCGACAATAGTTAAGCTTTTATTTTCCCCTTTCAAACTTATAGATTTATTTATTTTTAATGTCTCGTTGTAAATTCCATTGAAAACAAATATTATATCTCCATTTGTTGAATTCAATATTCCGTGTGTTATGCACCGAAAAGGATTCTCTTTTGTTCCATTCCATGGGCCGTAAATATTGTCATCATCCACATAAATTATTTTTTTATAAGACAAATGCAGATTATTTCCTATTTTTTCACATTTTACTTGATTTATTGTATTTATTAATAGAATTACAATAAATATTGAAATAATTGTTCTTTTCATTAGTATAATATATTAATTTATATTATATATAAATTCAATTGCTAAATTTTTATTTTATAATATTTTTGAAAAAATAGAAATCTATATATATTAACGAGTTAAATATATTATAATAGAGTTTCATGTTATCAATTAGCATGAAATGAATGGAAGGTAAACGAATGTTGATTGTTGGGCAAGTATCAAGCGAAGAAGAGAGATACGAAATTACATTTATTGCCCATGTTTTTATGGTAGAAAATAGATTTAGATATCTAGCCCGACAACAGAGAAAACAATAGTTAATTTATGCAATTCCTTCCAAACTTCTTGTTCCAATAAGTGTTTTAGTATCAACTATTCCTTTTAGAGATCTGATCTTCTTAATTACTACCTCTCCAATCTCATCTATATCTGAGCAGCTTATTTTTACAAGAATGTCATATTCCCCAAATAGAGGATGGACCTCAGCTATCTCATTTATATTATTTAGAGCATTAAACACTTCTTTCTCATGTAATGGGCTTATTGATAAAAGTGCGAATCCTGTAGCCATGAAATACTGAATACTAATTATGTGTCTTATATTTTTTCTTTTAACTAATTTTATTATTTATAATAATTTTAAACCAATTTTTAGTAAAAAATATATAATAGTAATGTATTATGTTAACATATAACAGGAGGTGCTTTATTGGGTGAAAAAATCAATAATAAGTCAAGTATAACCAGTGTAGCTGAAAAGGAATTAGATCTGCTTAGCAGACATTTAGATGTTTTAAAAAATGTTCAGGAACATGGCCCTATTGGAATTATAAAGTTATCTCAAATGACTGGGCAACCTCAGCATATGATTAGATATTCATTGAGAACTCTTGAGAAGGATGGTTTAATTGCTCCGTCACGTCAAGGCGCTGTAATTACAGATAGAATTCATGAGGTGTTAGGAACCCTAGAATCAACATTGGATAATTTTTCAACAACAGTACAAGACCTCAAAAAGAAATTGAAATAGATATTAAAAAATAATTGATTATCTAATCATATTTATTAAATTCGAAAAAACTTATATATGTTACCTTATTAAACAAATATTATAAACTAGATCTTTATTGATGGTATTTAAAATATTTATAAAGAGGTTAAAATAATGAAAAGCAAAGTATTATTTCTAGAGCTATTAGTATGCGTGCTACTTTTAGCATCAACATTAACAGTTTGTGCAATTGATGAATATGAGGAATATACTGATGAAGAAGATGATGTTATAGATATGCTAAGTGAATCAACAGTCAGTAGACCAAATGTTGATATTTTAAATGTGGTATATTCAAGAACTGGAAAAAATGTTAAAATTACTTTAACTGTCAAAGGAAATATTCAGAATGCAGGAGATATAAATGATTTTGAAAATTTTCCAATGGTTTATTATAATATTTTGCTTGCTACCGACTCAAATGAATATGATATAATTTACATAAATAAGGTAGTAAATATGACTAATAATGCTGAAGATATAGCATATGAAATTGATGGTTCAGATTTAGAATTAACTTTTACTCTTGATAGTGCAAATGAAGTTTATGAAGAAATGATTATCCTTACAGCAGAGTTCAGCTCTTTAACTGAATTTTATGCAGATGAATTCACTTCAGAAATTATTGGGACATTAGATGTTGATGCTGGTGGTCCTCATAATGGAAAACCTGGAGAAACTATCGAATTTTCTGGGAAAGTTATAGGTGGAACAGGACCTTATGAATGGGAATGGGATTTAGATGGAGACTATGAGATTGATTCAACTGAACAAAACCCAACCTGGACATATGACGCAGAAGGTGAATATGATGTTACTTTAACTGTAATTGATTCCTTAGGTGATCAAGGTATTGATTTTACCACGGTAACAATATCAACTTCTGGTAATGGAAATAATGATTCTGGTGGTACCCCATTAATTCTATTTGTTGCATTGATTGTAATAATAGTTATTGCTGGTATTGTGGTTCTTGTCTATGTAATTAGAAGATAAACATACGTTATCAAATCATTTTCTTCCAACAAGTTACTTAGTTATCTTTTTATTTGAATATCATATCCATATTTTCGAGGATAGCAAATGGCAAAGAAAAGCAAAAAGAAAGATTCAAAGAAAGAAAAAGAGAGTAAATATGCTTATAAAAAGAAAACTGCTTGGGAGATATTTTCAAAAGCACAAATAAAAAATGCATTTGATTTTTGTGAGGATTATAAAAAATTCCTAGATTCCGCTAAAACTGAAAGAGAAGCAATACAGAAGATAAATGATATTGCAAAATCTGGTAAGAAAAAAATTAAAATAAACAGGGAAAAGGAAGCAGCAATAATTGTTTCTGGTAAAAAGCCTATAAGTGAAGGTATACGAATTATTATTTCTCATATAGATTGTCCTAGACTTGATTTAAAACAAATCCCACTTTACGAAGATACCTCTTCAAATGTTGCTCTTTTTGAGACCCATTATTATGGTGGAATAAAGAAGTATCATTGGGTTACGATTCCATTATCATTGCATGGTATTGTTGTTAAAAAAGATGGTAAAAAAGTAGAATTTACCCTTGGTGAAGATGATTCTGATCCTATATTTGCCGTTCCTGATTTGTTACCTCATCTTGCTTATAAGGTTCAGGCTACAAAGAAACTTGATGATGCTATAACTGGTGAAAGCCTAGATATTACCGTTGGTAGTCAACCTGTTAAAGGAGATATTGCTGAAAAGATAAAGGCAGGAATTTTAGAAAAAATCCATAAGGAATATAATATAATTGAGGAGGATTTTATATCTGCTGAGCTTGAAGCAGTTCCTGCATATAAGGCAAGAGATATGGGTTTTGATAGATCGCTTATCGGTGCATATGGACAAGATGATAGAGCTTGTGCTTATACCTCTCTTAAAGCAATAATGGATTTGAAGAATCCAGTATACACCGCTATTGTGCTGTTTGTTGATAAGGAAGAGATTGGCAGTGAGGGTAATACTACTGCACAAGTAACAACCTTTTTACGTTCTATAATAAAAGAGTTAGACCCAAAGGTTGACCCTGACGATGTGATGCTTAAATCAAAGGTTGTTTCTGCTGATGTCAACGCTGCTGTAACACCCAACTATACTGATGTTTTTGAACTTAAAAATGCATCAACACTTGGATGTGGATTAGTTATGTCTAAGTTCACAGGTCATGGTGGGAAATATGCTGCAAATGATGCATCTGCAGAATATGTTTCTGAAATAAGGACCTTGCTTAACAAAGAGAAAATTCCCTGGCAAGCAGCTGAACTTGGAAGGGTAGATACTGGTGGCGGTGGAACTGTTGCAAAATACTTCTCAAGGCTTGGTATGGAAGTAATCGACCTCGGTCCTCCAGTTATGAGTATGCATTCTCCTTATGAGGTTTCTTGCAAGGTTGATATATATTCTTCCTATCTTGCCTATAAAGCTTTTTTAACAAAATAATCCCATAGTCTAATTTTTTTTATTTTTTATTTTTACCAAAAAGTATTTAAATAAATCGTGCATATGTGTAGCACGATACCGTGCTACTATATAACACGTATTGGAGAAAGAAAAAATGAAAAAAAGTGAAAAAAAACCAGCAAAAATTGAGGGAATTTATAAAGCCGGAACATACTATGGAACGATAAGTATCAAAGACTTTGGTTATGGTTAATTAGATTGATTTCATAATGATTTTATTTTCTTTTATTTTTTATATTTCTATATCATATGATTCCAAGGGACGATTCTTAACGTTGTAATGTTGGAATGATTGCGATTCATAATAAAATAAAAACTTAACTATATATCTTTATGTTAATGTAACATTTAAATATCTAATATCAGATGTTATAATCCAGGGAGGACAAGAAAAAATGATAAAAAATCTAATATTGTTGTATAAAATGCTAATTATTGGAATTATAATTCTATTTGTTGGAGCGTGTGTTTCACCAAATATTAGTGGATATGACAATAAATCAATCGATAAATTGATAAAAAAGGCCTCTGTCAATTTTCCTTTGAATAATGGGTTATTGGCTTATTGGAAGTCTGATGAATGCGATGGAACCACTTTATGGGATTGTTCTGGTCATAATTATGATGGAATAATATATGCTGATTGGACTTCTGGTGGTTGCCTAAATTTTGATGGAATAGACGACTATGTTGATTTTGATAATCATTCAGAAAATCTGGGTTATAATATAACCGATGACTATATGATTTCCTTTTATTTTAAATCGACATCATCAAATAAAAGCTCAATTTATAGTATGAGTCATACTGATACTGCTAGAGCATTTGCCTATCTTGAATTAAATGCGAATGGTACTTTATCATACAGGACGGGAGATATAACGTGTGAACTTGCAGTATATTCTAATGGTACTTACAATGATGATATTTGGCATTATGTTGAGGTCAAATTTTATGGTAATACAACAGATCCAACTTTACAGATTTACGTCGATGGTGAACTCGATGGTAGCATAACAGATTGGTTGTGCCCATATATTAGTGAAGATTTTAAAACAGCTAAAATGGGTAAAAGGAGTACTACAAAAACTGATTATTTCTATGGAATTATTGATGAATTTAGAATTTACAAATGGAGTAGTGTATATCTTCCACCAAGTAAACCGGTGATAGAAGGTCCAATAAAAGGAAACTTAGATACAAAATATGATTTTACATTTACTTCAACAGATCCGCAGGATCAACAAGTTTCCTATTGGATAGATTGGGATGATAGAACCACACCAGTTTGGAGTTCTTTCCAAGCATCTGGAACTCCTTTTGAAGCTAATCATACATGGACTACAAAAAATACATTTATTATAAAAGCTAAGGCTAAAAATACTTACGGTATAGAAAGCGAAATGGCAGAACATACAATCATCATTCCACGAAATAGAGTAAAATTAAATTCATTTTCAATGAGGTTTCTGGAACGATTCCCAATATTAAGCAGATTGCTATTCTTATAGAGTAGAAAACTAATAATAAATCTTTATTGTGCAAATTTGCACAATAAATAATTAATGTGCAAAGCGCTGCAAAGGGTACTGTTTAAAATAGATTAGCAAAACAAAATTCTTGGTTAAAATAATTATTGTAACATTTAAATATCCTTTATTAGATTATTTTATTTGGGGAAGGCAAGAAACAATGGACAAACAAAAAGGTTTGTTGAATAAAACTCTGGTAATTGTTATAATATTATTGTTTATTGGATTAATTTTTGGACCATTTGTAGATGCACAATCATTAAAACTATCAGATAAGGAAACAAACGATATTTCCCTAGACACGACCTGTTTTCCTATCAATCTAAAGGATACGGCTTGTGAAATTGATAATAGTGATAATTTCTCCGAAAAACACCACAGTATTGAATTTATATCTGGAGAGATGGTCGTAAGGTTCAAAGAAGACATAGATATATTTCCTGAAACTAAAGAAGATTATGTTGAGATTGGCGTGAGATCAATAGACAAGTTAAACAAAAAACATCATGTGAAATCGATCGAAAAAATCTTTGGATGGAAAAAATCTTCTTTTTTCTCAAATATTTATAAATTTACTTTTCCTGAATATTTCTTCGTTCCGCAAGTTGCAGAGGAATATAGTAAAGACCACAATGTTATATATGCAGAGCCGAACTACATTTATCATAACCTTATGATACCTGATGATCCTTATTTTAACATGCAATGGGCTTTAAATCAGGATAGTGATTGTGATATTGATGCACCAGAAGCATGGGATATAAAAACAGGTGATGAAAATATTGTAATAGCTATTCATGATACAGGGGTAGATTGGGATCATCCTGATCTAAAAGATAATATTTGGATAAATACCGGTGAAGATCTTAATGGAAATGGCATAGTGGATCCTACTGATTTTAATGATATTGATGATGATAATAATGGTTTTATCGATGACATTCGAGGTTATGATTTTGTAAACACAACTAACTCTGTTGCCCCAGGTGAAGATGGAACTGACCCAGACAATAATCCAATGGATTTTCATGGACATGGTACACATTGTTCAGGTATTGCTAGTGCTGTAACAAATAATGCTATTGGTATTGCTGGTGTTTGTTGGAATTGTAGGATTATGCCTGTCAGAATCGGTTATGAAGCTTCAAGTGGAATGGGATATATGGATTTGGATGATTGTGCGTATGGTCTTGTGTATGCAGCTGATAATGGTGCTGATGTTATAAGTATGAGTTGGGGTGGAAATTCTGAGTCTCAGTTAGAAAAGGATGCTATAGATTATGCATACAACAAGGGTGTTATTCTAGTAGCTGCTGCTGGTAATAATAACGTAGATCTTGATAACTATCCTTTACCTTTTCTTCCTGCAGAATACGAGAATGTCATTGCAGTTGCAGCAACAGATTCATATGATAAAAGAGCAAAGTTTTCAAACTATGGACTCCAAATCGATGTTGCTGCACCTGGAGTAAATATCTATAGTACATTTCCAAATAATAGCTATATAAAAGCCAATGGAACAAGTATGGCATGTCCCCATGTTGCAGGACTTGCAGCTCTTATTTTATCACAGATGCCTGATTTAAACCCGATGGAAATCAGAACAATTTTACAATCTAGCACTGATTCAATAAATACTGATAAATTCGTTAGATTTGGAAGAATTAATGCATATATTGCATTACAAAAAACTGCCTCAGTCATAGCAAATATTGATACTCCCAGAGTAAATTCAGAAGTAAAAGGAATAATAGAAATAATAGGAACAGCTAAAGGCGAACAGTTCCAACAATATACTGTTGAGTACGGGAGTGGTAAAGCTCCTGATACCTGGATTTTAATTAAAAATTCAGATGAACCAGTTGAAAACAATATACTTGGACATTGGGATACTACAAAGGTGGATGAAGGAGTTTACACAGTTAGAGTAATACTCACCAATAACGATACTACCTATATCGATAAAACATTGGTGATGGTTAATAATTTTCATAATATAATTTTTACAGATGACGATAACACAGAAGGGCCATGGAATGGAACTGAAGAATATCCTTATCAATATATCCAAGAAGCAGTAGATAACGCAGGAACTCAAGACACAGTATATGTTCTTAGTGGAT
>SMTZ1_10004664_pt1 | contig 13774 bp, 14 predicted proteins | sample DeeMarSWOR136_30_FD_25667 | JGI IMG/M metagenome (IMG submission 25667) | reverse complement strand
CGCCCTGCTTTATCGCCCTGGCGCCCAGGATGAGCTTTTGGGCAGTCGCTGCACCAATACCAGGAATCTCCGTCAAATCCTCCACCGTCGCCGAAGCGATATCCCAGATTTTTCTGAACCCGTGTGCCACCAGATTGGCCTTCTTCTTCGGACCTACGTGTCCTATCAGCGAGACGTCCCGCGTCCTGAGCGCCTGATGGTTGCAAAACCGCTCCCACGGCCACTCACATGCATTATAAGTCGGTGTAGGTACCTCTCTGCCTTCCAAGATAGCCCGAGTCCCTTCAATGGCTTGTGCCAGCGACTGCTCATAATCCTTATACTGATATTCGATCTCATCGTAGTCCCGGTTAATGATGAAGAATGTTGCCGGCCGGTAAGTCTGAACCTTGGCGATAAGGTAATTGTAGAATGCCCCTTGCATGACGTATTCTTGCTTTACGGTCTGGGCTAGCTTAATTTCTTTCACGACGTAATGGTAATCGCCGAAAATTGACGGATGCCCTGGCTGCTTTTCAAGCAGATCAATTCTGCCCTGCATGTTTTCCGGAAGAAAGAACACGGGCAATCCACAAATAGCCTCCACCCCCTGAGTCATCAAGTCCAGCAGGAGCCAAAAACCTTCTTCGGGCTCTTTGTAGGCTACCGTCTCACATTCGGGATATCCTGTTTCAATGACACGTTTCTCATGCTCGATACCTCTTTCCATCAGCAGCTTCCGATAGGGACTCATGGGGTCTTTCTTCTCTTCCGAGATGAATTTCTCGCAGTAGATCGCATACGGCGAGCTCTTGTACAGCGACACATTCTGAGCCGTTAACTCACCCTTGCCGGTGCCGGTCAGACATCTGTGATATATGTCGGAGACTAACGACATAATACGAATCGCCCGAGTTACAGCCCGGTTACGACGTCACGTCCGTTTTGGAAGCTTCCTGTCCTACTCTCAGTAGCCCATTTCCTCATTGACTAAAACGACACAGAACTCGTCAATGTCGTTAGGCTTTTTTTGAAGAATCAAAAGAGCTGCACAGATCCGTCGTGGTGCGTCACAGTCGCTGCAGACTCCTGTCGCCACACACGGTGTCTGGACCTTTAGACGCATGGCATTCAGGACGGCCGCCTTGTTTCTCACCCGATCGAGAGCCAGCTCAAGAGAATCAACCAGCTTGTTCAACCCAGCCACTGCGATCACCTTTCTGGGTCCAAAACAAAGGTTACCTACCCGGTTGCCGCCACCATCCAGGTTCACCAAGGTGCCGTCGGTCGTGATGGCGTTGATCCCGGCGAGAAAAACATCTACCTCTCGATGCTTCCTTTTCAGTTCCGCCCGGCGAGCACGATCATCTCCTGCGTCCCAATGATCATAGACAGCGATCCCCTTCTCCCGTAGTCCTTCGACGACTTGTAAACCCTCTCGCAATGTCATTGAACCACCGATACCAACAGTTTCATGGGTATCGATTCGATCAAGGATGAACTGTCTTGCCTCGTCTGGAGTCTCGAAAAAGTGAGCGTCGTATTGCTTTTTCTTGAGCGCATCCAGGAGGCGAGGCACCCTTACACGAACGTAATTCTTTTCCATCTCTTGCATGACTATCTCCTTTCAAGACAGACTAGACTGACTCTGTCCTATGAATAGAGCCAGATTTTATGCGACGTGCCACAGCAGGACAAGGGGTTTGTTTTATGTCGAGGTCGCGACAAGATGCGATGATTTCCTCCAAGCCGGCGGAGGCTGCAAGGAACAGCGGACGTATCAAGCAACCCTTTGTAAGAGAACAGCTTGTTCCAAGCAATCCATTATTGTGATTCCCGAGGAACAAGAGGGAGACAGCAAGCTGTGACAAATCATCCGGGAGCCAGGAATGAAACCATTGACAATACGCCAACGGCGTAATGCCTTTTTCAGCTTGCGGGACCTGAGTCCACGTCCAGCACGCTCCGTTACACCGCCTCAATTTCCACCAGTTCCGGTTTCCCCACCAACTGATCATCAAAACTGTACCGAACCTCCTGGTACGCTGACCTCAATCGGTTCACCTCCCCCTTCACTGACTTCTTGTCAATGATACACTCCTTGATCAGCTCGGCGATTCGAACCATTTCCTCCTCTGCCATGCCAAAACGCGTCATCTCCTGGACCCCAATCCTGATTCCCTCAGGGTGGTCATGCGCACTGAGGGGCTCATGAGGAAGCATATTCATGTTCAAGATGATATCGTTGAGCTCTAAGGTTCTCGAAACCTTTTCTCCTCCGCCGAATTCCTTTACATTGATAGCAACCTGATGCGTTTCGGTGTAACCAAATTCTTTGGCCTGAACGTCAAATCCGCAGCGATCGAGAGCCGCAGCGAGTGCTTTAGCATTCTTGATGGTGTCCTCGGCGTACTGTTCTCCGTATTCCATCATCTCGTATGTGCAGATGGCCATCTGCGCCAGGGTATCCAGATGGTGGTTGCTGGAGGACCCGGGGAAAGCTCCTCGATCGATCTTGCGCCAATACTCCATTTTCATATTGCTCAAGATGAGCCCGCGCTGGCTGCCGAAAAAAGTCTTGTGTGTGCTCGCCGTCATCAAAAAGGCGCCCTCGTTCAGGGGATTTTGAAACCGCTTCCCTCCGATCAGCCCCAGAACGTGTGCTGCATCATACATAATTCGGACGTCATACGCTCGGGAAGCCTCTGCAAGTTCGCTGACCGGCTCCGGGAACAGAAACAGACTTTTTCCCATGACCAGTATCTTCGGCTTTGCCTTTTCGATCAAGTAGATCGTCTTTTCTGCGTCAATATGGTAGCCGTCTACGGTGGTGGGAAAATCGATGATGTTCTGCGTAAACTTCCCAAGAGACCCCTCCCGGTGGTGACTGATGTGACCACCACTGGGGGTGGAGTTCACCATCACGACGTCCCCCGGCTGGATAAAACGACTAAAAACAGCTTCATTGGCATTGGTTCCGCTGATAGGCCTGACTTCACAGTGATCGCATTCGAAAAGGAGCTTCAATTTGTTCTTCAGCCGACTCTCGATCTCATCGATATACGATGTTCCCCTGTAGTATCGCTCTCCTGGATGCCCCTCGGCATACCGGTGGGCAAAATCAGAACCAGCCTGAGATCTCGCCCGTTGACTCATTACGTTTTCGCTGGCAATGAGGTTAATGCACTCGGACCTCCATTGGTTCTGCTTCTGAATCACCTGCTCAATCTCGGCAACTTCCTTTTCGTACATAAGAACCTCGTCCCCCCTATTGTGGAATGTAGAATTTGTACTGCATTATCCCTTCATTTGCAAGCCGTGGATACCGAGTGCTATTCGCGCTAGAGGAGCCTTCGTCCACTGCTGCCCACCTGTCGACTTCAGCGAAAACCTTCCATGACCAGCACCGCTGCACCCTGGATGCGACCGCTGCGCAGTCGGTTTAATGCCTCATTGGCCTCGGACAGGGGAAATGTCTACACCATAGTCCGAACGGGAACCTTTGGCGCCACTTGGAAAAATTCTATTCCGTCCTGGCGGGTTAAATTGGCAACTGACCGGACGACCCGTTCCTCCCACAACAAGTCATACGAGAAGGCTGGAATTTCACTCATGTGAATGCCAGCACACACGACAACTCCACCCCTGACCACGGCACGCAACGCCATCGGAACCAGAGAACCAACAGGAGCAAAGATTACCGCCGCATCGAGTTGTTCGGGCGGCAGCGTGTCGGAATCTCCAGCCCAGACTGCGCCAAGAGCCCGAGCAAAGCTCTGGCCCTCTCTGTCACCCGGGCGGGTAAAGGCATACACCTCTCTGCCTTGGTAACGGGCAACCTGTGCAATGATATGGGCAGCCGCGCCAAAACCGTAAAGACCGATCCGCCGCCCATCGCCCGCCATGCGAAGCGAGCGATACCCGATGAGCCCGGCACAGAGCAACGGAGCTGCTTCGGCATCTGAATAGCCTTCAGGGATCGGGAAGCAATAGCGGGAATAAGCTACTGTGTACTCCGCATATCCGCCATCAATCTGATAGCCGGTGAATGCAGCACGGTCGCACAAGTTCTCCTGCCCAGACATGCAGTATGAACACGACCCGCATGTCCAGCCCAACCACGGCACCCCCACGCGCTGCCCTTTCGAAAGCCCCTCAACCCTTACCCCTGTTTCAACGACAGTACCAACGATTTCATGCCCCAGAATAAGCGGAAGTTTTGGCTCCGTGAGATCTCCATCGTACACATGCAGATCAGTCCTGCAAACCCCGCAGGCCCTGACTTTGATCAAGACCTGTTCCAGCTCCGGACGAGGGACATCAACATCGCCTAGCTTTAGAGGAACACCTGCTCGTTCGAGAACCATCGCCTTCATTACGGCACCTCCTGGTTCCTCAAAGAATCATTTCGATAACTCCGCGGTAGGCCATCTCACAGACACATGAGTGTCAAATGTGCGCAAACCATGGAGTGAGCTAAATCCCGCAGTCATGACAGCACCGTAACCCCAAGGCGAGGAATTCTAGCGAACGTGGGTGCAAACCTGTAGCGCCGGGACTATGGCCTCATATCCTCCACTAAGAAAGGTGTGCACCGCCACCCGACACTCCGTTTCTTCACCCAAATTCTGGCCATCATGATGGTTTCCCCGTCCAAGTTTACAATACTTGGAAGTTCCTCTGCATAGGAAATATCATCTGCCGTGAACTCATAGTACGAAAAGTTCCCGCCGACCGGATCTATTATCAACACGACCTTCTCAGGATCGTACGGATGCTTCTGGGGCGACCCAGAGAACGGAACGTGGGTTTTTCTCAACTCCCCATAATCCGTTGGGCGCTCATAGGCTTGAATCTCAAATTGTCTCTTCCCTTGTGGAAAATCTTTGATCGGCATCCTACCGTCTCCTCTAAACGTTTCTCACTGTAAGCTCTTTTCAAAAAACGCACCGAACCAGCTCACACATGGAGCCACCCAGCGTCAGAGCTGACAGGTCAACAGCCACCTGCTCCAAAACCAGCTCGTGCCTGCCCCCGGTGTTTTACAGATGCGCCCCGCGCCGCCTATCCTGCAGTGCGAGGTGCAGGGTCATAGTACCACGATCTTCGGCCCCTGTTAAATGGGAAGTGATCTGGCGGTCAACCGTCACGTTTCACTGTTGACCACCGGCTGACAAACGTGAACGTTGTCCCCGAGCACCCTGCGGCGGACTGTTCTCTGCCACTTTTGAGCTCCGTTTCAGCGAAATTTCCACTGGAAGACGATGAAATTCTATCTTACATTATAGATATCAGAATAGATATCAGATGTCCCGTTGTTGAAGCCAACGACATCCGTTAACCGAAGAGGCACATGATCACCGCCGAGGAAGAAGAGTATATACTGACCAAAGCCTATATACCTGAGCACGTGGTCGGGTTAATGACCCGTGTATCAGGGGGCGAGCCCTATCTCGTCGAAAGCTATTTCTGCTTGCGCAAGAACGACTGGTTGATCCTGGTAGGATATCCTTTGCAGCGCGATTTTGTCATCCACGAATTCGAACCTATCTTTGACAAAGTAGTCAAGAAATTCCGGCCCAGTCATGTGTCGCTCATTGCACCCGAGTTTCCTCAGTCGCTTGCCGCGTCCTGCCAGGAGAGAGAAAGTGACCACTACTACACACTAGACATCCAGAACACCGAAATAAAGAGGGGCTTGTGGCGGGTGGTCGACAGAGCCATGGAACACTTGACCGTAGAGCGCTCTACCAACATGGGGGAAGCACATCATGAACTCACTGTCGAGTTCATCGAGAGAGCAAAGCCGCCCTCCCGCATTACGGAGCTCTTGTTCAAAATGCCCGGATATGTTGGTCGTGTGAGCAATGCTGTTGTACTGAACGCGTGGGACAAGAGTAAGAATCTGGCGGCATTCTATGTCGTCGATCTTGCTGCAAAAGATTTTTCCACGTATGTGATAGGATGCCACTCAAAAAAAACATATGTTCCGTACGCATCCGATCTTCTGTTTTTCGAGATGATCAAGATGAGCAGGGAATGTGGCAAGCACTATATTCACCTCGGTCTTGGTGTGAACAAAGGAATCCGGCAATTCAAGACAAAATGGGGAGGAATTCCCACGCGGCCATACGAAATGTGTGAACTGCTGCTGAGAAAACCCTCCATACTCGATGCCATTATGGCTAAACGATACATAGTATAAGATAACACGGAAAAACCACTGACATGTTTCGCACGAGATCAAGTGAAAAAGAATTGAAAATGATCTGGGAGGTGAAGAAAGGCGACAAAACATCATTTCTTGTCGGCACGGCGCATTTCTTTCCCTATAGCTTCAGGACCTCTCTCTCCCGATACATGAAAGATGCTACTACCATATTATTTGAGGGTCCGCTGGATGAAAACAACATGGCCAGGGTCGCGGAGACGGGGCGCGCAAAGGAGAATACCCCGCACTTCTTTACGCACCTGGACAAACAAACGATAGCTTCAATCTCCAACGCGTTGGCTTTTCCCCGCAGAGATTGGGTGCCATTCCTGTCTTTCAATCCCCGCAAGCCAACAGCGGAAGACCCGGTGTACGCAATGGTCAAAGGGATGAAGCCGTGGATGGCTTTTTTCACCATCTGGACCACGTGTCTCGAGCAGAAAGGTTGGCGCGATTCGGTGGACATGGAAGGCTATCGCATTGCACGGGAAATGGGTAAGAATGTGGTCTTCTTGGAAACCATCGAGGAGCAGATAGAGGTCCTCGAAAGCCTTTCGCTGGAAAGAATTATCGGTTTCCTGGCACAGGCCGACCAGTGGGATGCATACGCTCAGAAGTATGTGAAGTATTACCTGAAGGGCGACCTGGAGAAACTGAAGTCGCTATCACGCGGATTCGCCACGCGTTCAATCTCCGTGATTGACCGGCGAGACCGGATATTATATGAGCGGATGCTGGTCTACCTTGAAAAGGGAAATGCGGTAGTGTTCGTTGGAGCACCACACATCGGCGGCATAACCGATATGCTCCGGGAAAGCAGCTATCAAATTGTAGGTTGCGGCAAATCCGTTTCTGCAGAACCCTAATCACCACAGGGGACACTGTCGGGCGAATCAGCGCCCCAGTCATTCAAACAGACCCATGAGTCGCTTGAGTCGCTTCACCGCTCTGGGAAGCACCTCACCAATCTTTTCATGGAATCTCAGGTGGGCAAAACGATCAAAAGGTGTCTCTCCCTGATTGATAATGACAAGTTTGGCACCCGAGCGGAGGGCCTCTTGGGGCATGTTGGCGGCAGGTGTTACGACGAGGCTAGAGCCGACGACAATAAAAAGATCGCTCTTTCGTGCGTGTTCAAACGACAACTGAAGGTCCCTTTCCGGGAGGGGTTGACCAAAATCAACCACACTGCGAACCAGCGATCCACCACAGTGGCAGATGGTCCGTCCAGCTGACTGATCAACCGTTTTTTGACATTGTGTGCATCGAAGCTTCGTTATGTTTCCGTGCAATTCTGCCAGCAAGTCCAGCCGGATTCCGGATTTCAAATGAAGATTGTCCACATTCTGGGAAATCAGAAACTTCAGTTTTCCAATGCCCTGCAGCTCCACAATGGCTCGGTGGCCCTCGTTGGGTTCAACTGAATCCCACGGCCTATCCATAGGTCTTGGCGCAAGTCCCCTGTCACGGCGTGTCCACATTCCATCTGGACCTCTGAAATCGGGGAGCCCCGATTCTGTGCTGATACCGGCTCCCGTGAAAACGACCACATAACGAGATTCATGCAGCCATCTCGCCAGGATGTCTATCCTTTTGTCGAGATCTTGGTTCATAGGTTACTGTGTTTCTCCCAAGATACCCTCTTTGCGATCTATTTATCAATAGTGAAAACACAGAAGGTCTCTCCTACGGAGCGTACAGTGTTAGCGGGGACCCCAGGGTTGATCATGGCAGGCGATAGAAGCCTCGGACGCTGCCCCAGCACCCGCGCTCGTGCAGACTCGTTGACACCTCACGGAATTGAGACCTATAATTATTTTCGATTACCGCTTCAGCCTCAAGGGGTAAGCTGTGAGCTGGAGACGCCGTGCTCTGACTGAATGATTTACTGTGAGTTGCTGTGTTCAGCGATTTTGGATAAGGAGTGAAGCAAATGTCCCCGGTGAAGTCACGAAGTTCTCGCTTATCTGACCGAGATCTGGATTTTCTGATAGAGACTGTATCGCCTGAGGTCAGAGAGAAGGTGAGGCTCAAGCAGATCATTACGGAGGATGATACATTTCGGAATTCCTTCCTCGGCGACGAAAAAGTATTCAGGAGAGTTCTGTATGATGACGAGCTGTTTTTGAGAATCTCGCCCAGCCTCTTCTTTGAAATTCTGCTCCGCAAGGCCGCCGACGATCTAAAAGAGCTGAGCTACACCGTCGAAAAAATAAGTACCATGAGAATTCCGGTGTTTGACACCAAAGATGTGGTGGAGTTCGTAACCGAGGAATCTCTCCTCACCTATCTTGCTGATATGCTTTCATCGTTCACCAGAATCGAGAGCTATGCCATTGCATTCAGGATAAGGAAGGGGATGTGGAGAAAGTTCCGATTCAACGACCTGGATATCCATAGCCTTATGACTATCTGTGAAGCGGTGGAGGATGAGTACAGACTTACCCTCTATAAGCGGATCGCTGACATCTGTCTATTTATTCTGGGCATATTTCCCGATTATGCCGAGCATGAGTATCGCTATGCATTTTCAGGACAGCTCAGACCGCAGATTCGTGGAAGGGTACGGATGAGTCCCGAAGAATACGAGCAGGAGGGCCGAAAATTCTATAAGTTGGCTGCAAAACACGGGGCAGCTTCAGAACTGGACCTCTCAGAAGTTTTCTGGGCGCTTCACGAAAATTTCCAAAAGGCAAAGAAGCCTCTGAATTTCATCGCCGAGCACTATTTCCAATCCAGGCGACATACATTTTTCGGCTAGTCAATCAATCGTTCTGGAGCAAAAACAACATTCCCTGCAACGACCACGGACAACCAAAAGATCTGTATCCTACTAGTACCTGCTCAAGGGAATTCCTGACAAATACATTGGTTCCCCCGACTACTTCCCAACGATCCAGTTTCCCTTTGAGTCCTGGTAAACCCAGATCCTGCTGCCGTCGGTTCCGTACAACCAGCCGCCGATCGCTCTGTCAGCTTCAAATTCACCAATGTATTTGACACCGTTCGGCCAGGTGTATGTTCCACTGCCGTGCATCTTGTTGTCTTTCCATTCACCAACATATGTGCTGCCGTCTGGATAGGTTACCTCACGCAGACCGTCTCCCGCTGGAGCTTTCAGCGACTCACGGTCTCGTTTAACGGCCGGCGTTTCAGCAGTCACCGGGGTTTTCCTGGCATACGTGGGTGTTTCGCAGACTTCCTTCACGTCCTTAAGTAGGTCGTGCGCGCTACGAGGACCTATTCCTCCTACCATATCGGTTATCCTCTCATACTTTGTCCCGGGATTCGTAACCACTTGAGCCTTTCCAACGACCCTTGTCCCATGCGCAGTGTCACTGATATCAAATCTCACCCTCCACAAGGGAAAGGGGTCCCAGTACTCCCCCCCCACCCTCGCTGTCAGGACTCTATAGTCTCTCTTTTCAAACACCAACGCAGTTGAATCGCTCCTGGCGAGCGTAAATCCGGCAGCAACCATCTCCTCCGTCAGCCGTCCCACCACGTCTTCCTTAGAAGCATTGATCGTTACTTCACGAACCTCGGGAGGCGGTACTGACCAGTATTGTGGTGCGCAGGCGGAAAAGATCATCAGTGCCGCCACGACGAGACCGGGTACACTGGTCAGGGCCCCGTATTGCTTCACGGATACCCGTTCTTGCGTTGTTAGCCCCCTCACTTTTGCCATGGCCCCACTTCAAAACCTCTGCTAAAGGCCAGTGCACGTCTATCTAATCACATACCTATTCGATTTGTCCAGCCGATTCTGCTTGCACAGTGCCTACCTCTGCCAGGCACGCAACAAACGCCACCCGCCATGCAGCACCCAGCGCGGTGAGTGACGTACGCAGAAACAAGTCTTCACGGTTCCAAAGGACGGTGCAAACAGGCGTCTCGTGACAGCGCATGGAGCCCCTATTTCGCTCCAGATAGGGACTCATCACGAATAGCGGATGACGTGGATGTTCTGCTTGTCAATCCATTGATCAAATTTCCGTTTCAGGATACGTTTGAAATGATGACGCGTGTACGGGAACAGCAGCACCAGTCCAGCTGCATCGGTGATAAATCCTGGGGTCAGGAGGACAATTCCGGCTGTGAAAATAAGCAGAGCGTCCACCAGTTCGTCGGCGGGCATCCGACCCCGCTGCAAACTGGCGCGAACGCGGAACATCGTCTGCATGCCTTGCAGACGTGCCAAGTACGCCCCTGCAAATCCAGTGACGATGACAACTATTACCGTGTTGAGCGCACCTATGCGGGAGCCAATCTCGATGAGGAGGTAGATCTCGGCAACCGGTATCAGAGTAAATGCAAGAAAGAGTTTAAGTAACATGATCTACGGTTCTCCTGAGCGGGGTGGTCTCACCTTTCTAGAGATTTTTCAGTCCTCTCGCTTTTCTCAGGTTCTTCCAGAACGGCTTGTAAAGAAAACTTCTTTTGTCCAGTGCACAGAGTTCTTCGAACATCGGTTTGGTGACGGTGAATGCAAAGATTTCCGGGGACAGATATTGCCGCATGGCAATGTCAGTCGCTCCGATCGCAGCCTGCGGGATGTCAAAACTCTCGAACAGGGGAGCCAGCCCACTGCATCCAGATCCGAATGGGGCAATAACTGGCAGCGAATCACCTGGACCTCTATTGTACTGCGCCCCCAACATGAGCATGCTGAGTTGGTCCGGATTGACGAAAAATGTGATGGTCTTGAGATACCTGTACTGATCCTGCCGCAGTGGACCAACAAGAATATGGGGATGCTCTTGTTGGTAGCCCTTTTGGTAATCCAGCCATTGCTCCATCAAATCGTGCGATGCTTTCAATCCCTCCCCATCCACGAGGAACTTTACAAAGTCCTCACGGGATCGTGTCACGGCGCCACATAGCCAATATCCTGCTCCGCCACATCCAAAATTGTCCTTGGTGATATGGAGTGTCTCGCCGCTAAGCCAGTTCTGGTAGAAGGCGAAAATGCACATGTGTTTCCCTGGCTTGGGTCGCACCAAGGGCTCAAATGGTGCCGCATGGGGCGCGTCATAGAACCCTATGAGTGGAATAGTAACGTCGATTCTCTTAAGCAAATTTGTGGGGTCGGGTTGCATGATTGTCTCCTCTTTTCTCAGAAACATGACGTGCGCAACTTCGATGCACTTATTGTATAAAAACCCACGATCTCAGATAGCAACAATCGCTCTGGTCAGGACCACAAGCACAAAAGAAGGGGCACTGTTGCAAGCATCCCTCACAACAATGCCCCTTGACCGTGCCACTAGTGAGCCTTCTCGTGCTTCTTGCTTCTTGTCCTCGGTCTCTTCCCCTTGACTTCTACCTTCTTGGCCTTACTCGCTGCACCCTTGGGTATCACGAGCTTCAATACGCCATCTTTGTACGTTGCTTGTGCCTTCTCAGCTTTGACGTTTGCGGGAAGTCGGAAGCTCCGCTCGAAGCAACCGTAATGTCTCTCAACCCTGTGGTAGTGCTCGCCTTTGTCTTCCTTTTGGTCCTTCTTTTCACCTTTGACAGTCAGGACACCGTCTGTCAGCGTTACATCAAGGTCCTTCGCATCTAGCCCGGATATTTCACCTGTGATTGTGTACTCTTTCTCTGTTTCACCTATGTCAAAAGCAGGTGCAAACATCGGCTCTGTCCGGTACAGCTCGGGAAAATAGAAGTCGTCAGAGAATCGGCCGAATAGGTTCACACGTGGCATCAGGGACAGGAAGCGATCTGTCCGTGGTATGAGCTCGAACATTCTGGCCATAGCAGACACCTCCTTTCTTAATCAACCTGTCTTTATACAAAATATAAACACGATGGAGTTGCTTTCAAGCAAAGAGACTCCATGACAACTCAAGGAGCCTAGCTGAACAAGTTGTTCTGGTTCTTTTCTACTTATTCATTGTTCCCTGGCCACGGGCGAGACCTGCGGCCCCCGAGACGGTCAGAAGAACAAAAATACCGTGTGTCACGCCCCAAGTAACCACATCATCTTGACAAATTCCATTCTATGATTACAATATATTGTAGGCATGGGAGGTAGTTCAGTCCACAACACTTCAAATCGCGGCCAGCAAAGTGGGTGAGAGAGTTTGCCGCAACCTATCTTCCATGCCTCCCACGATGCTGGCCGCCCCTACCCTTGAATATGTACGGGCCAGCACGGACGGCTCAACACCACGTCAAACCCATCCTCACTTCTGGCAACAGAACACATGGTACAGGGCACGCGCCTTCCCTGCTGCAATCCTGCGCAGAAAAGAGTTAGCAGAAATAGCAACATAGGACTTCGTTTATGTGCCGAAGGAAATCAACAGAATTGGGCACAACCTGTCAGATTCATTGTTGTATTCCACAGATTACCCTAAAAGAAAGAATATGCTGAGAATGCGTGTCTCAACCTGGCCCAGCGTGATTGTAAGAATGAAGATGTGTAAATCAGATCAAAACATCTTCATCTCTTGGAAATCTTATATCGGTAACAAGAAGGCAACTGACGTTGTTTTACTACATCAGATTTCTTCCTGAGATCTCCACAAACCGACAGAAAGGATTTGGAGCTCTGAAGCTTTACTGTGGGGTGGTTTACTTGAAATTTTCGAGCTTAGGATGCAGGAAAATTAGTAAGATGGAAATAATAAGGCAGATAACACCCAATGACGCTAGTGAAAGCGGTACCCCAGTATATTTCGCAATAGCTCCAAACAAAATGCTGCCAGTAGGGCCTATGCCGAATGCTACCTCACGCCAGCCCATTACTCTGCCACGAAACTCATCGGGAATCACACCTTGAATTAGGGTTGTGTTCAAAGCCACAAGAGCTGTCCCCGCAGCTCCAATAGCTACAAGCAAAAGTATGGATAGGAATACCCAATGTGATACCGCGAAACCAACTAAACTAACCCCCAACGCTACACTGGCGCCAGGAAGTAGTCTCATTCTACCCCTAGAGTAGGTTAAAAGGGCAAGCGCAATGAGGCAAAGGACCGCTCCAAACCCTGGTGCCGCTTGAAAATAGCCATAGCCAATTGCTCCAATCCGTACGATATCCTTGGCAAAAACCGGCATGAAACTAACATAGGTATTTTGGGCAAGCCAGGGGACAAGATACAGCACAAGCATGCTCATGACCAAAGGGTTACTAGCTAGATAATGAAATCCTTCGGTAAGATTTTGCAATGGCCTTTGTGTTTTTGTGGTGACCGATGTAGAAGGAACTTCGGCAAGATAAAGCCAAAAAATTGCTAGCAGACACCCGAATGCCCTAATGGCAAAGATTGGCCATACTCCTAAAGTCACCATGAAATAACCAGCAATTGCCATACCAATTACCCGAGGGGCTTGCACAGATAGAGTGTCTAGTGATATGGCATTAAGGAGGTGCTCCTTTCTTACCAAATTGGGCACGATACTCTGTCGTGCTGGGTGGTTGAAACTTGTTACGAAACCCACTAGTAAGCTAGCAATAATTAAGTGCCAAACGGCAATTAGTCCAGTAAAGGATAACACAGCTAACAAAACCGATACCAAAAAGAAGCTCACCAACGTAGCTACCAGCAGATTCCGACGATCCGCTCTATCAGCGATAAC
>SMTZ1_10004663_pt1 | contig 13775 bp, 6 predicted proteins | sample DeeMarSWOR136_30_FD_25667 | JGI IMG/M metagenome (IMG submission 25667) | reverse complement strand
GGTCAGGAGCAGGATATCCGGAATCGCTCCGTCGGCCCGCCGTGTTACCAGTTCCTTCTGCAACTGCCAGGCCGGCTGATAGCGGGTGCGGCCGAGATCGACTATGTGAAGCTCAGGTTTCATGAGGGCCGGGTGACCGGGGGTCGATGACTCAAACGGTCGGTCGCAATATCACGTAAACCGGGTAGGCAGGCAAGCCGTTCCCCGAATCCTGGACCTGCGATCCCGATTTTGGGCAGGGAACCTTCCCGAGCCGAGCGTGTTGCAGGGCTGTGGTTTTCGAGGGCAATCCTGACCGCTAAACAAGGGACCGAAGAATGTATCCTGAACTCACAGGGAAGTGTGCGCTGGTAACCGGGGCTGCGCGCGGCTTCGGAAGAGCGATCGCGCTGAAGCTGGCCGGCGAGGGGGTCAAGGTTATTGTCAACTATCGTCGAAGCAAGGGTGACGCCGAAGCGGTGGTCGATGAAATCAAAAAGCAGGGCGGCCAGGCGCTGGCGATAAGGGCCGACATCGGCAAAGAGGACACCATCGAGCGGATGTTCGAAACCATCCGCGCGGAATGCGGCAGGCTCGAGATCGTGATCGCCAACGCCGCTTTTGGGATCCCGGGCAGCCTGATCGATACCACGGCGAAGCATTGGGACGTTACGCTGGCGGCGTCAGCCCGTTCCCTTCTGGACATGGCCAAACGGGCGGTCCCGCTGATGAACGGTTACGGCCGGATTATCAGTATCAGCAGCGACGGCGGCCAGCGGGTCATTCCCGGCTACGGCGTGGTGGGACCGGCCAAGGCGGCGCTTGAATCGACAACCCGGGGTCTGGCGGTTGAGCTGGCTCCCAGGGGAATCCGGGTCAACGGCATATTAGCCGGTTTGGCTGACACCAGATCGTCGCGCTCGATCCCCGGAGCGAATGAGGTCATCGCTCACGCCCGGTTCCATACCCCCTGCGGGCGGATAGTCGAGCCGGAAGACATAGCCCGAGTCGCCGTCTTTCTCTGCTCGCATCAGGCCGACATGATCTGCGGGCAGTTTATCGTGGTCGACGGCGGCCGCAATATCATGGGTTAACACGCTACTAGATAGACAGTTAGTTAGTCTGCTCAGGGTGTCGCGGGGCGGCGGAACTGTTTTTAAACAGGACAAAATGGATAGTCGAGCCACAGTTTTGGAACCGGCCGCCGATTGAAGTGTTAGGAAGAGCAAGGCTTAGCAGCCGGGTAACATTGATATGAAGACTACGGTCAGGACATTTCGAGCTGGTTTCGCGATCCTGCTGGGGCTGGTGCTTGTCGCCGCCCCCGGATTACAGGCATTCCAGTTCTCGGCAGCCCAGCAGCAGGAGGAGCATACCTGCTGCTGCTGCTGTTCCTGTCCGGTGTCCGCTCAGCGGGCGGACGATGCCGATACCGAGCGTGAACCAGCCTGTGGTTGTTCGGTGTCGGAGCCGAAGACATTGCCCGAGGCCCCATTGGTCGCTCAGCCGCCGCCGACGCCCGACCACGAACTCACGGCCGACTTTACCGGCCCGGCAGAGCTGTCTCTCGCCCTGGTACCCGAACGGTCAGTGCCCGAGCGAATCCGGCATGCGTCCCGGCATGGCCCGCCCCTGTACGTCCTCCATTCCGCCTATCTGATCTAAGATTCCCTTTCGTTGTCAACTCGGCAGGCGAAGTACGCCTGCTTGACCGTCTTCACAACTTCATGATGGAGTTTTTTCGACGATGAAAGGTATGTTTCGTTTTCTCACGTTCACGGCCGCGTTGCTGATAGCCACGCAGGCACGGGCCGGCCGGCCCGAGGGCGAGCGGACTCTCGATTCGCTTGTCGCGCTCGCCCTTGAACGGAACCTGTCCGTGGCGGCGGCCCGATATCAGGCGGAAGCCGATCTTGGCCGGAGCCGGTACGCCGGCTGGTTGCCTGACCCGCAGCTGTCGGTCGGCCTGATGAATCTGCCCGGCGGCGCGCTCGATTTCGACCGGACGATGATGTCCGGAATCCAGGTGGGGCTTTCTCAGGGTCTGCCCTGGCCCGGCAAGTTGTCGGCGCGCTCGAAAATCGCTGATCTGACCGTTGAGCGGAGTCGCGCCGACGCGGCCATCCAGGAGAACGCCCTGGTCCGCATGGTGACGGTCGCTTACGCCAATTACTCATATTGGGCTCTCTCGCGGGAAGTCCTCGACGAGAACCTGAGACTGGTCCGCGACCTCAAAACTGTGGCCGAGACAAACTACGCCAACGGTCGCGGTTCGGCGCAGGATGTCCTCCGAACGGAGACCGCGATGGCTCGCCTGGAAAATCGTATCCTGATGGCGGATCAGCAGCGCTCCTCGGCCCTGGTCGAACTGGCTCGACTCACCAATAGCCCGGACCTTACGGCAGCTTCGTTGCCGCCATACCTGGCAGCGGCAGATCAACAGGCCGATTCCGCCGATCAGGAGTTCTCGGCCGTCGCCAACCCGGCAGCGGTGCGGGCCGCCTACCAGACGGATATCATGTCCGGTCAGGTCGATCTCGCCCACGCCGACTACTGGCCGGACTTCATGTTGGGGGTGGATTATACCATCCGCCAAGAGACCCCGATGGATGCGGTGCGAGGTCAGGACTATCTGACATTTAAGGTCGGCTTGAAACTGCCCCTCTGGTTCTTCAAGCGCCAGAAGAATCAGTCGGCCGCAGCCGGCCAGATGTTGCTGGCCACTCGGGCCACCGAGGAATCGGTGAATGATGAACTGGAGCGCCGTCATGCCGACGTGGTCCTGGCGCTACGGTCCTTGAGTGAGCGCTTGAAGCAATACGATAATGCCATTATGCCCCAGGCCCGCGCGGCCTTCGAGGCGGCTGAGATCGCCTACGAGGTAGGCAAAGTAGATTTCAACGGTCTGCTGGCCACCGAACGCGACCTTCTGGAAATTGAACTGGAAAGGCTCGATCTGCTCCGCAGCCACATGCAGCAACAGGCGATGCTGAAGGAGCTGACCACCGGCTTTGAAACGAGGTGATAATCATGAAAACACTCATCATAGCAATAACGGCTCTGGCCGTCGGGTTTGGTGCGGCGTATCTGATCGTGCCGCGCGACAGCGGAGCTTCGACGACTGCGACCCGGACGGCAGGCCAGCAGTACACGTGCGGCATGCATCCCGAAATCGTGTCGGACGAGCCCGGTTATTGTCCGATTTGCAGTATGAAACTGACCCCGAAGAAGGACGGCACCGGGTCGGCGGGCACGATTTCAATCGATCCCACAACCTCTCAGAACATGGGCGTGGCGACGTCCGAGGTCAGCCGTCGGGCAATCACCCGGACGGTCCGGGCTTTCGGCAAAGTGGTGATCGCTGAGCCAGCCGTGCACAGCGTCAACGTCAAGTTCGACGGCTGGGTGGAACGGCTTTACGTCGATCGCGAGGGCGACCGGGTCTTCAAGGGTCAACCGCTATTCGAGGTCTACTCGCCCGATCTGGTGGCCGCGCAGCGGGAATTCCTCGTGGCGCTTAAGGCGGGCGCCGGTGAAATGACCGATCTCTTAAAAGCCACCCGGGCGCGACTGGCCAACTGGGATATTTCTGATGATCAGATTCAAACACTTCGTGAGTCCGGTGAGGTCACCCGGACGCTCACGGTCCGCGCTCCGGCGGACGGCGTGGTCACGGCGAAACATGTGGTCGAAGGTGACCGGGTGCGCCCCGGGATGGAGATCTACCAGGTTGTCGATCTGTCCTCGGTTTGGGTCGTAGCCCAGATCTACGAGCAGGACCTGCCCTTTGTACATGAGGGCCAGCGGGCCGAGGGGGCTTTTCCGAACCAGGGCTGGGATAAGTTGGGGGGCACGGTGTCGTACGTGGCGCCCTTCCTCGATTCACGGGGTCAGGTGGAAATTCGCATCGATCTGGCTAACCGTGACTTTCGCTTGAGACCGGAAATGTACGCCGAGGTCATGCTTATGTCCGAGCTGCCTGGACAGCGACCGGCTATCCCTCGCTCGGCGATCATCAATTCCGGCGCTCGCCAGGTAGTCTATGTAGCGGCCGGCAATGTCAAGTTCGAACCGCGATTGATTACAGTCGGGGCCACGGGAGATAACGACCTGGTCGAGGTGACATCCGGCCTTGATCCGGGCGATCAGATCGTGGTCTCCGGACAGTTCATGCTGGACAGCGAAACCAGGTTGGCCGAAGCCCTGTCGACGGGTGCCATGGGGGGACATAACCACGAGGGCCACACGGCCGAAACGGCCATGCCGGAGGCATCCGCGCAGTCCGCAGGGCACGATATGGCTTCGCATGATGAGCAGGACACGGACGAGCCAGTGGCGGTCGGCGGACACGACATTTACACCTGCCCGATGCCCGAACACTTCCACGTTCTGCAGTACGGCAAAGGTACGTGCTCCGAATGCGGCATGAAGCTGGTACCGCTCGGCCAGACGAATAACACCAAGGCCTATGTCTGTCCGATGACGGAATGTCAGACGGTGCAGGATCATCCGGGCACGTGTCCCAAATGCAACATGAACCTGGTCCGGTATCAGCCGGAGGAGCACCATGGTCACTAAGATCATCGAGTACTCGATCACCCACCGTTGGCTGATCCTGGCGCTCACCGCGGCGGTCCTGCTCGGAGGAATCTACGCGGTCGACCATATCGCGGTCGACGCCATTCCGGATCTGTCCGACGTGCAGGTGATTGTCCAGGCCGAGTTCCCCGGCCAGCCGCCACAGGTGGTCGAGGACCAGGTCACGTATCCGATCTCCACCGCTCTTCTCGCCGTACCGTATGCCCGAAACGTGCGGGGGTTTTCGTATTTCGGTCTGTCATTCGTATATGTGATCTTCGAGGACGGCACCGACCTGTACTGGGCGCGAAGCCGGGTACTGGAAGCACTGTCGACGGTATCCGGGAGACTCCCGCAGGAAGCTCGTTACCAGTTAGGGCCTGATGCCACCGGGGTCGGCTGGGTCTACCAGTACGCCCTAGTCGACAGCAGCAACCGTTATGACCTGGCGAAGCTCCGGTCGGTCCAGGATTGGTTTCTGAAGTACGAGCTGACCGCCGTGCCCGGCGTGTCGGAGGTTGCTTCGGTGGGCGGTTTTGTGCGGCAGTACCAGATCGAGGTCGACCCACGCAAGCTGGAACATTATGACATCCCGCTGCAACACTTAATCATGGCGGTCAAGAGGAGCACCGGCGCGGTCGGGGGGCGCCTTATTGAGTTGGGTGAGACCGAGTTCATGGTGCGTTCCCAGGCCTACGTGGGAGATCTGGAAGACCTGCGCAATATCCCGGTGCACAAGCCGAAAGACGGCCCGCCGGTGCTGCTTTCCTCCGTAGCCAATATTCAATACGGGCCGGAGATACGCCGGGGAGTGGCGGAACTTGACGGCGACGGTGAGACCGTGGGTGGCATCGTGGTGATTCGCTGGGGCGACAACGCGCGCGAGATCATAAAAAAGGTCCGGCAGAAGCTCGAGGAACTCAAGTCCGGTCTCCCGGAGGGCTTAACGGTGGTCCCGGTATACGACCGCTCGGCCCTGATCGATCGAGCCGCCGCCAACCTGCGCGATACCCTGATCAAGGAAATGATAGTAGTGGTGCTGATCACGCTGCTTTTCCTGCTCCACGTCCGTTCCACCCTGATCGCGGTGGTCACCGTACCCACCGGCGTGCTGGTTTCGCTTCTGGTCATGCACTTGCTGGGCATCAATGCCAATATCATGTCGCTGGGCGGGATTGCGATCGCGATCGGGGTGATGGTGGACGCCTCACTGGTCATGGTGGAAAACGCCCACAAGCATCTGGAGCGCTACGGCGGCACCAAATCGCGCCGCGAAATCATACTCGAATCGGCCGCCGAGGTGGGCCCCGCGCTGTTCTTTTCGCTCCTGATAATCACGGTCTCATTTCTGCCCGTGCTGGTGCTCGAAGGACAGGCCGGACGTCTCTTCAAGCCCCTGGCCTATACCAAGACGTTCGCCATGGCGGCGTCGGCCTTTCTGTCGATTACCCTGATTCCGGCGCTGATCGCGCTTTTCCTCAAGGGCAGGATGCGGTCCGAGGCCCGGAATCCGATCTCCCGAATTGCGATTGGGCTGTACCGGCCGGTGATTCGATTGGTTCTGAGGCATAAGGCAGTGGTCCTGACCGTCACCGTAGTTGTTCTGGCCGTTACCGCCATACCGCTGCTGCGAATCGGTTCGGAGTTCATGCCGCCGCTTTATGAAGGCGACCTCCTCTATATGCCGACCACCCTTCCGGGCCTCTCGGTGGACAAAGCCCGCGAGTTGCTCCAGCAGACCGACCGGGTTATCAAGTCCTTTCCGGAAGTTGAGCGTGTGTTCGGCAAAGTCGGACGAGCGGAGACGGCCACGGATCCGGCTCCACTGACCATGCTCGAAACGACGATCATGCTCAAGCCGCTCGAACAGTGGCGGCCCGGACTGACCCCCGAGATGCTGGTTGATTCGCTCGATCGTGCGATTCAGTTTCCCGGTCTTACGAACGCCTGGACCATGCCGATCAAAACCCGCATCGACATGCTGGCCACCGGCATAAAAACCCCTCTTGGTATCAAGGTGCTGGGTCCGGACCTCGACAGCCTGAACGCGATCGCTCAGCGGATCGAAACGGTTGTCAAGCGGTTGCCGGGGACGCGCTCGGTATACGCGGAGCGCATTACCGGCGGCAACTACCTCGACGTTGAGATCGACCGCTTCAAGGCGGCGTCGTACGGTCTGACCGTCGGTGACATCCAGGATGTCATCAAGACCGCGGTCGGCGGCATGAATGTCGCTTACACGGTCGAGGGCCGGGAACGCTACCCGATCAGCGTGCGCTACCCCAGAGAACTCCGGGACAGCCCCGAAGAACTACAGCGCGTCCTGGTGTCGGCGCCCGACGGCCGTCGGGTGCCGCTCGGCCAGGTTGCGGATCTGAAGATCCACAAGGGCGCCGCGATGATCAAATCGGAGGACGCGCGACCGACCGCCTGGGTGTTTGTCGATCTTACGGACACCGACCTCGGCGGCTATGTCGCCCGCGCCCGGAAAACAGTGGCCTCTGAAGTGGTGCTGCCGCCGGGTTACAGCCTGGTCTGGTCGGGACAGTATGAAAACATGCAGGCGGCGGCCGAGCGGCTTCGTGTCATTGTACCGCTGACTCTTTTCGTAATCGTGCTGCTGTTGTACCTGCACTTCCGGAACCTGACCGACAGCCTGATCGTGATACTGTCTCTGCCGTTCGCTCTGGTCGGCGGAATCTGGTTCTTCTACCTGTTCGGATATAATTCATCGGTGGCCGTCTATGTCGGTTTCATCGCCCTGGCCGGGCTGGCGGCGGAAACCGGCGTGGTCATGCTGGTCTATCTGGATGAAGCAGTCCGACGGTACCGAAGGGAAAATCGCCTGAATACGCTCACCGACCTGACCGAGGCGGTCATGGAGGGGGCCGTGGAAAGGGTCCGCCCCAAGCTCATGACGGTCGGGACGACCGTTATCGCCCTGTTGCCGATCATGTTCGGTCACGGCACGGGTTCTGAAGTGATGCGGCGAATTGCCGCGCCCATGATCGGCGGACTGGTGTCATCGACGATACTGACGCTGGTGATCATACCGGTGTTGTTCCTTCTGGTCCATTCCCGGAGGCTGCCGAACAGACGCGGTCCGGTCGATGAATAGGTACGGGTAGTGACAAACGGGGCCGGGCGGGCACCGGCCCTGCTTACAGGGTCAGCGCCATTTCATACTGTCTGGTGTAGAGTCGGAAACCGCAATGATGAAGGAAGGCGGTCATGCCTTCGTCGGAGTGGTCTACATTGATCAGTTTGACTGAGTCGATCTCAGGCTCGAGCTGATTCACGAAGTGCGTCAGCAGCTTGCCGGCGATGCCTCTCCGGCGGTCGTCTTTCCTGACCACCAGACTCACAATCCAGTTCAGTAACGGATAGTAAACCAGCTCGCCGACGCAGATGGAATGATCGAAAGCCCCGAAGGCTACAATGTCGTCGGGAATACGGTGGATCGATGAAAAGCTATTCTCCCATGACGGCTGCCAGTCAACATGATCCCGGAACCGGTCTATCTGATCTCTGGTGATCGGTCGGATCTCGCAGGGACCGGGACCCGTTGATCGGGGCCGAGCATCGTCCCGAGTGAGTTCATAGCAGTCCAGCTCGCGCGTGACCTCGAAACCCGATTTCCGGTAGGCTTTGATCGCCGGTTCATTGACCTGAAGAACCTCAAGGAGAAACCTGCGCACGCCCCTTTGCTTCAGTCTGGGGACCGCCAGCTCAAACATTTTCCTGGCCAGAGCGCGGCCCCGGTAATCGGGCACTATCCCCGTTCCGGCATCGAAGGCGGCCGGGACTCCCTGCCAGTCGTCCAGACCAATCAACGTTATGCCCACCATCCGGCCACCATCAAAGGCGCCGACGCTGCAGTCAAACGCTACCCCGTTCTTGACGCAACGGTTGTACAACCAGCGTTCCGATGAAGTCCTCATCTCGAGGAAGTAGTCGGCGAAGGCTTCGTCGAATGTCTTCACGATGCGCGGAAAGTCTGATTCGGTCACAAAGGCGCAGGTGCACATGGTCGTGTTCTCCGTCCGTTGTCTTCGCAAAGATACACCCTTAGCGCCATCCTGTCACGGGCATTCTGCGGACGATCAATGGAATACAAATCTCATCTTACCGGCAGTGACAAAAAGTACGGCCGGCGCCGGGAAGCGCCGGCCGCGATCTATGCAAAAGCGTCCCGGGCGGGACGGGCGGAAGGGCTTTATTTCAACAGGAGCATCTTCCTGGTCCGGCTGAACTCGCCCGCTTCGAGGCGATACAGATAAACGCCGCTGGCATGATCGGAGCCATCCCACTCATAGTGGAAAACACCCGGCGCGTCGGTCCGACCTTCCACCAGGTCCACGAGTTGACCCTGAATATTGTAGATTGCCAGCCGGTAGCTGCCCGCCACCGGGAGCGAGAACTCGACGGTCGTCGACGGGTTGAACGGATTCGGGTAATTCTGGCTCAGTCGGTAGTGCGACGGCAGGTTCTTCACCAGCACCGCGGCGCCGTCAGGAGTAGCCATCTCCAGGGATATCAGGTCTGCGGTCAGACCCTTCAGAATCGGTCCGCGGCATGAAGCCATGGGTGTGACGTCAAGCGGCGGGGTGACAATTATCCGGGTGGTGGTGCCGTCGAAGGAGTAGCTCAGCGCCATATCGGCGGCTGCCAGCTCCGGGAATACCTGACCCCTGACCACCAGCGCGGCGGCCCCGATTGCAACGGCCTGGCCAACCGACAACACACCATCTTCAAGCGAGTAATTCGCCTGGACGGTGGCCACCGGTGTCGGCTTGGCGTACGGCAGGGCGTCACCGACCACCACTCGTATCAGATAGACCAGGTCGGCCACCGACAGCGTGACGCCGTCCCGGTTGACATCGGAGGCGGCTATCGAACCCTCGGCATGGCTCCCAAAAGCGGCCAGACCCTGCAGGAAATAGTTGGTGAACATCACGGCATCGGCCACTTCATATCCGATCCCATTAAGATTGATGTCGCCGACGGCATCGATCGAGTCGGCGCATATTATGTCGATGCCACCGTTGTAGAAGCCCGCGCACCGGTACGGCTCTACCTTGTCGCTGACATCGCAGTCCGGCGAGGGAGCGCCGGTCAGAGTCGGAAAACTGTTGTCGAGACCGGTGATCTCATTCCACAAGACCAGGGGTGGGTCGCCTGTCTCTCCGGCATAGTCGAAGACCATATTGGAGATGTGGAGGGTATCACCCGTGACGCTGGACAGACTATTATCAGCGCAGTCGTACCAGACAAACCGGATCGGCACGAACCGGCATTCCAGAGTGCGATCGTTGGACACGAGGAAGCGCAGTACCACCAGTTCGGTCGACGTACTGGCAGCCGGGCCCGGATCAGGAACGCCGTTGTTCGTATAGCAGTCCGGATGACTGCTCATGTCACCGCCGCTGGCCTCGGCCATGCCGACGACCCGGAGGATTCCGGACGGACAGGCACCGGGACCACAGTTGCCGCTGGCTCCAAATCGATAAGTCAAATACTCCCAATCGCAATCCAGGAAGAACTGTCCTTCGTACGCCATTACAAAACCAAGGGCGCTGGCGTCGTACTGAAGCAGAAAATCAAATCCGGCTACCGGCCAGTTGCTGCCGGTGCTCACGAAGTCAATACTGACATCGGTATATTGACCCTGAATCTGCTCGTGCAACTTTTCGATTACAATGTCAAGGGTGTATACACTGACGGTAAAGCAGCACGTGTCCGCGTTCTCCGGACTGCACCCCTCACAGAGGGCGGCACTGTCGGTAACAAGAACACAGATCTCCCATTCACCCGGTTCCGGTTCCGCCCAGGATATTTCACCGCTGTTGGCATCGACGTCGACACCGGCCGGACCGTTCAGCAGGTAGAACAGGGCGAACGGGCCGGCATCAGGGTCGCCGGCTTCCAACTGAATCCGTAGCGGAGTGCTGCGGCAGAACGCCTGGTCGTCGGGACAAGCCAACACCGGAGGATCATTATAGACGCACACTTCCAGCCGGCAGGTGTCAGCGGCACCGCAGTCATCGGCCACGATCACGTTCAGCGGCCCGTCACAAATGTTGCGCCAGGTGGTGGTCCAATTTAGAGCCCCGGTGGCCGGGTTAACGCTCGTTCCCTCAGGTGCGTCATCGGCCAAGCTGAAGGTGAGAGTCTGTTCGGCGTCGGCATCGGATGCATCGAAATCATACTGGTAGGAATCACCCCAAGCCAGCGTGACAAGCGCAGAGGGACAATTGACAAACACGGGTCGGCTGTTGATTATGATGTCAACGTGGAAGGTGCTCTCGCAGTGGTTGCCGCAAGTGTCTTCTACATGGATGGTGACATCGAAATCCGTTGACGTGGTCGGCGTGTAGCACCATTGTCCATCGACGATGGCTCCCGGACCGGCCGCCACCGTGACAGCCGGCGGGAACAGGCAGTTGTCGCTCACCTCGATCGGCAGACATATCTCCTCCGGCTCACACTGGAAGATCACCTGATCTTCGGGGGCCACACAAATCGGGTCAGTCAGATCGTCGACCGTAAACACCTGCTCAAAGCTGGCCGAGTTGACGCAGTCATCACTCACCCGATACGTTCTTACCACCGTGAAGGGGCACTGCTCAGATACTGCAACATCATCAACATGCTCAATCAGGAGGTCGGCGTCACAGTTGTCCTCGGCTTCAATCAAACCCGGATCGGGTGCCGGTATATCCTCGAAGCACTCCACGGTAACCGGTCCGGGTCCGGCAGTGATAACCGGATCGGTGATGTCTTCTACAGTGATAGTCTGAACGCAGATCACCTCGTTGCCGCAGACGTCGGTGGCGCGGTAAGTGCGGCTGACGATGATGGGACAGACATCCGTCTGTTCATCTCCAACGAACTCGACCAGCGGGGCCGGATCACAATTGTCGGTAGCGCTCACGAGCCCGATATCGGGTGCCGGCACATCCGCCAGGCATTCTACCGTAAGGTCGTCGGGACAGGTTATCCGGGGCGGTGTATCGTCAACAACGGTGATCACCTGCAAGCACGTGATATCGGGAATTCCGGTACCATCGTTGAGGTGCCAGGTCCGCTGAATCACGTATTCGTGCGGGCACCGACCGTCAACCAGTTCGTCCGTGTACCAGAGGTCCGGATCGGGGTTGCAGATGTCCGCACCGGTTGCCTGACCGGTGTGCATCGGATCCGTCGATTCTTCGCAGCTTACAGTGACATTATCCGGGCAAAACGTGAAATACGGCGCCTGCCAATCATAGATCAGAATGGGCTGGACGCACTCGCCAACGTTGCCGTATATGTCGGTCCCTCGCCATACCCGCAGGATGGTTCTCAGGTGAGGACCACCGGGAAGATGAGTGACTTCCGTATCATGATACTCCAGCGTCGGATCCGGGTCACAGTTGTCGCTTACGGTGGCCTGCCCGGTGTAGGCGGGGTCGGTCGGCTCATCGCAGGCGAGACGAAGCGGGTCGGTGTTGCAATCGACCTCCGGAGGCACATCGTCCACGACCGTCACCGTCCCCTGACACTGCGCCCAGAGACCACCGTCGTCGGTAATCCGCAGCGTCACGGACGTCGTCCCCAGCGGGTACGGCCCTGATGGGTTTTGAGTAATGGTGACGGGATCACCATCCGGATCATACGACCCGGCGTCAATTGAGGCGTCTGCTTGGCAGCCGCTCCCGGCGCTGACCGTGACATCCGTGCACAGAGCCACCGGGGGATCATGGGCCAGCACTGAGGCGCCACTTAGAATCACAAACAGCACCAGGGCCCGGGCCAGCAGAGACTGGGCACACTTCATGGCATCACCTGCTTCGCTTCATTATGGAACTCGGACATCCAAGGGCACACCGCGTTAATATGTTCTTCTTAATGCCGCGCCGCGCATCCTCAAACCAACGGTGCGGACTCAAGCCGATGCGGTGTGTCTCAAACTGCATTCCTTTGCAACATAACAACCAACACTCGTTCCGAGCCACCCGCGGCGACTACAGGCAGTCCGCCAGGCCGAGGCTGGAACCCGTGATGAAGAGGTAGTCGATCAAGATGGAAATATCACTGATAGTAATGTCATCGCAGGTCGGTTCGAGGCCGCCGGACTGGTTGATGTCAGCCTCCTGCAAACATTCGATCAGGCCATCGCACGAGCCCGAAATAAACTTGGCGTTGATCATAATACTGACATCGCTGATCGTAGGTTCGTCCTCGCCGCTGTTGTTGGCATCACCGACCCGGCCCACACAGCAGCCCGGAAAGGTCACAGTGTGAATCGACGTCGAGTACGTTACAGAGTAGTGGTTAAACGCCCCTACTCGCCAGTAGAGCGGCGTATTACGGGGCAGGCCGCCAACCGACAGGAGGCACTCAGAAACGGCGACGGACTGTTCAGCCACAACGTCGGCCTGCACGGTCGGGTGCAGGGCCACGTATAACGTATAATCGATTTCGTCACCGGGTATGACACTGGTGGCATCTTCCCAGTCGAACAGTACCTGTGACACGCCGGAGATGATAGCGCCGTCGGCAGGCGCCACCAGGTCGAAGGGCTCGGGAGCCACCGGCGTATACGTAAAATCAAAAGTCTCCGACTCCGGCGTGCACGGCCTTTCAAAACCGTAAACATCTCCTGTCGCCGTCACCCGCCAATGGTAAATCCCCTCGTAGGCCCATTCCAGATCTCCCACGTCCAGGCCGTACGAGTTGGTCGAGATACCGGGGACGGTCGAGGTTTCCGCCGGTTCGAAGGTGGGCGAGGTGCTGTACTCAAGGGTATAGACCACATTCTCGCCGGGGTAGACCGTAACTGCTTCTTCCCAGCTCAGGTTGATCAAGTCACCCGGCAATCCGGAGACGTTCGCTCCGCCGATCGGGCTGAGCAGGTTGAACTCCAGAGGCGGGACGTTGATATAAATAACTCCGCCATAGGCATCGGTCTCCAGCAGGGTTCCGGCAACGTCCCGAAGCCGGTGCCTTACGACCGATAGCACGACCGTGCCGGTGTCCAGCACTCGGAACCTGATGGTCGCAACGAGACCGGGTCCGGAAACATCGATACCGGCGCCCAGAATCAGGTCTTCTACCTGCAGAACCGTATCCTGTACAATGTAGGCTCCAAAGGCGGTACCGGCGCCGGACGAAGGCAGCAACGGACCCTGGGTTGTCGATACCGTGTCGAGCTTGGTGGGATCGAAGTCGAGATG
>SMTZ1_10004659_pt1 | contig 13779 bp, 8 predicted proteins | sample DeeMarSWOR136_30_FD_25667 | JGI IMG/M metagenome (IMG submission 25667) | reverse complement strand
TTGTGCAATGGGAGGTGTTGGAGTTGCACAATTTGTGGACCCATCAGTTGTTTACTTTAATCCAGCTGGGTCGTTCTATGGGCAGAGAGGTATTCTTCTCATGCACGCAGAGAATTTCGCTGGCATAGTAAAAAACGAATTTGCTTCTATTATTTTACCTAAAAGCAATATATCAGTGGGAGTTGGTTTTCAGTACCTTTCAGTGAGTGATATTTACCTAACAACTCTTACTGATACGACTAGTCCGCCAAGCAGTAGTAATCCGCCGATCCCTTATGATACTGTAGGCACCAAAGAAATGGTTTTCTACGTCAATGCTGCAAAAGGTTCTGGCAGATTTTCTTATGGCGCGAATATCAAGGTATTCTACCGGAACTTAGCAGTGATTACTGGAGTCGGTGGTGGTGCGGATTTAGGATTGACCCTGAACTTGGATTACCTGATAATTGGATGTGCAATGCGCGATTTTATTCTTTCCCCAATAGTCTGGAGTAATGGTACTACTGAGGAGATACTTCCAAAATTGTCGATGGGTGTCGCTCCAGTAGTTCCTATTGAAAAAATAAATTCTGTAATTACACTTGAGTGTGATTTTGTGAAATCATTCGACATTGATGGTTTTGACGTAAATATGGGGTTTGAATACGCATTCAAGAATTTTATTTTTGGCCGATTCGGTTTTCATAGTGGTAATTTTACTCTCGGGGTCGGATTGAAATATAAAAAACTCAGTTTAGACTATGCATTAGTCACTCATTCAGAATTAAAAAGTTCTAATAAGATTTCCGCGGGGCTTGCATTCTAATAAAAGCAGAAGTATTCAGGAAATTGCTTAATTTATGGGCAATATTTATACCCATCATTTATTATTTGGTCCCTCAACAATCAGCACGTCTGTTGCTCGCTGGGGTGTGTTTGGTTGTTGTTGTTGTGGATTTTCTTAGGCTACACATAGATGGTATAAAAGACGGTTTCGTTCTTTTTTTTGGCTCCTTCCTGCGCCGGCACGAGTTTACAAGGCTCAGCGGCGCCACATATCTACTCTTAGGTTGTCTTATCACTTCGTTGTTATTTAGGAAACCAGTTGTTGTCGCATCCTGCGCCTATGTAATTATTGGTGACACATTTGCTGCAGTGCTCGGTCAGAATCTCAAAAGCCCCAGAATATTCCGTAAAAAGACTGTACTCGGGAGTGTGGGATTTTTGATTGCCTCTTTGGCAGCTGCAGTTGCCATATACAGTCTCCCTGGGACCCTATCACTAACTGCCCTTGTTGTTGGTGCAGTCGCAGCTACAGTAGCTGAGGGGTTACCTCTGCCCTGGGATGATAATTTTGCAGTTCCCATACTTACCGGTTTTGTAATGAGCTTCCTTTGAGAAAGATAAGAGTTGGTTTCGGTTGCTAGAGACAAATCGTTGGTCGTTTAAAGATTTCTCGAAATCGAAATAGGATTTTGCATTGAACGGAGAGTCCTGGCCTAAGGCCAGGACTCTTTTATTTCTTACTACTACTATCTACTTCCTAATTATCTATTACCCAGCTTTTGCTTCACTCGCTTCTTCTTCTAAAGATAATTTCTGAAAATTTCCCAGACCAGTACCAGCAGGGATAATCCTACCGACAATAACATTTTCTTTCAGCCCTTCCAATCTATCCAGTTTTCCCTCGACCGCGGCATCAGCTAAGACCTTTGTTGTTTCTTGAAAACTTGAAGCAGAGAAGAAAGACTCAGTAGAAAGTGCTGCCCTTGTTATGCCGAGGAGTATGGGTCTATATGTCGCAGGTTTTCTTCCTTCAACCAAAGCTTGTTGGTTGACTTCTATGACTCTTCTTTTGTCGATAATTTCACCACCGACAAATGGTGTATTACCAGGTTCTTCGATCTTTACCCTCTGTAACATCTGGCGAACAATGACTTCAATGTGTTTGTCATCGATCTTAACGTCCTGAATTCTATACACTTCCAAAATTTCATTGACCAAGAAGCGCTGTGTTTCCATCGGACCTTTGATTCTGAGAATATCATGCGGATCAATTGCACCTTCACATAGAGGATCACCTGCCCTTACAAATTCACCAGAATGAACCTTGAGGTAACGTGTCGTGGGGATTTTGTAGGTTCGTGCGTCGCCAACCTCAGGTGTCACAGTCACTTTCCATATTCCCTTTTCCTCTTCTACATCACAGATGCCATCGATTTCAGTCACAATGGCAGGATTTTTTACGATTTTGGCTTCGAACAACTCTTCGACACGCGGCAGTCCTCCTGTAATGTCTTTGCTTTTGCCAATTTCCTTTGGGATTCTAGCTATCAATGTACCAGGTGTTATTTTATCGCCATCTTTTACGAGTAAGTATGTTCCCGCTGGGATGGAAAATGCTTTTTGTGTTTTGTCATTGCTATCGACAACATTAATTTTTGGATGATGGTGTCTTACACGATCCTCTACGATTACAAATTGCTTACCACCTGATCTTTCATCAACCCAGTTCTCTTGTAGTGTAATGCCTGGGATGATATCACGGAATCGAACAGTCCCTTTTGCTGGTGAGACGATTGGTATAGAGTATGGATCCCACTCGAAGAGCATATTACCTAAATCAACCTGGTCTTTTTTCTTTGGATAGATTATAGCACCGATTGGAATATTATATGTCATCTTTCGACTACCTTCACTCTTAATAATCATTCGACCTTTATCATTAAGACTTACAAGATGGCCATCAGACCTTTTTACTGCACTCAGGTTCTCGAAGCTTACTTCCCCGGAAACATCGGCGTTTTTTGAAGTACTTTCAGCAATTCGCAGCGCCACTCCACCACCATGAAATGTTCTTAATGTTAATTGCGTTCCTGGTTCACCAATCGATTGGGCGGCAATTATGCCAACAGCTTCGCCTATTTCTACCATTTTTCCAGTTGCAAGATTCCGTCCGTAGCATTTCGCACAAAGTCCCACGGGCGCTTCACAGGTTAAAATTGACCTTACTTTGACTTTTTCAATACCACTTTTCTCAATTTTTGCAGCCTGCTCATTTTCTATTTCATTGCCGCTTTCGACAATAATCTCGTCGGTTACTGGATCAACAACGTCAACCAAGGCAACACGACCAGCAATTCTTTCATTCAAAGGTTCGACTATTTTTTCACCCTCTTTTAATGCGCTAATTTCTTGACCCATTATTGTACCGCAGTCTTTCATTGTAATTGTGACGTTTTGAGCAACATCGACAAGACGTCGCGTTAGATATCCAGCATCAGCAGTCTTTAGAGCGGTATCTGCCAGTCCTTTTCTTGCACCATGCGTTGAAATGAAATACTCAAGAACAGAGAGTCCTTCTTTACAGGACGATTTTATCGGTGTCTCAATGATCTGAACAGAAGTGACCTTTCGTTGCGGTTTTGACATGAGTCCTCTTAATCCACATATCTGACAGGCTTGGTTTCTTGAACCGCGAGCGCCTGAATTAACCATCATGAAGAGTGGATTGAATCCTTCTTGATCCTTTTCAAGATCACTAATCAGATTTTCTTCGATCTCCATTGAAACACGTGTCCAAGTATCAATAATTTTGTTGTAACGTTCAGTTTCAGATATAAGTCCGGATTTATGGGCTTTGTTGATATCCATCACTTCTTTCGTACCCTTTGCCCAAATTTTATCTTTGGTTTTGAGGCTTGTCATATCATCAATACCAATTGTGAGACCTGATTTTGTCGCATACTCGAATCCAAATTCTTTCAAATTATCAAGAAGCTCGACTGTCTTCTCTGTACCAAGTCTACTAAGACATTCATCTACGATTCCAGCAAGCGATCTCTTATTTACTATTATATTTTTAAACCTCATCTCTTCCGGCAACAATTCATTAAAGATTACTCTTCCAGGAGTGGTTGTTATTACCTTATCTTTGAATTTGTATTTTATTTGTTCATGTAGTATGATGAATTCATTGGTTAGTGCTATATTTATTTCATCGATAGACGAAAATAACTTAGGTTTTTTACGTTTTTCTTCTTTTGCTTTCGTTAAATAATACAATCCAATGACTATATCCTGTGTCGGTGACATAAGTGCTCGACCGTGCGCTGGAGAACGTATATTGTGAATAGATAGCATTAACATATACGATTCAAGTATCGCTTCAGGCGAAAGAGGTACATGTATACTCATTGTATCACCATCAAAATCAGCGTTATACGGTACACAGACAAGTGGATGAAGTGTAATCGCTCTTCCTTCCCTTAAGACAGGTAAGAAAGCCTGTATAGAAACTCTGTGTAATGTGGGAGCACGATTCAATAGTACTGGCCGGTCTTTCTTTATTTCATCAAGTATTTCATAAACTTCAGTTGAACGTGCTCTAACGAGCCTGCGCGCACTTCTTTCCGAGTCAACTACGCCGCGTTCTTCTAGTTTTCTGACGATCATCGGTTTGAATAATTCAAGTGCCATCTCCTTTGGCACACCGCACTCATATAATTTCAATGATGGATCAACGACAATTACCGATCGTCCAGAATAGTCAACTCTCTTTCCTAGCAGATTTCTCCTGAATCGTCCCTGTTTACCTTTTAGAGCATCAGCAAGAGATTTTAGTGGTCTATTGCCACGTCCTTTTATAGGTCGCGTTCTTCTTGAATTATCAAGGAGTGCATCAACTGAATCCTGTAACATTCTTTTTTCGTTACGGACAATAACTTCCGGAGTCTTAATACCTGATGTTATCGACTTCACACGGTTATTTCGAGTGATAACACGTTTATAAAGGTCGTTCAAGTCCGAGGTTGCATATCTGCCTCCCTCAAGGGCAACGAGTGGTCTGAGGTCCGGTGGTATGACAGGTAACCTGGTTAAAACCATCCATTCGGGGCGGTTCCCAGATAGTCTGAATGCTTCAACGAGTTTTAATTTTTTTAGTAGTTGATAACGTCGGGCTTTAAGAGTTTCTTTTTCCAATCTTATTCTTAGGTCTGAAGAGAGATTTTCTAAATCAATCTCCCTAAGCAAATCATATATAGGCTGCCCTCCCATGTTTGCATTAAAACCTTCATATTTTTCCTTAGCATCCTGATATTCCTCTTCAACAAGAACTTCACCTTTGCGATATGGGGAATCACCAGATTCTAGGACAATATATGCTTCATAATTCAGAATCGCTTCGAGTTGGTTTATTGATAGGTCTAACAAAAGCCCGATTTTGCTCGGTGGGATTTTGTAATAGAATACGTGGGCTACTGGCACGGCAAGATCGATATGTCCCATCCTCTCTCTTCTCATTGAAGCAGGCGCAACTTCGACGCCGCATCGATCACACACTGTTCCTCGATATTTTGCTTTTTTGTATTTTCCACAAGAACATTCAAAATCCTTCACCGGGCCAAAGATTCTTTCACAGAATAATCCATCTTTTTCCGGACGTTGCGTTCGGTAATTGATTGTATCAGCCCTTGTGACTTCGCCTCTCGACCATGAGATGATCGCCTCAGGCGAAGCAAGGCTCAATTTAATTCCATCATACTCCATGAGATCGTGGCTTATAAATGATTTACTCCTCATTAGTCCCCTCCTTTTTGACAAGATTCACGTTGAAACAGAGTCCCTGAAGTTCTTTCAAAAGGACATTGAAAGATGCGGGCGCTCTCGGTTTAGGGGGGTTCTTGCCGCGTATTAGCGCTTCATACATTGCTGCTCTCCCCTCGACATCATCAGATTTGACAGTTAACATCTCTTGTAATGTATAGGCTGCACCATAAGCTTCCAATGCCCATACCTCCATTTCACCAAGGCGCTGACCACCAAATTGCGCCTTCCCTCCTAATGGCTGTTGTGTTATAAGAGAATATGGACCAGTTGATCGGGCGTGTATTTTCTCATCAACCATATGGATTAGTTTAAGTATGTACATATATCCGACTGTAATTTTTGAATCAAATGGGACTCCTGATCTACCATCACGTAGTCCGATTTGACCATTTTCTGGAAGATACGCTTCTTTTAATTTGTTTTTTATTTCTTCTTCTGTCGCTCCATCAAAGATCGGAGAGATAGCATAGAATTTCAGATTATGTGCTGCCCACCCCAGATGGGTTTCAAGGATTTGCCCCACATTCATACGTGAAGGTACACCTAATGGATTAAGTACAATGTCCACTGGAGTACCATCAGGCATAAACGGCATATTTTCTTCAGGCATAATTTTTGCGACCACTCCTTTGTTACCATGTCTTCCGGCCATTTTGTCACCAACCGAAATTCTTCTTTTTTGAGCAATAAATACTTTCACAATCTTTAATACACCGTGGGGCAGTTCGTCTCCTCTCAATAATTTGTCCTCCTCCATTTTTTTATCAGCAATGATTTGTAATAACTTTTCTTCGCTATTTATGACGATTTGTTCAACTTCTTGACTGATTGTTGTGCTTCTTGTAAATTTTTCGTCCGCGACGATTTTCATTGCATCTAAGTTGTTAAAAAATTCTTCGTCGTATGTGCTTCCTTTCCTTAAAAGTATCTTTCCTTTTTCATTCCTAATTGAGGATGCAACGAGGTGTCCTAAAAGTTTATGTCTTAAGTGCTTATTGCGGACTGTTATAATTTCTTGATATAAAGACGAGAACTGTTCCTGTATCATGTGACGCCGTTCGTCTTCGACAAGTTTAGCTAATGTATCTGTTGTTCTGCGAGACAGTATCTTACGGTCGATAACGACGCCCTCCACACCGGGTTCAACCCTTAACGATGTATCTCTTACATTTGTTGCTTTTTCTGCGAATACTGCACGCATGAGCCTTTCTTCAGGAGTCAACTCTGTTTCTCCTTTCGGCGTTATTTTACCGACAAGGATGTCGTCTGGGCCGACGTGGGCACCGATACGAACAATACCATATTCATCTAAGTCTTTTAGAAGAAAATCGCTGATCCCAGGGATATCTCGTGTTACTTCTTCGGGACCGAGTTTTGTCTCTCTTACTTCACAATCGAACTCCAAAATGTGGAGCGACGTAAATATATCATCTTTCAGCAATCTTTCACTGACTATGACTGCATCTTCGAAATTAAATCCAGAGAACGGCATAAAGGCGACAAGGACATTCTTCCCTAGTGCGAGCACGCCTTCTTTTGTCGCATAACCATCAGCAAGTACGGTGCCCTTTCTGACTTTTTGTCCTATTTTAACAAGCGGTCTTTGGTGGATGCATGTATTCTGATTTGATCTGAGAAATTTCGAAAGTCGGTAGCGTTTTTTAATTCCTTCATTAGTTTCGATAATAACCTTCATCGCGTCCACATAGGCAACATTACCTTCTTCCTCAGCAAGTAGCAATGTTCCGGAATTTCTGGCAACGCGTTCTTCCATACCAGTTCCCACAAATGGTATGTCTGGTTTTATAAGAGGTACTCCTTGCCGCTGCATATTTGAACCCATTAATGCTCGATCCGCGTCGTTGTGCTCCAAAAACGGAATGAGTGATGCAGTTGGACTAAAAACCTGCTCTGGTGAGACATCCATTAGCTCTACCTCTTGAGGTGGCACCATAGGGAAATCATCTTTGCGTCGACATAACACTTGTTCTGCTGCAATTTTTCCGTATTTATTGATCGGTGTATTTGCTTGCGCAATTGTGTAGCGGTCTTCTTCATCAGCTCTTAAATAGACAAATTCACCTTTTAGTTGACCATTTTTCACAACCCAATATGGTGCTAGTATAAACCCGTGTTTGTCTATTTTCGCAAAACTCGCTAAACTTGAGATTAGTCCTATATTTGGTCCTTCGGGAGTTTCTATTGGACATATTCTTGAATAATGAGAGTAGTGTACATCACGGACCTCAAAACCTGCAGTCTGGCGTTTCAGACCTCCAGAACCAAGTGAAGATATACGGCGCTTATGGATCATTTCTGATATTGGATTCGTTTGTTCCATAAATTGAGATAGTTGTGATGTTGTAAAGAATTTATTGATAATGTTAGAAACAAGGCGTGGGTTAATGAGATCTTGCGGAGAGAGGCCAGATTCGTCCATCAATGAAGCTCTTTCTTTGATATTTTGTATGAGTTGCGTTATTGCAAGTCTAAATTGGGCTCCGAGCAGTTCACCCACACGACGCACTCTGCGGTTACCTAAATGATCAATATCGTCTGCAGCAAATTCACCAGTTGTGAATCGGAAGAGCTTTCGGAATACTTCAAAGAGATCTTCAGTTGCAAGAGATGTTCTGGTTGAACGTTCAGTAATGCCCAATCGCATATTCAGTTTAAAGCGCCCGACCTCTCCTAAATTGAAGTGATTGGGATCAAAAATGATGTTCTTGATATAGGCCGTGGCAATATCCAGCGTCGGTGGCGCCATTGACCGAAGCAAAGTGTAGATTTTCTTTGCTGCTTCCTCCTTGGATGTTGTTCGATCCTTTTTTAATGTATTAGTTAAGATCGTCACGCCTGGTTCATGGGAATCAATTATGGTCACTTTTTTGATGTTCTTATGAGCCAGGAGTTCAATAGTAGGTTCATCAAAAAGCTCACCTGCTGGTAAGAGCAAATTATCGCCATCATAGATAGTCTGGGCACAAAAATAATTGACGGCATTTTTAATATCAACTTGTTTTACAGGATAGAACAACTTAATGATTTCCTCATTAGTTTCATAACCCAAGCTTCGGATGAACATTGTACCGAGAAGTTTTCTTCTTCTGTCGAGGATACTATAGAATGTGTTCGCACGGTCTATCACAAACTCAACCCATTGGCCACGATACGGGATGATCATTGATGTATATGTATTTTCACCTTCACTGAAATAGACTCCCGGTGAGCGATGGATTTGGTTTACAACGACTCTTTCCACTCCATTTATAATAAAAGTGCCCCGATGGGTCATTGAGGGGAGATCACATAAATAAATTTCCTGTTCAGTAATATCATGGAGTTCACCATCTTCATCTTTGCTAACGAGTCTGAAGCTCACTTTCAAAGGGACACCATAGGTTGCACCTTTTTCGATTGCCTCATTTAGCGAATACTTCGCTGCGCCAAATCTGTGAGAGTTATAGACGAGCTGATACCGATTATGGATATCAGAAACGGGGAACAGCTCACTGAATATCTTTTTGATTGTTCTATTAATAAATAGATGATATGACTCAAGCTGTATCTCGAGTAAATGAGGCATTTTGAAGGTGGATTTGTTCTTTGAAAAATCAATAATGTTTCTCATAATTTTTATTTTTTTGCTCTATATGTAATTATTGATTTGATAGTAGTCGTAGACTGTAAATGCACGCAACCTTGTATCAAAAGCTTATCACGTTACTAGACAAATAGCATTCTAGTTGCTATCAATCGGCAAAGAATCATGATACTTTTGTCGAGTGAGATCATAATCATTTGAGCTCAATGGTTGCCCCGACTTCTTCGAGCTTACTTCTCATATTCTGTGCCTCTTCTTTTGAAACACCTTCTTTAATATTTTTAGGAAGGTTGTCTATCATATCTTTTGCTTCTTTTAAACCGAGGCCTGTAAGCTCCCTCAGGACTTTTAGAACCTGAATTTTTTTGTCACCACAAGAGGTCATCGTAACATTGAATTCTGCCTTCTCTTCGGCTTTTGCTTGTGTTGTCTCTCCACCCGTTTGAGCAACTGCTTGTACAGGTAATGCCGCACTGACACCAAATTTTTCTTGCAGTGCCTTAACCAATTCAGAGAGCTCAACAACGGTCAGGTTACCGATTTCCTCGACCAGTATTTCAACACCTTTCTTTGCTTTTGCCGTCATTTTGCCTCCTTGTTTTTCATCGATTCAATCGTGCATAAAAATTCCCTCAATATATTCTCTAGAATACCTACAAAATTGCACATTAGATTAAGCGAACCAACGAGCTGACCATAAAGGGCGTCTTTTGAAGGTATTTTTGAAAATTCAATTACACCTTCTGTGGCAAAGAATTTTCCTTCTATAAAACTTCCTTTAATTCTTAAATTCTCATGATTTGTCAGAATCTTCGCCAAAGGGATTGGATCATCAAGGGCTATTGCAATGCCTGTTGGTCCGATGAAGAGTTTTTTCAGTATAGCCTCATCAAAACCTAAATCCTTTATAGCCAATAACCCCAACCTATTTTTAAGGATCACATAATTTCCTTTATTCTTTTTTAATTCACGTCTTAAAATCTCCAAACTCTTCACAGAAAGCCCTGTAAAATCCGTAAAGTATAAAGCTTTGCAAGTTTTTAGTCTTTCTTTTGTTTTTTTTAAATATTCTATATTGGCTTGGGAAGGCATTACAGATTTCCTCCTTTACGTACTTCATTGAGGACAGCTTTTTCATCAAGCCTTATTCCTGGGCCGATCGTGGATGAGATCGTCATAGATTTAACGAACTGACCTTTGACACTGGCTGGTTTTGCAGCTAACAGATCTTCTAAGAAAGTTAGCATATTCGCACGCAATTTTTCCATTTCGAAAGAAGCTTTTCCAACAGAGACATGGAGACAACCTGTTTTGTCTGTCTTGAATTCAATTTTACCCTTTTTTAAGGCTTTAACTTGCGTACCGACCTCAAACGTTACTGTTCCAATCTTGGGCGATGGCATCAAACCTTTTGGACCAAGAATTTTACCAAGCTTACCGACGCTCGACATGACATCAGGCGTTGCAATAATAACATCAATATCAGACCAACCTTTTTCTATTTTTTTGATATATTCTTCCAATCCAATATAATCTGCACCAGCTTCCTTGGCTTCTTTCTCTTTTTCCCCTTTAGTGAGCACCAGTATTCTCTTCTTTTTCCCAGTACCATGAGGGAGATTGGAAATTCCTCTAACGAGTTGATCTGACTTTTTTGGGTCGATGTTAAGTTTAATGCACAACTCCACAGTTTCATCATATTTGGCTGTTGCCAATTCCTTCGTTTTTTCGATCGCCTCGTTAAGAGAGTAACCTTTTGCTTCAAGTTTTGCTCTAAGTTCCCTGAAGCGTTTTGAACGTTTCATTAATTCTCCACCGTAATTCCCATACTTCTTGCTGTACCCTCAATGATTTTCATCGCTTGTTCAAGCGTATCACTGTTGAGATCTTTAATCTTACGTTGGGCGATTTCTTCTATTTGTTTTCTTGTTACTGTCCCCACCTTTTCTCGATTCGGGATTGGAGAGCCTTTTGCAATACCTGCTGCCTGTTTTAACAAAACTGACGCAGGCGGGCTTTTGAGAACATATGTGAATGTCCGATCGTTATAGATAGTAATTACTGCGGGTACAATCAAACCTGCAAGATTTTTTGTCTGTGCGTTAAAGGCTTTACAGAATTCCATAATATTTAGACCGTGTTGACCAAGCGCCGGCCCCACAGGTGGAGCTGGTGTTGCACTGCCAGCAGGGATTTGTAGTTTTACTATTGCAATAACTTTTTTAGCCATATCGCTCCTTACATACTTTTCAATTGATGAAATCCGAGTTCGATCGGAGTCGTTCGACCAAAAATCACAACTAGAACCTTCACTTTTTCACGTTCTGGAAAGATATCCTCAACAGTGCCAATAAAATCAGTGAACGGTCCATCTGTAACGGTTACTCTCTCACCTTTTGCAAAAGGGATTTTCGTAACCACTTTTTCTTTTGATTCTTCAACCTGTTCTAAGAGTGCCTTAATCTCTTCTTCCCCTAATGGTATTGGCTTAGTTTTTGAGCCGAGAAAATGGGTTACACCGGCAATAGAATTAACAAGTCGAAGATTTTCGTCATTGCCTTCCATTTCAATAACAATATATCCCGGATATAATCTTCTTTCTTCCACAACTTTTTTCCCTTTTCTTATGCGGACCAAATTTTCCACTGGAATAATAATTTTACCGAACAGCTTTTCTAATCCCTTTTCTTTGACGAGTTTTTCAAGGATCTTCTTGACTTTCTGCTCGTGCCCAGTAAGCGTGTGCACAACATACCACTGCATAGATGTCACTTGATTATTAGTCATACCCTACCCAACGATTATCCTGAGAGCCTTTGACCAGATTAAATCCAAGACAAAAATGATTACTGCAACGATTGCAGATATCACAATCACCACAATGGTTGAATTTATTAATTCACTGCGGGTTGGCCAAGTGACTTTTCGCATTTCCGTGTACACTTTTTTTATGTAATCAAGTATTTTTTGTATCATTATGCGACCCTTTTCAAGCAGGCCTGGGAGGATTTGAACCTCCAACCCCCCGGTTTGGAGCCGGGTGCTCTGCCGTTAGAGCTACAGGCCTACACTAACAAACCCCCAATTCATAGCATCAAATCCAAGACAATACCTAGTGAAATCTCTTCCGAGGTTAAATGTTTTTTGGTGCCGCGACCCGTGTTGTCACACAGCATTGTCATAAAAATAAGAGAAACGTTGTCTATGTTTGATTTACCATATGAATCGCCATGCCATAAAATCAATAAACCGTGCCTACTGTGAATATGTGCTTAGAATTTAACCTAGCGATGTTCACTTGACTTCCTTATGTAAGGTATGTTTTCGGCAATAACGACAGAACTTCTTCACTTCTAGGCGCTTCTGTTTTTTCTTATTCTTTGTGGTCGTGTAGCTTCTGTTCTTGCACGCTTGGCAAGCAAGAGTAATGATTATTCTCATTATTCAAGGATTTTTGTTACGACGCCGGCGCCGACAGTCTTGCCGCCTTCTCGGATTGCAAAACGGAGTCCCTGCTCGATCGCGACAGGATTGATTAACTCAACCTCTAAGTTGGCATTGTCACCAGGCATCACCATCTCGACACCCTTGGGTAATTTCACAACACCAGTAACATCGGTCGTCTGCACGTAAAACTGCGGCCGATAACCATTGAAAAACGGCGTATGACGACCACCCTCTTCCTTCTTCAAAACGTAAACCTCAGCATTGAACCGATGATGAGGATTGATACTCTCCGGCTTCGCAACAACCATACCACGATATACCTCATCCTTATCCACACCACGTAACAAAATACCAATGTTATCACCCGCAACACCCTCGTCCAAAATCTTACGAAACATCTCTAAAGAGGTCGCTACCGTCTTAAAACGCTTACCAAAACCGATAATCTCGACCTCTTCACCCGGCTTCAACTTACCCCGCTCAACCCGACCAGTCACCACCGTACCACGACCCGTAATCGAAAAAATATCCTCAATCGCTAACAAAAAAGGCTTGTCAACATCACGCTGCGGCGTCGGAATATAACTGTCAATCGCCTCCAAAAGCTTCCAAATACACTGAAACGCCTCATCATCCGCACCACCCTCGGTCTCCATCGCCTTGAGCGCACTACCACGAATCACCGGAATATCATCACCCGGAAACTCATACTTCGCTAATAACTCACGTACCTCTAACTCAACAAGATCCAATATCTCCGGATCAGTCACCGCATCCACCTTGTTGATGAACACAACAATCGAAGGCACATTCACCTGACGCGCTAACAAAATATGCTCCCGCGTCTGCGGCATCGGTCCATCAACCGCACTCACCACCAATATCGCACCATCCATCTGCGCCGCACCCGTAATCATATTCTTAATATAATCAGCATGCCCCGGACAATCAATGTGCGCATAATGACGATTCTCCGTCGCATACTCAATATGAGCAATCGCAATCGTCAATATCTTCGTCTCATCCCGACGACCCTGCGACTCCGATGCCTTCGCCACCTCATCATACGTCACATACTGCGCTAACCCCTTCTTCTCTAACGCCTTCGTAATCGCCGCAGTCAACGCCGTCTTACCATG
>SMTZ1_10004910_pt1 | contig 13782 bp, 12 predicted proteins | sample DeeMarSWOR136_30_FD_25667 | JGI IMG/M metagenome (IMG submission 25667) | reverse complement strand
GGGCGTCCAATATGGTATGGGAAGACCCTGTTATGGTCCCATTCCGCCTGAATCCTGGGTCTACAATCCGAATATTAAAAAATACCCCTTCGATCCAGGCAAAGCCAAACAATTACTGGCAGAGGCAGGCTGGAATGATTCAGATGGCAATGGGATTATTGATAAAGATGGAAAACCATTTCAATTTACCATGCTTTGCATGCAAAACGAAGCGGTTCAACAGATCGTAACCATTGTCCAGCAACATTTGAAAGATGTTGGTATTGATATGAAAATCAAAGTAGTTGAATGGAGTGTTTATCTCAATACTTTTATCGCCAAAAGAGATTTCGATATGTGCGTCACCCGTGGCGTGGGCAACCTATATTAATCCAGAACTTGATAAATTAATCGAAGATGCATTAAAGACCTTTGATCAGGAGAAAAGGAAAGCGTTATTCTGGAAAGCACAGGAAATCATATCGGACGATCTTCCGGTTATCTATTTGTTTTTAAGGGACAGTTTTTTCGCAATGAGCAAAAGAGTCCAGGGTGTAAAACCTTATCCCTCTCCGTTGGGATTTGATTATAATTTAGATTGGTGGTGGATTCCAAAAGCATTACAAAAATAGCCAGTTTGACCAAATCTCCAAAATAACCTGGAGCACAACAATTTTCTAGCCATGAAAACTAAGAATATATTTTTAACTCTAATTTTGTTACTGTTTATAACATTATCATTTGCAGTTTCAGGAATATGTCAAAGTTTGACATTTCATTCTGAATTGATAGGATTTCACGTAGGCGGTCAACTGACCTTTGACCTGTACAAGCCATTTGCATCTTGCTTTCTGAATCTAAAACGTCACCAACCTCCAGTCGCGCTGCAACAGGGTGAAGAAATTGATATTTACAAAAAATTGGGACGTCAAATATTTTTTCCAGGTTATTTGCTTTTTCAGACAACAGCCTATCCCCTATCCGCATTAAGTTCTTATCTTGAAACTGATTACCTAAATTCCTTCAATAAGTTCCAACTCATTAATGATATTAATATTCTTCGCTCAATTGGAGCGGGATTTGAAGAACCGTATGCTTTTTCAGTTTTTTTAGGCAACATTTTATTTCTTGCCTATTATGATAGCTACCAGGCAAAACGTAAACAATCAGGCTCTGCTCTCGCTGGATTTTTGATCACAACAGGAAGACACCAGATTTATAACAATATCTACATTCATGATAAATGGTACCAATTCGAATTAATGCTAATCGGTAACCTGAATGAACCCCGAATCCGTCGGCTTTCCTGGAATTTTCGTGTTGGAGCAAAATTACATGAAAACAGGTTACTGCGTGATGTATTCACACTATCCATCGAACGTAGTCATACCGATTGGCGCCAATCAGGCTGGTCATTTGCCAAAAATAGTGTGATTAAATATCAAGGTCATTTTCCGATGCCGAACAAAGAGGATAAAAATCCCTCTGCATCACAATTATTTTCTTATGGAAAGAAATTCCCATTAAGCCTGTTTAACAAAAAAGTATTTATAATTTTAAGCGTCGGTTTTCGCTGGGAAAGAGTTCGTTATTATAATCATGATTTAAAACAGTTTGATGACACTCCGTCAAATCAATTCATCTGGATTATTCAACCAAATATTGAATTTTAAAGGGACTTACAATGGCACACTTTCAAGTTAATTTTCATCTTTATGCTGAAAATTTGGACCGAGCGATTTCATTTTATTCAGAATTTTTTAAATTTAAATTACTGGGTCACATTGAAGGGAAAGAAGGTGAACCATGGGCAGCGCTAAGAGCTGAAAATGCAATTATCTGGCTAGGGAAAGAAGGAACATCAGCAGGTTTGATTCTGTTAATCGATAAGAATATTGAACAATTTGTTGATCAACTTGCAGAGAACGGGGTAACATTTTTTCTTCCCGAGAATTTACAAATAGAATTTTCAGAAAATACTAAAATTTTACCAACGGATTGGGGCAAACATGCGTGGTTCATCGATTCTGAGCGGAATGTTGTAATGCTTTTTCAACCCGGTGAAGAATAAACCAATTGTTGATTTACATCTAGCTGAAAACTATCTAAAAATAATAATGACGCCACAATTCCTTACTGCACTTGTCAGCGTAATTATTGACTAAAGCTGAATTGTAGCGTCAATAATCCTAACATAATTGTCTTTCTTTTTATCAATCAATTTTTATTCATATTTGCTATCTATTATTCAGTAGCCTGAGCATCGATAACAGCAATCGCTGTCATATTGACCACATCAACTTCATTAAAACTGCCAATTTCCAATAGGTGTACTGGCTTACGCATTCCGACAAGTATGGGACCAATGGCTTCGGCGCCTCCCAATCGCTGAAGCAGTTTGTAGGCTGCGTTACCTGTTTCGAGATTTGGAAAGATGAGAACATTGGCAGCATTTTTACCCTTCAATGTACTAAAAGGATATATAGTATCAAGAATTTCAGGCACGACTGCCGTATCTGCCTGCATCTCTCCATCTACCAATAGATCAGGGGCGCGATCCCTGACGATTTCAGTTGCCTCACGAATCTTTTCCGATAACGAATGACGGGTACTTCCAAAATTTGAGAAAGAAATCATGGCTATTCTGGGTTCTACGTCGAATCTTTTCACCTCTTTAGCGCATAGCAACGCGATTCCGGCTAAATCTTCGGCTGTTGGTTCTATATTTACAGTCGTATCGGCAAAGAAATAGATATCCCCATTTTTCAGAATCATCATATAAACACCAGCCACTTTTTTTACATCAGGTCTAACACCAATAATCTGAAGGGCTGGGCGAATGGTTTCTGGATATCTCTTGGTTAATCCTTCTACTAATCCATCGGCATCCCCAATATGAACCATCATCGAACCAAAATAGGTCGGACGCTGCATCATTCTTAAGGCATCCTGATAAGTAATCCCTTTGCGATATCTTAGCTGGTAGAAAGTTTCAACATACTTTTCATATTTATCTGAATTCAGGGGATCGATAATTTCTACCCCTTTGTCCAGATTCAGCTTCATTTCCTCAATATTTTCCCGGATGACATCTTTATTACCTAAAAGAATGGGATGAGCCATACCTTCATCGAGGACAATCTCACAGGCTTTAAGGATCGGAACATGCTCACCCTCAGGATAGACAATACGTTTCGGTTCTTTTTTCGCTTTATTAATCATGATCCGCATTACTTTACGAGACATTCCCAGGCGTGCTTCTAACATTTCTTTATATTCATCAATATCAATATTAATCCCAGCAACGCCGCTATCCATAGCCGCTTTAGCCACTGCACTGGCTTCCCAGAGCAGAACTCGTGGATCAAATGGTTTGGGAATGATATAATCTCTGCCAAATTCAATTCGGTCTGATCGATACGCTTTTATGACTGTATACGGCACAGGCTCTTTGGTTAAATCAGCCAGGGCATGAGCGGCAGCGACCTTCATTTCCTCATTGATAGCTGTGGCACGAACATCAAGGGCACCTCTAAAAATGAACGGAAATCCCAGAACATTGTTTACCTGGTTGGGATAATCGCTTCTGCCTGTTGCCATGATAATATCATCACGAGCATTTATGGCATCTTCATAAGTTATTTCTGGATCTGGATTTGCCATGGCAAAGATGATCGGATTTTCCGCCATGCTGCAAACCATCTCCTTGGTCACAACATTTGGTGCAGAAACACCACAGAACATGTCAGCACCTTTCATCGCATCTGCTAAGGTGCGAGCTTCTGTTTCCACTGCAAATTCTTCTTTATAGGGATTCATTCCTCCTTCTCTACCTTTGAAAATGACCCCCCTGCTATCACACATGATGATATTTTCTTTATTTACCCCCAATGCAACATAAAACTTTGCACAAGCAATACCTGCAGCTCCTGCTCCATTGACGACGACTATAATATCTTCTATTTTTTTTCCAACTATCTCCAATGCGTTCAGTAATCCAGCACCAGAAATAATAGCAGTACCGTGTTGATCGTCATGAAATACAGGGATGTTCATTTTCTTTTTAAGTTCTTCCTCAATATAAAAACATTCAGGTGCTTTAATATCCTCTAAATTAATTCCTCCAAAAGTCGGTTCCAACTTCTTAACTATATTTATGATTTCATCTGAATCTTTAGAATCAATTTCAATGTCAAATACATCGATATCAGCGAAACGTTTAAATAACACTCCTTTTCCCTCCATAACTGGCTTACCAGCTTCGGGTCCTATATCACCCAAACCTAAAACTGCGGTACCATTGCTCACGACAGCTACCAGGTTTGCCTTTGCAGTATATTTAAAAACATCCTCTGGATTCTTTTCTATTTCACGACAGGGCTCAGCAACACCAGGGGTGTAAGCTAAAGATAAGTCCTTTTGAGTTACACAAGGTTTCGTAGTACAAACTTCTACTTTTCCGTGTCGACCTCGAGAATGGTAATCTAACGCTTCTTCTTTTGTGATCATATTAAATCTCCTTTTGAGTTAATAAATGGTTATTCAGTGGCATTAAGATAAGAGATTGTTTACCGATTCCATTGCTCTGATCGATAGAATCGATAAACTTAACCTAATGACATTAAATTATTATTAGTAAATGCCCAAAATTTTAGTCCAATTTTGCTGATCGTGAATAATTAATATTAAGAAAAAAATTTGATTTAAGCAATAACAATTTCAAATAAAATGCAATCAATCATAAAAAAGCCAGCCTCAATAACCGAAGCTGGCTTTTAATTTAGGAGTGTGTTTTCCAGATCTTTGAAGAAGCGACAAAGATTACCAGATTAAAACATCGATTTCACCTAACATTTCCTTTACCCTGCGTTCGACAATCTCCTGTTTTTTCTTCTTTCGCTCAGCAAGCACACTTTTAAGATGATCTAATTTTTCAGTCAGGTGTTTTATTTCCTCCTCTCGATCCTTTTCCCTGAGATCAAACAATTGGCTCAAAGTAGCAGATAGTTCTTTTTTAATGTTAGCTTTTACCTTTTCATCTTTGCTATCCCGATATTTTTCAGCAAGCTGACGACCTCGCCGCTCCAGCGAATGCTGTTTTACATTTTGCTCATACCGTTCCGGATCTCGCTCTTTCAATTCCTCTAATCTTTCTAGTTCATGCTGTCTTTGTATCAGAATTTTCCGAAACTCAATCGGTCTTTCCTTTTTCAACAACATTAACTCTTCAACTTCTTCAGGATTTTCTTTTTTAATCCTTTCCAGTATTCCTTGCTCTTGCTCTGGTGTCATGTTCTTTTGATATATCATGTGGAGAAGTTCTTCTTGATGTTGAAATTCCTTGTGCCGCATTTCTTTTTCGCGCCGTAATGTTTCTTCTAATTGCTTAATCTTCTCCAGGTTTTGTCTTTCTGCCTGTTCAAAAGTTATTCTTTTTTTAGGAGGCTTATCTGGTTCCTGGGCATTAATTCTAATGCTTACAAAGACCATTGCCCCAAAAAACACCATAATGATTAAACATATTTTTCGCATGGTTATTTCTCCTTAATTTAGTTAAAAATATGATTGATTAATATCCCACGACAATAATATAATGTCCGCTTCAATATCATTTAGCCCCAGATCATTATCAAAATTTATTTCAGAAAATTCGAATTGTTTTTTTAATGAATCATCAAAATTATCAGCAAATATATTATTAATCTGTTGTTCCAGAGAATTTAGTGAATCATCGCTCAAAATCGTCCACTCCGTTATCTGTTCTCTTGAAATAAATAGTTCTTGTTTCCCGTTAAAAATTCCAATTTGAAATAAAATAAGCAAGATAACGGCAATTGATGAAACTGTAGCAGGAATCCAATATCTCTTTTTTGAAAACAGTTCAGAAATAAAATTTTTCATCACAATCGAAAAAATGCTCAATCTGGACCGGAGCTTCAGTAGAAAAATTATTAGAAAGCGTAGTGTTTCATCCTCAACTCTTCTATAAATACCCGTCGTCTCCCCCAACTGCACCAACGCCATCCTGCATTTTGAACACTCTTGAAGATGAGTTTCAAAGCGCCCCTTATCTTCATCATCGAGCTCATTGTATAGATAAAGCACCCCCTGGTTTTCGAATTTACTACAAAACATGTGAAATTTCTCCACGATATTCCTTCTTCAATATTTTTCTTAAATTTAGTAGTGCATATCTCATCTGGGCTAACACGGTGTTTAGCGGCTTTTCCAGCATCTCAGCTATCTCTTTGAACGTGAGGTCGGAATGTTCTCGTAACAGGAAGACCTGCCTTTGTTCAATCGGAAGCTGTTGAATCGCTTCATTCAAGGCTTTTCTTAATTCCTGCTGTTCAGTTTGTTCATCCGGCAATAAGTTTAAATCTGAGATATTTTCTAATTTTATTTCTTTCTCACTATCAATGTCACCCTGGGAGAAAAATTTCTGCTTTCGCTGTGCTTTTCTTAAAAAATCAATCGCCAGGTGATGGGCAATGCCAAATAGCCAGTTGTTAAATTTATTTTGTTCGTGATAAGCCTTCAATCCTTTAATGACTTTCAGAAATGTATCTTGAAAAATATCTTCCGCACTATGTCGATCACCAACCAAACGGATCAAATAAGTAAATAAAGGCTTCCGATAACGATCGACAATACAGTCGAAAGCAGTTGATTCTCCATTTCGAAAACGATTTAATAGCTGAGCATCAGTTAATCCAGAAATTCCACTTACCTTCATTTGGTGTCCTTATCGCTTCCTGATTGATTAACGACCAAAAGGTCAAATTATTGTACAGATTTTTTCTACGTCAAAATTTTTATTTATAAAATCTATTGAGTTTTTCATTTAACAACGCGTGTCTAAAAAAACCTCTATTGAACTTATTAATAATACTCAATTTTTGAAATTTATTTCCGCAAAAGTGTAGCATAAATTCTATAATAATTGTGATCTATTCTGTTCGTTTGTAATTCTAAAATTTTTTGATAATATTGGTGATGATTGTGGGGGCAAAGTAAAAAGGAATTTATGGATTCAAAGATATCAAGCAAAGATAAATTGTTTTTAATAACTTTTTTGTTATTAATAAGTCTACATTTGTTATTAATTTCTAGTATACGAATTTATCCTTTTATTGATTTACCGATGCATTTAGCCTCGGCTGCAATTTATGGATTTTACAACGATTCAAATAATGTTTTTAATGAGTTTTATTATGTCAAGAAATTATTAGGGCAATCTAATATTTTTCATCTTCTTTTTTGTACGTTAAAAATTTTACCTTCAATAGAGCTTGCTAACAAAGTGTTTCATTGTATTTATGTTATTTTATTGCCCATTTCAATGCTATTGGTCATAAAAAAATTAGGTGGCAATCCCTGGTTTTCATTATTGTCATTCCTAATGCTTTATAATTTTAACGTTAGTTGGGGATTTGTTGGCTTTACCTTTTCCATCCCTTTTGTTCTTTTATTCATCTATTTCCTCTATGATTATCTATTTAAAGAATCTTTCCAATATATCATTATTATGATGTGTTTATTTGTGCTTATATTTTTAATACATGGTATAACAACAATATTTTCAATAATTATCTTTCTCGTAAGTGTTATTTATTTTCACAGAAATAATCTTAAAAAAATAATGAGCAAAAGTTTAGTTGCTATTCCAATTCTGATAATTTTAATTTCATGGTGGCTTTCTCGGGAACCTCAACCAAATACACCAAATACAGTGAATTTTGTTTCATATTTGTTAACTTATTATAAAAGTTCTTATCTACCTGAACTATACAAACGAACAGGTTTATTTTATTGGGATAATTACTTTTTATATAGCGGAATCTGGGGCCTCCTTGTTGGATCGATCTTTACTTATGCTATAATAGCTATTTCTTTGATCTCCATTGATTCATTGAAACATTTATTTAGTGTCAAAATAAAATCTAATCAATTTGTCATCATATTAATTTTCTTTTTCAGCTCTATTTTTATTTATTTTATAGTACCTCAAATCAAAGATATCTTTTGGATTTCATTTTATCGGTTTAGCGTTTTTTGCTTCCTATCGCTTATAATCATGGCTAGCGTAATTGCTAAAAAAAAATTACCGCCATTTAATATAACCATTATATGCATTGTCTGTGCTCTCCACTTTATTTTATGGGCTGATTACTTTAAAGATTTTAACAGAGAGAACCAATCATTCACAAAAGAAATACTTCCCGAAAAATCAAAAAATAAAAAATTAGCTGGACTAGTATATGATTACAGTTTTAGAGATAAACCAATTTATATTCACTTTCCCAATTATTATATTATTTGGAAACAAGGTATCAGTACTACGAGAATGCTCGATTTTCCCAGCCCCTGGCGGATAGGTAGAAAAACAGATAAAACTACATTACCAAGATATAACGAATGGGTTGGTTTGCTTAATAATTATGACGGTAGGTACATGAATGCCGATTTTATACTTGTGCGAGGTGAGTTACCACAAAATGCATTAGAGTTTTTCAAAAATTTTACATTGGTTAAATCAATTGAAAAATGGACATTATATGAAAAAAAATAAACAAAGAAGTCAAATGGCATTGAATAGTTATGAATTAGAGAAAGATACAGACAATCTTAATTTTAATGAAGTGCCCGAAGTATCAATAATCATTCCAGCTTTTAATGAAAGCAGTGGGATAGGATATACGTTAGAGCAAATTAAAAATATAGCTAGGGAATTAAATTGTGAGATTATAGTAGTAGATGACGGTTCAACGGATAATACATGTTCAATTGCAGAATCTTATGGCATAAGAGTAATTAAGCATTCTCATAATAAAGGATATGGTGCTGCATTAAAAACAGGGATCAGAAACTCCCTTTACGAAATAATTTGCATAACTGATGCAGATGGTACATATCCAAACGATTCTATTCCTCTTTTAATTCAAGAAATAATTAAGGGTAGAAATGATATGGTTGTTGGAGTAAGGACGGGTGAACAAGTAACAATGCCAAAAGCTCGACGGCTTGTAAAATGGATATTAAGGAAATTAGCAAATTTTGTAAGTGGAGAAAGGATCCCTGATTTAAATTCAGGTTTGCGCGCTTTTAAAAAGGAAGCTGTATTAAATTTTATTAAAATCCTACCTGATGGTTTCTCATTTACAACCACAATTACGTTGGGGATGCTTGTGAACGGTTATTCTGTAAAATATATTCCAATAAATTATAATTTGCGCAAAGGTAGATCCAAAATTAAGCCAATTCGCGATACTCTTAATTTTATTCAATTAATTCTTCGTATTGGGCTTTATTTTGCCCCACTCAAAATTTTCTTACCCTTGAGCGGTTTATTGTTTATCTTAGCTATTATATGGGGGATGTTTAGTTATTTCGTTTTAAATAAATTTGCCGATGCCAGTACACTTACTATCATAATGGCTGGAATACAAATAGGTGCAATCGGATTATTAGCAGAATTAATGAACCACCGTATAGATAACAATTATAAAGAAAAATAGTTATGATTAATAAACTAAGAAATATATATACAAAAAAAGCTTTAAGTCAAATACCACGACTTTTAGGAAATCAAGATCGAAATCAATTTTCCCAAACCTATGGTTGCTTTCATAGAGATTATTGGTTAGATAAAACATCAGATTTTCCAGATGCCGTTCGACAATTCGGTGTTCATGCTTTAGCATTAGTCTATAAATATAATTTTCCCGGGAATATCTATTACAGACAAACAAAAATCAAAGAATGGACTATTGCCGGCTTAAATTTTTGGACACGCATCCAACATAGGGATGGTTCATTTGATGAGTTTTATCCCTATGAAAGAGGCTGGGTTGGTCCAACTGCATTCACACTCTTCACAAGTATCGAAGCATATAATCTAGTTAAGGATGAAATACCAAACGAAGTGGCCGAGCGGATTCTTGCTGCTATCCGTCGGGCTGCTTATTTCGTTTCTAAAGGTGAATCTGAAGAAGACCATTTAGCAAATCATCATGCAATGGCCTGTCTGGCTGTATGGAAAGCATATAAATTATTAGGTGATTCTTATCTTTTGACTGGTTATAAACAACTTTGGAAAATTTTTCTGAGTTATCATAATAATGAAGAAGGTTGGTCGAGAGAATACGATGGTGTGGATCCCGGCTATCTATCAGCGACAATATCCTTTCTGTCGAAAATTTACCAAGGCAATCGTGACCCAGAAATTTTAAATGTGTTACGACAGTCAGTTGAGTTTTGTAGTTATTTTGTTTATCCTAATGGTTTTTATGGAGGTAGCCTGGGGAGCCGTAATACTTTACATTTTTATCCACATGGATTTGAAATTTTGGCAAGGGAAATTCCACTGGCAGCAACAGTAGCAGAAAAAATGCTCAAAGCGTTATCTGATGATAAACTTGTACCACCAGAAATAATTTCTGATCGTTATGTATTCTATCGTGTTCCAGAATATCTACAAGCATATCTTGATTACAAGCCTCGTCCTAACAAACTTCAACCGTTGCCATACGAAAGAGAAACTTTTAATATTTATTTTCCTCAGGCTCATATTTTTATCCTAAATAAACAGAAGCATTACTTAATTGCTAATCTCGCCAAAGGAGGTGTTCTTAAAATTTTCAATAAAAAATCTGGTAAATTATTACTAAATGACTGCGGATTGATTGGAAAACTAAAGAGTGGACATGTAGTTACTTCGCAATGGTTGGATCCTAATTATAAATTTACTATTGACGATAATGGTTGGAAAGTACAGGGTCAGATGAACATAGTGCCATCAAATAAAGTATTTACTCTATTTAAAAATTTACTGTTCCGAACTGTGCTATTATTATGTGGCTGGAGCCCCTATTTTTCCCATTTGCTTAAAGCTAATATTCGTAGATTGCTTATTATAAAAGGACGACGTGTGCCAATAAATTTTCAGAGGCAATTCCAGTATGGCAATCAAACGTTTACCCTGAAAGACAAAATATATATTGACGGAAAAGAACGATTTGCCAATTTGTTAATTGGTGATGAGTTATTTGTACGATACGTTCCACAATCAAGATATTTTCAAAGCCAGGAACTAGAGATTTATGGACATTACTTGCAGAATCAAGAGATTCATAGATTTAATAATTGCCGAACTTTGGAGTTTCAACAAATTATTGATTCAGATAAGATAAGAATTTCTAAGAACTTTCACAATATATCTTCTCAAGATAAAAACTGATTTATAACTAACACTACTTAGTTAGATTAAGATATTAAGTGTCATTCCGACCGAAGGGAGGAATCTGTTAGTCCAACATGCTAATAGAAATTAATATTTTTGTTCGAAGTACATATTTCTCCTCACTTCGTTCGTCGAAATGACAGGTTAATTTTATCAATTTTTATAATCTGACTAAGTAGTGCTAACAACTAAAAACAAAAGCATAAATTTATATTCAATTATTAATAAAATTTAGAAAGATAAAAGCATGATTCATGGTAAAAAAGTTATTGTAGTCTTACCTGCTTATAATTCTGCTAAAACACTTAAACTAACATATTCGGAAATACCATTTGATATTGTTGATGATGTAATTTTGGTGGATGATTGTAGCACTGATAAAACAGTTGAGATTGCTGAAACTTTGCACCTCAAATTAATTAGACATAAGTCCAATAAAGGATATGGCGGTAATCAAAAAACATGTTATAAAGAAGCACTTAAGCTTGGCGCAGATGTAATAATAATGCTTCATCCAGATTATCAATATACTCCCAAACTTATTGGTGCTATGGCTTCTTTAATAGCTATCGGTCAATATGATATGGTATTAGGGTCACGAATAATTTCCGGTGGTGCACTTCAGAGTGGTATGCCTATTTATAAGTATATAGCAAATCGATTTCTAACACTATTTGAGAACATATTGATTAATAAGAAATTCTCAGAATATCATACAGGTTATCGGGCTTTCTCTAAAGAATTGTTGATGAAATTGCCAATTGAAAATAACTCAAACGATTTTGTTTTTGATAATCAGATCATTGTGCAAGCAATCTATTGGGGATATTCTATTGGTGAAATTTCATGCCCCACCAAGTATTTTCCTGAAGCTTCGTCTATCAATTTTATTAAAAGCTTACATTATGGATTTGGAGTATTAAAAACGGCTATTTCCTTTCGTTTAGCTAAATGGCATTTTGCTTATCCAAAATTTTTACAAAATTCAATGGAATAATAAAAAATATGAAAAAGCCGATATCGTCATCTAATAATATAGTGGATAAATCAATATTAAAATTAAGTGGATTGAACAAACCTAAGAACTTAATGCGTAGTCTCCTACTATTGGCTTTAAGTGCATTGATTTTCTTCATATTATTTCGTCGCATTAAAATAAGTCATGTTATAACTTTGATTGAATCCATATCTATTAATATATGGGTAATTGCTACAATTTTGACGCTATCTTTTCCTATATTTTCGGCAATCCGCTGGCATTGTATTCTTCGAGTTCTGGGATTTAAAATTTCAATTTCTCGTTGTTTATTAATTATCATAGGTATTTGGCCCATTAGTTCAATATCACCTTCAAAATCGGGTGATTTTTTAAAAGCATTTAGTATGCGTCATGAAATAAAACCGATGATAGTTATGGGAAGCATACTTACAGAACGTGTATTTGATCTGTTATTGTTGGCAATTCTTGCATTGATTGGCGGACTATTTTTTCAGGATTTCAGGATTTTGGTTCTAGCCTGCATTGTTATAACAGGAATTATAATGACGGTTATCCTTATTAATTTCGGTATTAACTTACCATTTGGACAAAAATTAAATACGAAATTAAAAGACTTATTTTTTTCTATCAGAACCATAATTGCAAAACCAGGCATTTTTATAATTATTCTTTTACTAACAGCGGTTAATTGGTTTGCCTCTATCATTCAGACCAAACTATTGTTTTGGGGGATTGGTGTTAATGTTCCTTTGGGCTTTACTGCAGGTGCCTTGCCAATCGCCATTTTTGTTGGATTGCTCCCCATTACTTTTGGTGGAATGGGGACCAGAGATAGCGCAATGGTTTTTCTTTTTGCTGATTTTGCCACTTCTACTCAAATACTCGCAGTATCTTTGTTATACTCATTTTTTGGGTACTTTTTGCTTTCTATTTTAGGTATACCATTTATGAAGAAATCATTAAATCTATGATACTAATTTAGGTAAAATTAATTGAGCAAATCAATTTGAAATTGATGATTTATATTTTAAAATTCTTGGATAAAATTAAAACTAACAATTCTGCACAAATTGAAAATAACTAGACCTAACATTGGATTAAATTTTAGGTTAAGTTAGGAAAATAACATGAGTACCCACAAAAGAATCGATACAAAGAAATCTCTTTTTACAAAAATTTTTAATGATAATAATGTATTTACAGTTATATTAGTCTTGCTTTTCTTTGGCATTGGACTGGTAAATATAATAAATCATGAATTATGGCGCGATGAAATTGAATCCTGGCTCATTGCTAAAGATAGTACATCAATCGTTAACCTATTTAAGAATTTTGAATATCAAAGACATCCGTGTCTCTGGTATTTATGTCTTTTTCTGATAAGCAGATTTTCTGATGAGATGTTTGCCATGCAAATCTTTCACCTAATGGTGGCAACAGGGGTAATACTTATTTTGGCGAGATTTTCTCCTTTTACAAAATTACAAAAGATATTTCTTGCTTTTAGCTATTTCTTTTTTTATGAATACGCAACGATAAGCAGAAACTATTCTATTAGTAT
>SMTZ1_10004654_pt1 | contig 13784 bp, 10 predicted proteins | sample DeeMarSWOR136_30_FD_25667 | JGI IMG/M metagenome (IMG submission 25667) | reverse complement strand
GTGCTTGGCATAAACAAAGGTAAACCCTGCCAGCAAAACACATCCGGCCAGAAGAATTAAGATTAACTTTTTGTTCATTTGTCGTTTCCTCCTTGAAAGTGAAGCATCAAAAAAATGGATAAAATATCCCTCTCTCTAAATTGTCTGGGGAAAGCCGACAACTTGAAAACCGGCCACCATGAGTAGTTTTCTCACCACTCAGGTCGAAACAGTGACACTTTACCTCTGGATTTAACCTTGAAAATCCAGAAGAATTGTGTCCTGCAAATAGAGACTACTAATCCCTTCTTCTCAATCAAAAATTCACTCATTATTAATATAAGTAGCTATCCCTATTTGTCAAGAAAGAAATAGATACAAATACAGTTGTTTGGACTAACTTGTAATCATAAAAAGGTTTACCTTCAGGTTTTTTACCATATAGATCATAGTGTTAAATGTATTGTATGGCTTTCCTCTTGTTCAATTTGGGATTTTGATTATATTTATAATAGAATCTTGGATTTCCGAATCGATGGGAATCTTGCTTTTGGTAACGGAACAATGAGACGAATCTTCGTCGCGATTATTCTAATAGCTTCATCCTTTTCTAAAGGGGCTGCTACACAAGTTCAGGAGAACGCAAATCCCATAAGGGTTGTGAATTTAGATGAGAAAATCATTAAATACAAAGAGATCGAGTCTCTGCCCATTGAGCTTACCCCGGAGGAGATGACTCGCCTGCATGAGATCGGGATAGCTCATGAAGCCACTGATTCTCCTCAAGCACCGGTCAGAAATCCAGCGGAATGGGAACCAATGACCGGAGCAATCATCCGCTGGCCCCTGGGCATTCCCGTCTCTTTAATTGCAGAGATATCTGAGGACATTGAAGTTTATACAATTGTGGCAAATTCCTCCCAGCAAACTGAAGCTACCTCCACTTACCAGAGCGGGGGAGTTAATATGGATAATATCCATTTCATACTTGCCTCAACCAATTCCATCTGGACCAGAGATTATGGTCCCTGGTTTATTTTTGATGGAGAAGGGAATCAGGGAATAGTGGATCACATCTATAACAGACCGCGTCCTTACGATGATCTGATTCCACAGGTCATAGGTTCCGAATGGGGGATTCCAGTTTATGGTATGGATCTTGTGCATACTGGTGGAAATCATATGTCTGATGGATTAGGTGTTTCCATATCGACTCATCTGGTCTATGATGAAAATCCTGATAAAACCCAGGCTGAAGTTGATTCCATCATGAAAGCTTATCTGGGGAATGACTACACGGTCTTAGGGTATGTTGAAACTGGTAGAATCCACCATATCGACTGCTGGGCAAAATTCCTGAATCCCACCACAATTCTGGTTAAGGAGGTTTCACCCGGACATCCGAGTTATGATTCCCTTAATCATAGGGCTGAGTTTTTGGCTGCTCAGACAAGCTCCTGGGGAAGACCATATACGGTTGTAAGAATAGACTGCCCATCAGGAACCGCATACACTAACTCAATAATCTTGAACCATAAAGTATTTGTCCCCCTCTTCGAGGTTCCTGAAGATACCACGGCACTTCGGATATACCAGGAAGCCATGCCAGGTTATGAGATCCTAGGCTTTTATGGATACTGGTACGAGAACGATGCCATTCACTGTCGAATAATGGGAGTTACCGATCGCTATATGCTCTTTATTAACCATATTCCTCTTTTTGATACATATGTCTCAGTTGAGGATTATCTGGTCTCGGTCCAGATCAAGGATCACAGCAATACAGGATTAATACCCGAATCGCTTCTGGTATATTACAGAACAGAGACATCTGCATTCGATACTGCACATTTGCGGTCAACTCTGAATCTGGATTCTTTCTTCGCCTATATACCAGCCCAGCCTAAAGGTACGGTGATTTCTTATTATATAAAGGCTGCGGACAGCTCCGGAAGAGTAGTGACCCATCCGCCCATTGGTGCTCCGGGCGCTCATACCTTTACCATTCTTACAGGCAATATCCCTCCGGAGATAATTTCAACTGATTCCTTGATTATAGCAGCTCAGGAGACACTGAGATATTATCCTGAAATATATGATCCGGACGATTCAATTCACCAGATCAGTTACCTTGAAATTCCCTCGTGGTGCGTGGTTCAAAATGATACATTAATCGGAGAAGCTCCTGATTTAGCCTTTGTAGACAGTTTCCGGGTGATAGCCGAAGATGAGTCCAGCGCTGATACACAGACAGTGCGTTTGTATGTTTATATCTGCGGCGACGCCAACAGAGACAAGGAGATTGGCATAACCGATGCTGTCTATCTTACAAACTATCTCTTCAGGGATGGGCCAGCACCTCAGCCCGAGGAAGCTGGAGACACCAATTGTGATGAGAAGGTGGGTATAGCTGATGTGGTCTATCTTATCAACTTTTTATTCAGGGATGGGTTACGGCCAGGCTGTTAACAGGGTAGACTCTCAAGAAAAGATCACTTTCCGGACACGATATTGAAATATCAAAATTCCATGTATTTCACACTCAAGTGATAGTGAGATGGTTTAGAATTAGGCTGATCTTCCTTAGAAAAGGGATCGGATTAGGAGATAAAGCAGGGCAGCTACCATACCTGCCGCAGGGATGGTAATAATCCAGGCGATGATTATATTTCTCACTATTCCCCACCTGACTGCAGAGAGTCTGGTGGAGGAACCCGATCCCATAATGGCTGTGGAGATGACATGGGTAGTGCTGATGGGAGCTCCGATAAGTGACATACCCGCAATGACTGCGGCTGCAGACGTCTCTGCCGAAAACCCATGCACTGGCTGCAATTTGAAGACTTTGCTCCCCATGGTCTTTATTACCTTCCATCCTCCTATGCTCGTTCCTAAAGCCATAGCGCTGGCACAAGCGATCATAACCCATAGAGGGACTTTAAACGAAGTCAATGCTCCGTAGCTGACCAAAGCCATAGCGATGATACCCATGGCATTCTGTGCGTCGTTCATTCCATGAGAAAAGGCCATCCATGCGGCTGAGAGTATCTGCAGCCGTTTAAAATTCTGGTTCACTTTACGGAATGATGAATTCTTAGCAATCCAGGATACTACCACTATCAGAAGTAGCCCTCCCAGAAAACCAAGAATAGGTGAGAGGATCATGGCCAGGATGATCTTCTTAATGCCGTGAAAGATGATTATTTTAAAACCAGAGGCGACAAGTCCTGCTCCCAGAAGTCCCCCTATCAGAGAATGAGTTACGCTGACCGGAATTCCGGAGAAACTGGCCATACCCGTCCAGACACTGGCTCCAATCAAAGCCGCCAGCACAAGAGTCAAACTGACCTGCTGAGGATCAATGACCCCCTTTCCTACGGTGGCGGCAACTGATGTGTGACTTAAGGCTCCAAAAAAATTGAGCACCCAGGCCATGAGGATAGCGGCTCGGGGTGAAAGAGCTCTGGTAGAAACGGTTGTGGCTATGGCATTGGCACAGTCGTTAAACCCGTTAAAAAAATCATAAATCAAAGCTGCAGCTATTATGGCGATAAGAAGAATTAGATCAGACACTCTTTACAACCACTGCCTCAATGGCATTAGCAATATTTTCGCAGTGATCAGCTGCGGTCTCCAGACGGCCGTAGATTTCCTTCCATTTGATAGCTACCCTCCAGTCCGGCTCCTTGTCCAGAAGTTGACCCACCATCTCCTGGGAAATCTGATCAGCTTCATTTTCCAGACGATTAATCTCTATGCAGAATTGATGAAGGTTGTCAAGATGTCCCAAATTGGAAATGGCTTTCTCAATCTGCTTCACTGCTTCATAGACTATTTCCACTAAACGAATACACTCGGGAGTAGGTTTTTTTATTCTGAAGTAAAGAAGTCGGGATGAGATTCCTTCAATGGCATCCAGGACATCATCCAGCTCCGTAGCTAAAATATGTATGTCTTCTCGATCGATGGGGGTGATGAAGGTTTTATTCAATCTTTCAATTATCTCGTGGATTATAGCATCCCCTTTGCTTTCTAACTCTTTTATCTCCTTAACCTTCTTCTCCACTTCGGTGTAATTATGCACTAAGTCTTTTAGCAACTCAGCTCCGTCCAAAAGATTTTTGGCTGAGGATTTGAGAAGGCCGAAAAATTTCTCCTCCTTAGGGATGATTCGAGGTAATCGTAATACCATTTTTTCCTCCTGGATTAATTCAATTTCCTTTGAAATCTTGTTTGTAACATTTCAGTTCGATCGGGCCTCTATTATAATGAATTGCAGTGAAAAGTCAAAAGCTTTTTGAGCCATTTTTAGAATTCTTTTTTTTCTTTTATCTTTTGAGTTATTACATCCGGTCAATCAACAGGCTATTGTAAGACATTTGCATATAAACGCTTAGAGAAGCCGGGCTCGCTCGGGTCCAAGGTCACAGTCATGGAGAAAAAACTAACGATTTTCCAGAATTCTTTTGAGTTCTGTTGTAACCTCATCTATAGTGAACGAAGAGAGGTGGATTTTGAATCCTTTTTGGGATAATCTCGAAACAAACTCTGTCAATATAGGTGGTTTCAGTCCCACCGAATAAAGCCTTTCTGGCTCTGTGAAAAATTCAACCTTCTCACAGAAACAGGCTACCTTTCCTTTGTCAAGCAGAAGTACTTTTCTTGATAGTTCAGCTACGAGATCCAGATTATGAGAGATAAGAATAATGGTCCTTCCCTCTTGATTGAGTCTCAAAAGTAAACTCTTTATGTACTCTATACCCTGATGATCCAGTCCTGCAGTTGGTTCATCCAGAATCAAAACCTGAGGATTCAAAACCAGTATTCCCGCAATTGCCACTTTCCTTTGTTCTCCGCCAGATAGGGAGAAGGGAGACCTTGAAGCAAATGTTTCGAAATCCAAACCCAACCTTGCCATGGACTTTTGGACTCTTATTTTAATTTCTTCCTCTGTAAGACCTAAATTCCTTGGACCGAATGCAATGTCATCGAAAACAGTTTCATCGAAAAGTTGCAATTCCGGAAATTGGAAAACCAATCCTATTCTCTGACGAATTTTCTTCAAATCGACATTTTTATCTTTCAGATTCTTTTTGTCAATTAACACCCTGCCTACAGTGGGCTTAAGCAAAGCATTAAAATGCTGAACCAGGGTGGACTTGCCTGAGCCAGTTGGGCCTATCAGGCCGATAAAATCCCCTGAATCTATTTTGAGATTTATCTGATCTAAAGCCTTCTTCTCTGTAGGCAAGCCTTGATCATATACAAAACTTAAATCTTCAACCTCGATTATGGGCTTTGCTGATGAAGAACCTTTGGTAATAGCTATTTCATTTGAAAAGTTTAACTCTGCTTGTTTTGAAGGTTTTATCTTAACATTTGGAATCTCTTCTATTAGCTCGTCCAGTTTAGAAGTTTGACTTTTCAATTTCAAGCCCCATTTTCCCAGACTTTCTCTGACCTCAACAGCTATGGGGATTCCCAATCCCATTTTTCTCAATTTGGCAACCTGGAAGAATATATCATCCGGCATACCATCCAGAGCTATTTTACCTTGATTCATAACCAGAACTCTGTCAGCAAAAGCCGCTTCTTCGGGAAATTGAGTTATATGAATGACGGTAAGCTTCTTTGAGAATTCTTGTATTAAGCTGTTAACTTCCTCCTTGCCCTGAGGGTCAAGTAAGGACGTGGGTTCATCCAGAACCAGATAGGAAGGCTGCATAGCTAAAACCGAAGCCAAAGAGAGCTTTTGCTTTTCACCCCCGGATAAGCTGTGAGGGGAAAATTTTCGATACTGATGTAAACTGAAAGCGGAAAGAGCCCATTCAACCCTTTCTTTGATTTCCTCATAAGGTAGGGTAAGATTTTCCAAGCCGAAGGCGATTTCCCGTTCCACAGTGGTTGAAATAATCTGAGTGTCCGGATTCTGAAAAACCATTCCAACTTTGAGTCTTACCACCCTCTGCAGATTTTTATCTGAGGTGTCCAGATCATCCACCAATACTTTTCCTGAGGTGGGAACAATCAAGGAATTCAGAAGTCGGCCCAGAGTTGTTTTTCCTGAGCCATTGGGTCCAATAATGGCAACGAATTCCCCTTTTTTCAGATTTAGATCTATTCCATCCAGAGCCAGAACTCTTTTCCCCTTTTCCAGCTGATAATAATAGGACACATTATTTAACTTGATCATCAAAGCGAATATAGAGGGAGATTAAATCGTTGTCAAACGAAAATAGGGGAGAGGATTTTAAGCAGAATGAGATGAGAAGTCTTTTCAGCCTTCAATAGCTGGAAAAGACTTCTCTCTGAAGATAAACGTTTTTACTTAAGGGAAAATACCTCGTTCTTTGTATACTTCCTCCAGGCGCGAAAGTGCGACAATATAGGCAGCTGTGCGCCAGTCCGTGCTATACTTCTTAGCTGCATCGCGAACCCTGGCATATGCATTTACAATTTTCTTGTGTAACTTGCAGTCCACCTCCTGGAGATCCCAGAATTCGCTTCGCTTGTTCTGGAGCCATTCGAAGTAACTCACAATCACGCCTCCAGCATTGCACAGAATATCCGGTATTAAGTGGGTTCCTTTCTCCTGCAAAATCTTGTCACCTTCTGGATCAGTCGGACCATTTGCTCCCTCGGCGACAAGTCTGAAGTTCATATCGGGTGCGGTTTCCGAGGTGATTTGATTTTCCAGTGCAGCCGGGATGAAGATATCGGCTTGGGTGCGCAAAAATGTGTCGTGATCGACTGGGTCGGCATCTGGAAAACCGGAGATCAGTCCGTTGTTGTTCTTGGCATACTCTACAAGCTGTTCAGGATCCATTCCTTTGGAGTTGAAAATAGCCCCGCTGACATCCTCCACCGCAATCAACTTTGATCCCTGCTCTTTCATCAGCAGGGCGGCCCAGGATCCAACGTTCCCGAATCCCTGAACTATGTAAGTGGCGCCATTTAAGGAGAAATTGTTATCCCTTGCCCATTCCTCGATAGTATAGATTACGCCCTGTCCTGTGGCCTTGTCCCGTCCCAGGCTGCCCCCTGACTCGATTGGTTTGCCAGTGACCACGTGCGTGCATCGCTGTCGCTCGTGAGGAGGCATAGTCGATAGATAGGTATCTAAAATCCAGGCCATGATCTGAGCGTTGGTGTTTACATCTGGTGCTGGTATGTCATACTCTGGACCTATGTTGCTGCCTAAAGCGAAGGTAAACCGACGGGTGATCCGTTCCAACTCGCTGAATGAATATTTGAATGGATCCAGCTGGATACCGCCCTTGGCGCCTCCGAAGGGTATGTTGGTGATTGCCCCTTTCCAGGTCATCCAGGTGGCCAAAGCCTTGACCTCGTCAATATCAACTGAAGGATGAAAACGAAGTCCTCCTTTGAAGGGCCCTAAGGCACTGTTGTGTTGCACTCGATAACCGGTGAACATCTCGATCCGACCATCATCCATTTTCACCGGAAAATGTACTATAATCTCGTTGGTGGTCATTGCCAGAATCTTACGTATATTGGGGTCAAGCTTCAACAGATCTGCAGCTTTATTGAACTGCCTGGTCACATTGTCATAAACGCTCGCCCTTTTCCTCTCAGTTATGTTCTCAGCACCGAGAGCGCTGTCAGTTTCTACTTGAGATGCTTTCATTATTACCTCCTTTTTGGATTCGGCGTGTGTCTCGCATCCCAGGGATAAACCACACCATGCTTTCTCTTTTTAGTTGCATTATCATAAAAATGGATTACTTATTCTATTCGTATTCCTCGCACCGCCAGACACCACCCTCTGGCCTGGGAAGTTTACAGGTTTTGCGTTTCTTGCAGTTTTTACACAGTCCCTTGAATTGTTCTGAGTTTTTTCCTTTAACTCGGAAACTAATATTCTCATCTGTCATAGGGGAACTGCCGTTGGTTGTTGTTTTGAAGGGATAAGGCCGGTAGAGTAACCTCCACTCCTTGGATTTTGAAATAGGCCTTAACTCGGCGGTAATTTTCGCTTTCTGTTTGCCGGTTGCTAAACTTTTCTTTTTCTTCACCTTTGGCTTAGGTGAAGGTCCGGGAACTTCAATTTCCTTCTTCTTTTTTGCTTCTTGAGTTATTGCCACAGTGCTAACCTCCTTTCCTTTTATAATTCAGCCCCCTGTTTCTTAAGTAAAGCGAATCCTGTGCCACTTCAACATAGCTGAAATTATTGATGATCTAAGTGGAGATGAAGCGGCACATCTTTATTGTATCTTTAAGGAAATGAAGGAATTAAAGGTGAGGGAGTTATTCATAAAATCAGATGATCACTATTTGAGATTGAAATGATTATCTGAAATGGGTGGGGAAATTTGAACCATCGGGGAGAATATCCCCGACAAAAACCTCTATGAAGAAGAGGATCCCTGGATTTTTTTCAGTTTTTCCCTGAGAGTTTTTCGGTCAATTCCAAGTATCTCCGCGGCCTTGCTCTTATTTCCATTTACGCTGTCCAGGACGTTTCGAATATATTCAGCTTCCACTTCGTCCAGAGTTCGATTGAGCCCTGTTTCTCGGAGAGCTGTGAAACGCATTAGCGAAGGTAGATCAGAAACCTCGATTATATCTCCATCAGTCATAACCACCAGGCGCTGGACTACGTTCTCCAGCTCTCTCACATTGCCCGGCCAATGGTAATTTCTGAGAACCTGCAAGGCATTATCAGAAAACTTCGGAGTGGGCTTGCTGAATTCCTCAGCAAACTTGGTTGCAAAATGATGGGCCAAAAGCAAAATATCATCCCCTCTTTCCCGCAAAGGGGGAATGGGAATATTGATTACATTAAGGCGGAAATATAAATCTTCGCGGAAGGTTCCCTTTCTCACCAGGTTCAGCAAATCTTTATTAGTTGCAGCGATAATCCTCACATCTACCTTGCGGGAACGGGTAGCCCCCACCATATAGACTTCCTTATCCTGAAGAACCCTGAGAAGTTTTGCCTGCATGGCCATACTGGTATCACTGATTTCGTCAAGAAAGATAGTGCCCCCATCAGCGGTTTGGAAGAAACCGGCCCGGGATTCGGTCGCTCCGGTGAAAGCTCCCTTTACGTGACCGAAAAGTTCACTTTCCAAGAGTCCCTCCGGTATGCCGCCGCAGTTAACAGGCACAAATGGGGCTGAGGCTCGGAAGCTGCTGTAGTGGATTGCTCTGGCCACCAGCTCTTTGCCTGTGCCGCTGTCTCCGGAGATAAGAATAGTCGCAGAAGTTGATGCAGCCTTTGAAATGGTTCCGAAAACTTTGTGCATTACCTCGGACTCTCCAATAAGACCATAAGGTGCTGATGGTGTCTGGTGAAGACGAGCTGTCTCAGTCCTGCGCATATGAAGTTTATCCAATGTCCGCCTAACAGCTGAAAAGAGCTCCTCGTCAGTAAATGGTTTGGTCAAATACTCATCAGCTCCGGTCTTGATAGCCTTTACCGCCCCTTCGATCGTGGGATAGCCGGTGATCATCATAACCTCGGTGTCTTTGTAGTTTTCCCGGACATGCCTTATCAGGTCTATGCCGCTGACCTTGGGCATTTTTAGATCCGTTATTACCAGGTCAACAGCTGTAGTCTCAAGAATCCCTATGGCTTCACTCACGTTAAGCGCGGTGAAGACCCGGTATCCCTTGGATGTCAGGTTTCTCTTAAGCACTTCCAGTGTGTGGGGAGCATCGTCAACCACGAGGATGCGTTCTTTATTGGCCGATGGTTTCATCTTACTCCCTCCCTTCAATGTCCGGGGCTCCAGCCTGGGGTAATTTAATTTCAAACCGTGTGCCGCGTCCCAACTTGCTTTCAACTTCGATTGAACCCCCGTGGGAGGTTACTATTCCGTGAACCACGGCCAGCCCCAGACCCGTTCCCTGATCAACATCTTTGGTGGTGAAAAAGGGAATGAATATCTTTTTCATAACCTCCTGGCTCATGCCAACTCCTGTATCTTCCACAATCAGTGATACGTATCGCGTGCCTGGTAGTGTCCGTACTGCAAGCCTACCTCCTTCAGGCATTGCCTGAATGGCATTAACGATCAGATTGACCAGAACCTGAGTCAACTGGCCCGGATCAGCAGTTATCTCCGGTAAATCAGGAGAGAGCGAACGTACCAGCTCAATTCCCTCCTTGGCACACCGAGACTCAAGGAAGTAGAGCCCTTCTTCAACCAACCGGTTCAAATCAACCTGGGTCTTTTGTGGTGGCATCTGACGGGCAAACAACATCAGCTTCTTAACGACTTCTCGCGCATGAAGAGATGCATTCTCTATCTTCTCGATGTCCTTCCGGGAGTGCTTGGGAAGCTCGGGACTTTTCTTGACAAGCTGGGCAAATCCAAGAATACTTCCTAAGGGCTCGTTGAGCTCATGAGCTATGCCCGCCGCAAGCTGCCCGATGGTGGCTAATCGATCAGCGTGCATGAGCTGATTCTGAAGCCTTGCCTTTTCCTCCTCAGCCTCTCTCCTCTCGACAATAACTGCCACTTCTCTGGCTATGGTATCTATCAGGCTTCGTTCCTCTTTGAGAAACGGACCTTCGTCAAGCTCGGGCCTCTCCTCCGCATACGTTACCTCGACAAAACCCCGTTTTTCCCCCCTTATTATTATATTTGCCTTCTGATTATGCGGACCTTCCTGGAAACCAGGTGAGGTGTAGGATCGCCCATCCAGAACGATCTTGCCTTGGGTGATCTCAGGGTATAGCCAGGCAGGAGGAAGCAGTTCTGCTATACCATTCAGAATTTTTTCAAGTGTAATCTCGTGTTGTGCAGAAAGCCGAGCTATTCCATAAAGGCAAGTCAGTTCCTTGATTCGTTCGCGCAATGCCACCTGTGCTGTTCGCTGCACCAGCGCCACTCCCAGAGTTTGCGCTAAGCCTTCATAGAGTTCTATTTCATCTTGTACGAAGTAATCCTGTTTCTTGCTCTTCAATTGCAGAAGTCCCAGGTTATCCTCATCAGATACAAGGGGGAAGAGAACCAAAGATCTGTATGCAGTGTCAAGTTGAAAGCTCTGGCAATCCTTGGTATTACCGATCCAGAAACTTCCGTTTTTGGTAAAGAAAGGTAGGGAAGGGTCAAATCTGCCCAGGATAATGTCTCTGCATAGTGTTTCCACTCCGGAATCATCGTCAGAGCAGGGAATTATGCGACCACCCTCTGCCTGAGTACAGGGAAAGTCCTTTACTTGAAAGGATTGCTCCGTACCCCCCGATGCTTCACAAAGATAGTACTTATCTCGTCTTTTCAGCCGGAGTTCAACTGCATCACATCCGGAGAAGTCAATGAGCATTTTAGAGACCTCACGCATAAACTCAATTCTCGGAAGACCACGATTTGCATAGTGTAATATCTGATGCGAAAGAGGACGAAAGTCTTCTGACAACCTGCGGTTTGGGGTATGGATGCTCTTTCGCTTTGAAGATCCCTTCCTCATAATATTTAACTTAATAAATTCATCTAAATATGTAAAGAGGAAAAACTTTTCCGCTTTGTTGTTTATGTCAACTTTACTTGGAATATAGATTCCACTACCCCTGATACCGGAATTTCCACAAAATCCAATCATGTGCCACAGTCTCACAATCCCGACCAACAGATGGCAAAAGAAAACTCCCTCTCACATAAGAAAACAGAGAAATTTGCGCGTTCCTTTTATTTTAGTGGAAAATTGAGTTTGTATCTCGAAAGTGCTGATAAATTTTCGATTTGAGAGAATTTACATTTACAAGTGGCAACTGTGTTGGCGAAGTTGGCTGAAGATACAGGATCTCTTGAGTTAAGATATGAAACTATAAAACCCGCAGAGAAGACATCCCCACAGCCAGTGGGGTCTTTGAGTTTTTCCAGCCGGGGAACAAAGGTGCGGTTACATTTGATCCCCCTTTTACCGGCTTGAAAGATATATCCTTTTTCTTTTCCCTTGGTAACCAGAAGAACTTGAGGACCTGAGCGAAGAATCGACCGGGTTAAATTCTTAATCTTAGCAGATGCATACATTTTTTTGTTTGAAAGCTTGCCAAACTCGAAGAAATTACATTGCACCACGTCGGCACAGCTTATAAAACTCAACCAGTTTTTGGGCACTTTAACAAATCTTTTGCCGTTTTTTCTTCTGCCTAAAATCAGAGAGTGAACGTCCATGAAGATCAAAGCAGAGGTGTTTTTCTTTAGCTTTTTCAAGGTTTTCAAATCTATGTCTTTACCAGAGATGAAATTGACCAGTATCACATCAGAGTCCAGAATTGGTTTGACCTGTGAGTAGGTAAGCTTGGGCACAGAGTTTTTGCTAATCTCCTGGCGATTGTTGTTCTTATCATAATATAAGAAATTGTGATTGTTCTTTGTTTTGACTTTTTTGATCCCTTTGATCTCAACGTTTTTAAGTTTTTTTAAAATGCCCAGAACTGTGTCATAGATATCATAGCCTAAATTGCAGACCGGACATATTTTTACGTTTCTTTTTCCCAGATAAGATAAAGCCAGAACGTTATAAAGGATTCCTCCAAAGCTTTCAATCTTTCTTCCATCTGGATAGATGACCGTATCTCTGGTTATGGTTCCTAAAACAGCTGTTTTATGCATGAATATTAGATAACACTAGATTGGTTATTTCTCTTTACCTTAATTGGTGGGTATAAACTTCAGGGTGAATTTTCAATTACACTCTTCACAACTTCAAAGACCTCCTGAGTGGTGATCTCCTTCATACACCTGAAATGCTTTTCCGGGCATTTGTTTTTCCCGTGTATTCCGCAGGGGCGACAGTAAAGCGGTTTTTCTATTATCACATTCTTGTTTCCATAAGGAGCAAAGCCAAACTGGGGAATGGTTGAGCCAAAGATCTCCACCACCGGAATCCCCTTAGCAGATGCCATATGCACAGGCGCGCTGTCGTTGGATAATATTACACTGCATTTTGAGATCAAAGCAGCTGATTGAAGAAAACTCATTTTTCCTGCGGCAATGGCCGGATCCGTTTCCATCAGATCTGAGATCTGGTAGCAGAGTTGCTCATCCTCTTTTGAGCCTAAAAAGATAATTTTCGCTTTTAATTCTTTTATCAAAAGATCAGCCACCTGAGCGAACCTCTCAGGTAACCATCTTTTGGTGGCCCAGATAGATCCAGGTGCGATTGCTATTATCCTTTTGTCATCTTCTGATCTGTGATTTCTCAGGAATTCTTCGACCCTTATAAAATCTTCTTTGGTCGGAAAAAGCTCAGGGGAGAAGTCTTTGAAATCATTCACAGGAATTTCTTCTAAAAGAGAAAGGTTCCTTTCTATCTCGTGAAGATTCTTTTGATACTTAATCTTTTGGGTGAAAAGGGAAGCTCCGGCGCTCCTGTCAAATCCGATCCTTTGAGGAATTTTACTAAGATAACAGAGGGAAGCGCTTCGCAAGGATCTGTGAGGAATCAATGCCCGGTCGAAATTTTTCTTCCTGATTCTCTTCACCAGAGAGAAAAAATTGGCAATACCCTTATCCTTTTTTCTTTTATCATAAACTATTATTTCATCTAACCAGGGATTGTTGGCCAGAACCTCTTTTGTCTCCGGTATCAAAAGAAACGATAGGGATGATTCAGGGTAAATCGTTTTTACTGCCTTCAGCAGGGGAGTGGTCAGAATAACGTCCCCTAAGAATGCAGTCTGAATAATCAGTATTTTTTCCATCTGGGGATGGTGCTTTTCCATCTTCTGTGAATCCAGTACCAGTGATCCGGGTATGTCCGGATATAGCTTTCAAGAATAGAGGTGTACTTTTGGGTTAGTTGTTTTATGTCCTCCTCTTTATCATCCA
>SMTZ1_10014012_pt1 | contig 13785 bp, 8 predicted proteins | sample DeeMarSWOR136_30_FD_25667 | JGI IMG/M metagenome (IMG submission 25667) | reverse complement strand
GAAAAGAGCCTGCCCGCACTCAGAAAAGGCGAAACCTTCAGCTTCACCGCCTTCGGAGAGGAATGCGCCATTGAACCCGAGAGAATTACCTTTTCTGGAGAGGCGGATTATGGCCCCAGGGGCCTTCTTCTTTCTCTCTATGCCACCTACGCCACTCCGGAAACACTAAAACTCGAACCCTTCAAGGCCTTCAAGGACTTTCCCGGCAGCATGCCCTACCATGGGGCCTTCCATGCCAACAGCGAGCGGGTCTTGGTGCCCCGGGTCGGTCCTATCCAGGAATCACGGGATCTTATTCTGCGCCTCTTCCGCGGTGTGGCCGACGCAGCCGGACCGGCCGGAGATTTCTCTCTCTTGCTCTACCCTTTGCCCAAAATCGCCCTTTGCTACATCTTCTATTTGCCCGACGAGGATTTTCCAGCCTCCGTGACATGCCTCCTGTCTGCGAATGCCCATTCTTTCATGCCCCTCGATGGGTTGGCGGATGTGGCGGAATACACGTCAAAGAAAATTGTGCTCATTCTCGATAGGAGAGGCTAATGATCCTTTCCGCAAATCAGCCTTATTTTGCTCCCTTTCCAGGCTTCTTTTACAAAGCCCACCTGTCGGATGTTTTCGTTATTCTCGACGAGGTCCAGTTTCCGAGGGGTACCACCTGGATATCCAGGAACCGGTTCAAGAACCACCACGGGACCCTTTGGATCACCATCCCTGTATGGAAAAAGGGACTCGGTTTGCAGCAAATCGATGCGGTGAGGGTATACCACGAAGGGCGGTGGGCGAAAAAACACCTGGAAAGTCTCAAGGGTGCGTACGCCAGAGCACCTTACTTTCCAGACCATCTGGACTTCCTTGAATACTCGTTTTCAAAAGCCTTCGAAAAACTCTTGGACCTGAACATGGCGACCATCACCCATCTCCTTCGGCACCTTCAGATCCAGACCAAAGTCGTTCTTCTTTCGGAGTTGAACATCCGTGAGACAGGCGACCGGCGCCTCATTGAAATCTGCAAGACATTGGGGGCGTCCCGATTTCTGGCTCAAGGCGCCGCCAAGAAGTATCTCGATGCGACACTCTTCCAGGGGGCCGGTATTGCTCTTGATTTCTTCACACCCCCCTCACCGCTGTACCCCCAGCTTTGGGGCGATTTCATTCCCAACCTCTCTGCCTTTGACCTGGTTTTCAACTGCGGACCAAAGGCGCACGATATCCTCGTTGGTAGGAGATCCATGGGGTGTTGACATTCTTCTACTCCGGTAGTAGAGAGCGCCTAAGTTAGCAGTGTCGTGTCCCAGAAATTCCTTTCATAATTGCCAAAGGGGGAGTGGTCAAAATTAGGTTTTCCCGGGGTCGTCGGGAGGTGGTCGTCCAGCCCGCAACCATACCTCCCATGCCTTTGGAACGGCCCCCTGTCCCTAACATGTGTTGCTGAGCAGCCCCAGCAGATAGTCTACCAAACGCCCTATGTCTCCTGGGCCCGCCCGCCTCGCCTGAGCGGCTCGCGATGGCGGGCGGGCCCGCACGTTGACCCTATTGACATGATGGGGGCGTCCAACAAGCTTTGTGGGAAATTGGGTTGCGGGTCTGTAAGACCACCTCCCGACGGCCCCACGATCAAGCAATAACTTATTCAAGTTATTTCTGGGACGTGATACTAGTGGAACGTTTCTTTGCTAAAAGCATGAATATTTCAGAGACCTCATTTTTCAGGAGGCTTTCATGGAAAAACACAAGGTGACCATCGGCCAGCTACGCAGCAAAAAAGAAAAGGGACAAAAGATAACCATGATGACCGCCTACGACTACCCCACCGCCAGGCTTGTAGATGAGGCGGGCATCGACACCATCCTGGTGGGAGATTCCCTCGGCATGGTCATGCTGGGCTATGAGTCCACGGTTCCCGTGACCTTGGATGAGATGGTTCACCACTGCAAGGCCGTAAACAGAGGGGTCAAAAACGCTTTCGTCATTGGGGATATGCCCTTCATGTCCTACCAAGTCAGTGTTGAGAAGGCTGTTGAAAACGCTGGCCGGTTGATCAAAGAGTCTCTATGCGATGCTGTCAAGCTCGAGGGCGGAAGCGAAATGGCCCATGTGGTCAAGGCCCTGGTCACAGCGGGTGCGCCGGTGTGTGCCCACATCGGGCTTACACCCCAAACCGCCACCATGTTGAGTGGGTTCAAAGTGCAAGGTAAGGATGCAGAAGGCGCTGCAAAACTTGTGCAATCCGCCAAGGATCTCGAGCAGGCAGGAGCCTTTATGATCGTCATGGAATGTATTCCCGATCTTCTGGCTGCAAGGATTACAAAGGAGCTCACGATTCCCACCGTCGGTATTGGGGCAGGAAAGGACTGTGACGGCCAGGTCCTGGTCTACCACGACCTGGTTGGCCTATTTGAACGCTTCACCCCCAAATTCGTGAAACAGTATGTGAACTTATCACCGATGATCAGAGACGCGCTCAGCCGGTACAAGAAGGAGGTGGAAGAGGGGTCTTTTCCGGGCACCGAGCACACCTTTGCCATGGACCCCGAAGAAGCCTCCAAAATTTGATCCCATCGCGGGGTGGATTAACAACAACTTAGTAGAGAATTCCGCAAATACAATGAAAGGTTTGTCTCTGCCAGCGGCACAGATTTTGACTGCCAAGATCGGTGAACTGAAACTCCATTATCGAGCAAAAGGACCGTGCGATGAGATACATCAATCTCCGCCCAAGGCGGACGAGCAACTTGCCCATTCGCGGTACCTGCCCGCCAGTGCCAGGCGTTGGCAGGCAAGTCTCCCGCGAATGGGCAAAAACTCTCTTCTCCGCGCCCTCCGTGGCTCTGTGGTAAACCCTTGTCGCCTCTGGCGCCGCCGAAGGCGGGTAAACCAAGTTTTGTGACCTTGTGAAAAGCCGTACTTAGGAGCGTAAATATGGAGTTCTTGGTGGTGGGCGCGGGTGCGATGGGTTGTCTTTTTGCTGCTCGCCTTCGCAGGGCAGGTTTTAAGGTTGAGCTCTACGAGAAAATTCAAGCCTTGGCAAAAACCATCCATGATAAAGGCATCGAGGTGGAGGGAATCGGCGGCAAGTACAACGTGAAGGTGCCCGCATTCGCTGAAAACCCGCCTCTCCAAACGGATGTGGTCCTTCTTTGTGTGAAATCACCGGACACCCAAGAGGCCGCCAAGACCGTCAGATCCTGGCTAAAGCCTGAGAGCCTGATTCTTACCCTTCAAAATGGCTTGGGAAATGTGGAAATCCTCCAAAGGATCTTTGGGCGGGAAAGGGTGTTGGGTGGCGTTACAGCTGAAGGGGCCACCGTGTTGGGCCCTGGGAAAATCAAACATGCTGGTCAAGGGGAGACGGTCATCGGGCCGGCTCGCGAAGCCGACAACCGCGTTAAGGGTCTGGTCTCCGCTTTCAACCAGGCCGGCTTCCGGGCTAGAGCCGCCCATGACGTGGATCAATTCTTATGGGGCAAGCTCATTGTCAATGTGGGTATCAATGCCTTGGCTGCCCTCACCAAGCTGAAAAACGGCCGTTTGCCCAAAATCGAGGGCACCCGCATGATCATGGCACAAGCCGTCGAAGAGGCTGTAGCGTGCCTTACGCAGATCCTCTCGACCGTGTTGTGGCCGTTTGCCATGCCACCGCTGAAAACGTGGCATCCATGCTCCAGGATGTGCTCCATGAAAAAACAACAGAAATAGAGTTTATCAACGGGGCTATACTCCGTGAGGGCAAGGCCCTGGGCATAAGCACGCCCGTCAACGCCATCCTGACCGCCCTCGTGCGGGCCATTCAAGAAACTTACCCAGAGAGGGTTTAAGTTCTTGCGGTAGAGCGTCGAAACTTGTTACTGGAGCGCTTTCATGGAAAGGGCAGAAAACAGAGCGTTTCATTGGGCCTGGATCGTTCTTGCCACCTGCTTTGTCAATCTTTTTATCAACTACTCTGTCCGCCTCGGGTACGGGGTCGTCTTGCCCGAAATGATTCGCACCCTTGGTTTCAGCCGGACGGCGGGCGGATCTATTTACAACAGCTACCTCCTCTGTTACCTCGCCATAACGCCATTTACCGGTTACCTTACTGACCGCCTCGGGGCCCGTCGCGTCATCACCACATGCAGCTTCATCCTCGGTGTCGGCGTCCTTTTGATGGGGACCATCACCAATCTCTGGATGGCTTGTTTGTTCTACGCTATCGTCGGGCTTGGCGCGACAGGCATGTGGACACCGGTCCTCACGGTGGTCCAGCGCTGGTTTTCTCCCCACAAAAGGGGACTTGCTCTGGGGATTATGTCCACGGGCTACGGCTTGGGTTTTGCCACCATGGGGGCCGCCTTCCCCTGGATTGTCCACCATTTCAGCTGGCGCCATGCATGGTACTTTCTTGGAGCAGCCGCTTTGGCCATGGTGTTTGCAAACGGCTTTCTTCTGAGGAGCGATCCGGAAAGCGCCGGTTTCAATCCATGGGGCCATAGAGAAGAGCCTTCCGACCTCGGTTCCGGGAGTGCGCAAACCCCCACCCAACGTACACCGCTGCCTGTGGTTTTCAGGGAGATCAAGTTCTGGCTCATAGGCTTTTCCTATTTTTCCATTGCCTACAGCCTTTACGGCATTACCACATTCATGGTGGACTATGCCAAATACCAACTGGGCATGCCCATGGAAAAAGCAAGCCTCCTTGCCACAGTCCATGGCTTTTCCCAGGTTCTGGGCGTTTTGACGATCTTGCCCCTTTCCGATCTTTTGGGTCGAAAAAAGACCATCATCGTGTCCAATACGTTTATCGCCGCCTCCTTGTTCAGCATCCTCTTTACCGGCAGTTCCTGGACCATGCTCTTCGTCTTTGTGGGCGTGCTCGCTCTCTTTTACGGTGCCACCTTCCCCATTTACGGCGCCTGCGCCGGGGATTATTTCCCTCGGGACGTAATGGGCACCGTCATCGGCGCGTGGACCCCTTTCTACGGCATCGGGGCCATATTGTCCCATTGGATCACCGGGTATTTGCGGGATTCAACCGGGACGTACAACCAGGCCTTCCTGATCCATGCCGCAGCAGCGGTGATGGGGCTTTTCCTCATTCTCTTGGTGAAAGCAGGCAAATCAGAACAAACCTAGCCGCGGTTCATCACCTATCCCCTCAGCCACATTTTTCCTTGACAATAACCCTGCCGCCTTTCTATAAGTTCAGTCTGTTAAACCCTTGCCTGCTAAGCCCCACCGCACATCTTGCAGGCTGCGTCCGCTCAAATACGTCAGACCGGACCCCAAAAGGGCAAATCTGATACGTAGAGGATGATGCAAGCCCAAGCCCTTGCGAATGAGCCGGCTGGTGATTCCTCGCTTTGAAAAAGACAACCCTTGCATAAGATGGACTGAACGATGACAAAAGAACTCCAAAAAACGCTGAAGAGTTACGGGCAGGACCGCGACAGCTTGATACCCATTTTGCAGTCGGTCCAAGAGAAATTTGGATATGTTTCCGAACAAGCGGTGACTGGGATCGCGAGTTACCTCAATATCTCTGAAAGCACCATCTACGGCGTAGCCACATTCTACACCCAGTTCCGATTCACGCGGCCCGGAGACCACATCATTCGCGTGTGCCAAGGGACCGCGTGCCATGTCCGAGGCGCCCAAAGGATCATGAACGAGGTGGTCAAGCATCTGGGCATCAAACCGGGTGAAACAACGCCTGATTACAAATTCAGCCTGGAGCGCGTGGCGTGTTTTGGTTCTTGTGCGCTGTCGCCGGTGGTGGTGGCTGATAATAGAGTCTACGGCAGGATGACAGCACAGAAAACCAAGCAGGTCTTGAAGGAGATGGAATGAAATTCGAAGCCATTCAACAAAAAGCAACGGATCTGTGGGAAGCATTCAACCGGCTGGATAAGGCGAGAGTCCTGATTGGGGGAGCGACATGCGGGCGGGCCGCTGGGGCCATGCAGGTCTGGCACCGAATTGCGGAGGAACTCGAAAAACGCCGTGTTGAAGCAGACATCGTTGAAGTGGGCTGCCTGGGCATGTGCTACTCCGAGCCGAACGTCGAAATAGGGCTACCCGACGGGAGGCGCATCCTTTACCAGAATGTGACCGAGGAGACCGTCCCTGAACTCGTGGACCGATTCATTCTCAAAGGTGACCCCTGCCTTGAATACGCCTTGTGTTCTTTTGGGGATGTGCCTGTGGAGGGACTCATCCGGTTCAACGATCTCCAAATGATCAAGCCCCAGGTACGGGTGGTATTGCGAAACGCCGGGATCATAGACCCGACTAACGTGTATCACTACATTGCCAGGGGAGGATATGCCGGTCTGTACAAGGCCCTCCGAATGAAACGCCTAGAAGTCTGCGAAACGATCAAGTCCTCCGGCCTCAGGGGGCGTGGCGGTGCCGGGTTCCCCACGGGGCTGAAATGGGGCTTTGCCCTCGCGTCAAAAAGCGATCTCAAGTACATGATCTGCAACGCCGATGAAGGAGACCCCGGCGCCTTCATGGACCGGGACGTGCTGGAAAGCGATCCCCATGCCGTACTGGAAGGGCTCACCATCGGGGCATATGCCATCGGGGCACGCCAGGCCATCGTGTATGTACGCGCTGAATACCCCCTGGCCATCGATAGGATTCGCAACGCGATTGATCAGATGAAGGGATTGGGATTCTCCGGACCTCATGTGATGGGATCTGACTTCGACCTCGAAATAAAGATCAAGATGGGCGCCGGGGCCTTTGTCTGCGGCGAGGAGACGGCCCTTATGGCCTCCATCGAGGGGAAACGGGGCATGCCGAGACCCCGTCCGCCCTTCCCGGCTCAGGCCGGTCTCCACGGCAAACCCACAAACATCAACAACGTGGAGACCCTGGCTAATGTATCCGAGATCATGAACCGGGGGCCGGAATGGTTCGCCGCTTATGGCACCGAAAAGAGCAAGGGCACCAAGACCTTTGCCCTGGCCGGCAAGATCAATCGCACCGGGTTGATCGAGGTGCCCATGGGCATCACCATCGATGATATCATATTCAATATAGGAGGCGGAATTCCGGATAACAAGAAATTCAAGGCCATTCAGACAGGCGGGCCATCCGGCGGTTGCATCCCCGCGGAGATGTCCGACCTCAAAGTGGACTATGAAGAGCTCGCCAAGGTGGGATCCATCATGGGGTCGGGGGGGATGATCGTCATGGACGAAGACTCCTGCATGGTGGATGTCGCCAAGTACTTTGTCGGGTTTACCCACAGTGAATCATGCGGAAAGTGTGTACCGTGCCGGATGGGGTCACAACACCTCCTGAAGATGCTTACGGAGATAACCGAAGGCAAAGGCGACATGAGCTATGTGCGCAGACTCGAAAAGCTCTCCCGCACGGTTCAGTCGGGCTCTTTATGCGGCCTTGGCCAGACCCTGCCCAATCCCGTGATGAGTGCGCTGCGCTATTTCAGCGATGAATTCGAGGCCCATTTGAGACAGAAAAGATGTGACGCCCTCGTCTGTAAAGGCCTCGTGTCCTCTCCCTGCCAGTATACCTGCCCCATCAACCAGGATGTGCCTTGTTATATGGGCTACATTGCCCAAGGGCGTTTCGATGACGCCATCAGGGTGATCCGAATTGAGAATCCTTTTCCCGGCATTTGCGGACGGGTCTGTCCTCACCCCTGCGAGAGCAAGTGCGAGGCAGGCAAGTACGGAGACCCCATCGCGATCCGGGCCTTGAAGCGTTTTGCCGCGGATTATGAGATGAAACAGGGAATTAAACCTCATAGGGCGGAGGTCCGGTACGACGCAAAAGTAGCCGTCATCGGATCGGGCCCTGCCGGACTTTCAGCCGCTTACTATCTAACCCTCGAGGGCTACCCCTGTACCGTCTTCGAAGCCCTTCCCTTGCCGGGCGGGATGCTTGCCGTGGGGATCCCGGAGTACCGGCTGCCCAGGGATGTGCTCGACTACGAGATCGACTACATCAGGAAGACCGGCGTTGAGATAAAGACAAATCATGCCTTGGGGAGAGATTTCACCATCGAAGATCTCTTCCGGCAGGGCTACAAAGCCGTATTTCTGGCTACTGGGTCCCACAAGGCCCTGGAATTGGGCATCGAAGGGGCCGACCATCCTGCGGTGCTTCCCGGTGTCCGATTCCTCTTCGACGTCAATCTTCACAAAGAAATCAACCTGGGGGAGCGGGTTGCCGTGATTGGCGGCGGCAACGTGGCCATTGACTCGGCAAGGTCTGCAGTTCGTCTCGGTGCGAAGGACGTCTTTATTCTCTACAGGCGCTCCCGTGAAGAAATGCCCGCCCTGTCCGAAGAGCTTGAGCAGCTCGAGGAAGAAGGGATCAAGATCAGATTCCTGACCGCTCCCAAACGGGTGGTTTCCAGCGGGGACGGGATTACGGGTCTGGAATGCATTGCCATGGAACTCGGGGAGCCGGATGCAAGCGGCAGGCGAAGACCGGTGCCGATCCAGGGTTCTGAGTTCATGATAGAGTGCGACAATGTCATCGCCGCCATCGGGCAAACCTCTGACCTGAACTTTGCCCAGGACGAGGCGTTGAACGTAACCCGCCGGGGAACCATTGCGGTCGATGAAGAGACTGACCTTTGCGAAAAAGAGGGCGTCTTCGCCGGCGGCGATGCAGTGACCGGCCCACTGAATGTGGTGACCGCAATTTTTCACGGAAAGCTATCGGCAAAGGGGATCCATCAGTATCTAAGTGGCCATGAGGTTTCGCGGCATTATCGGCCCGTCCGGCCTGCGGAGGTGGTGGCGCCTGTGGAGTTGACCGATGAGGAGATCGAACGGCTGGCGAGACCGAGCCTCCCCCGTAAGCCGGGACAGCAAAGGATCCGGAGCTTTGTGGAAGTTGAGGAATGCCTCTCCGAGGAACAGGCTGTGCTGGAGGCAAAGCGGTGCCTGAGATGCGACCTGGAAACCCAATTCGAAATGCAATAGACCCTGATCGATACTCACTGAGGGATGATCAAAATCTACCAAAGAGAGAACGAGAATAATGAACCAAATCCAATTGACCATTGACGGCCAACATCTAAAGGCCCAAGAGGGCGAGACGGTTCTGGAAGCAGCACAAAAGGCGGGCATAGACATCCCCACATTGTGCGCCCATCCCGCCCTCGAGCCGTACGGCGCATGCAGGCTGTGCATCGTAGAGATTGAAGGCCTTCGGGGAAACCCCACCTCCTGTACCACGCCGGTCGCCGACGGTATGGTGGTGCACACCAAGACCGATGAAATCCTCGAGACGCGGCGCGAGATCCTCAAGCTCCTCTTGAGCGGCCATACCAGCCCTTGCCTCGTCTGTCTCCATCGCGAACCCTGCGAGAAATACCGCCCCCGACCCTTCAAGACAGGCAAGGCGACCCGTTGTGTCTTTTGCAGCAACCGGGATACGTGCGAACTCCGCATACTCGCGGATCAATTCGGCATCGACGACCTTGAAGTGCCGATTCTTTACAAAAACTTGTCCCTGGAGCGTAACGACCCTTTTATGGACCGCGACTACAACCTGTGTGTCCTTTGCGGGCGGTGTGCGCGAATCTGCGAGAAGATTCACGAGACGGGAACCATCGACTTTGTCAAGCGGGGTAAAGACTCGCGCATCAGCACTGCTTTTCACAGAGCCCACACCGACACCAATTGCCGTTTCTGCGGCGCCTGCATAGACATATGCCCCACCGGTGCGTTGTCGGACAGGTTTGCAAAATGGTACGGTGCACCGGATCGGGTGCAAGAAACCACGTGCGTGCTTTGCCCCCACGGCTGTTCTGTTGGCATGAAAATCAAGGACGGCAAAGCCATAAGCGGCAGTATGACCGCCTTTACGAGAGAGGCCCGAATCTGCGCCGTGGGACGCTTCGTCTTGGCACAACTCCTCGACAATCCCATGAGAATGCTCTCCCATCAAATCCGGGTCAAAGACGGCCTCATCAAAGCGGATTACCAAGACGCCGTGGAAAAGGCGGCAAACCTATTGGGCCCTTATAGGGGAGACCAGTTTGCTCTCATTGCGGATTCAGCAGCCCCTCGAGAGGACCTCTTCATGCTCCGAAAATTCACCAAAGAGGTCATGAAATCGGATCACTTCGCTCTCGCCAAAGCAGACGGAGACAAACTTGAGATCGAGCCGGCTTCTGTGGTGCAGGCCATCAAGAAGGGCTCCGTGAAGGCCCTCTACACCTTGGGTGAGTTCCTCGGTGAATCACACCTCAAGAAACTCAAGGCCCTGATCGTCTCGGACCTGTTTCCTTCCCGGACGGAAAAGATGGCGGATGTGGTTATTGCCGCTGCGGCCTTGGCTGAAGCAGAGGGGACTTTTCTCAACGCGGATGACAAAATCAAAACCCTATCCGCTGCGGCAACGCCCCCCAACGGGCTGCTGCCTGACTGGAAAATTGTTTGCGACATCGCCAAGAAGATGGGGACCTCATCAGGATTCAGCTTCAGGAAGGCATCCGGGATTAACCGGGAACTCAAAAAGCAAGGGTTTTCACAGGAAGCACCGAAAGCGCCCGACCCGTCACCCCTCGAAGATGTGAGCGCCCTGCCCCGCCTTTACAGGGGGCATCATCTGAGTGACATCGTATGTGCCATGCGGAGCCTTTTTCATGCAGAGGAACAAGAGGCGGTGGCCGCAGAGGGCGAGGAAGAAAAACCCTTCAAGATCGTCGAAAAGGTGGAGCTTGTTCCGAACACCCACATGGTTACTGTCCATGCGCCGATCATTGCGGAGAAATGCCAGCCCGGACAGTTCGTGATCGCCATGGTGGACGAAACGTCGGAGCGCATCCCTTACACCATATCTGACTTTGATCGTGATAAAGGCACCATCACCATGGTCACTCTGGAAGTCGGCCGATCCAGCCGCGAACTGGCCGACACACGCACCGGAGAGCATCTAGCCCACCTCACCGGGCCTTTGGGCAAACCGTTGGAGGTGAAGAAATACGGTACCGTGGTCTGCGCCGGCGGGTGTTACGGTGTCGGCGCCATACTCCCTATTGCCAGGGCGATGAAAGAGGCGGGCAACAAGGTCATCTGCATAGAGGAGGCGTCCAGCCACTATCTCCTTCACTGGCAGGACAAGCTTTCCGAGAACTGTGATGAACTGGTTATCGTAACAAAAGACGGCTCCGCAGGCTTGAAAGGCGGCGTGCAGGAAGCCATCTCCATGTTGGTTGACAGGGGCGAAAAAATTGACCAGGCCTATATTATCGGCTGCACCTTTATGATGATGCTTGTGTGTGAAGTGACCCAAGAGTTAGGCATTCCTACCCAGACGGCCATGAACCCCCTCATGCTCGATGGCACCGGCATGTGCGGGGCGTGCCGGGTCACTGTGGGGGATGCCACCAAGTTTGCCTGTGTGGAGATCAACTGGATCGAATTAATCCAAAGGCAGGCTGCTTTTAGAAAAGAAGAAGTTGAAGCCATGCCCCAAGAGCCGGCGGCCATGCATGAGCACGGCCCTGGCCATGCCTGCATGAGGGCATGAGGGACTGAATCCGCTGAATTTGTAGTGATGGAGTCATGGAGTACTGGAGTGATGGTCGACGTGACAGGGGAACGATGGAATAGTGGAAGAATGGAAAAATGGGTCCTTAAGGCATCCCATCTCTTTTGACCCAACATTCCAACCTTCCATTATTCCAGTATTCCTTTGTTCTATGGCTGCGGTACTCCAATGCTCCAGCACTCCAGGAACACTTTAGTGGGAAGACCAGCTTTGGCCGTACATTGCACATATGGTCTTCCAGCACCTTTTATAGCTTAGGAAAGCCTATGGACCCAAAAGAGAGAAAGAAAATCCCAAGGCAGAAGATGCCTGAGCAGGATCCGAGAAGGCGGAGGCACAATTTCGAAGAGGTACCCTATGGCTTTACCGAAGAGCTTGCCATAACGGAAGCGAAACGGTGCCTCAAATGCAAGAAACCGCTTTGCATGACCGGTTGTCCGGTCAACATCCGAATTCCCGAGTTCATCAAGCTGATCGAAGAAGGCAAGTTCATCGAGGCAGCCTGGAAGCTCAAAGAACAAAATGCGTTGCCTGCTGTTACAGGCCGCGTCTGCCCCCAGGAATCGCAGTGTGAGGCAAAGTGCATCCTTGGGAAAAAGGGGGAGCCCGTTGCCATCGGGCGCCTCGAACGGTTTGCCGCCGATTTCGAGCGCATCGCCGGTGACATCCAACTGCCTCAGCTGCCCGAGCCCACGGGGAAAAAGATAGCCATCATAGGCGCCGGGCCTGCCGGCCTGACCGTAGCGGGCGATCTGATTAAGCTCGGGCATCAAATTACCATCTTTGAAGCCCTTCACGAACCGGGCGGTGTTCTGGTCTACGGGATTCCGGAGTTTCGATTGCCCAAAAACATTGTCAAGGCTGAAGTGGACTATCTCAGAAGGCTGGGCGTGGACATCAAAACGGACTTTGTGGTGGGCAAGGCCCATACGGTGGATGAACTTCTGTCAAACGGTTACGATGCCGTCTTCATCGGCACCGGTGCCGGACTTCCCATCTTTATGAACATCCCGGGAGAAAACCTTGTGGGCGTCTACTCAGCCAATGAATACCTCACAAGGTCGAACTTGATGAAGGCCTTTCGATTCCCGGAATACGGAACCGCCCCGGTCAGAAGCAAGAAGGTGATCACCATTGGCGGCGGCAACGTGGCCATGGACTCGGCCAGGACCGCCATGAGACTTGGCGCGGAATCCATCATCGTGTACAGGAGAAGCCGCGCTGAAATGCCGGCAAGGGCGGAGGAGATTCACCACGCCGAAGAAGAAGGGATTCAGCTCATGATCCTCACAAACCCTGTCCGCATCCTTGGCGATGACCAAGGCAGGGTGAAGGCGGTGGAATGCATTAGGATGGAGCTGGGCGAACCCGATGCCTCCGGACGCCGAAGACCGGTACCCATCGAGGGAAGCGAGTTCATCATGGAATGCGACACAGTTATTCCCGCCCTGGGGAATCGACCCAACCCACTCATCCCCATGACCACCCCCGCTCTCGAAACCACCCGCTGGGGGACACTTGAAGCGGATCCGGACACCCTTGAAACAACTATGAAAGGCGTATTTGCAGGGGGTGACATCGTCACAGGCGCTGCCACGGTCATCTCCGCCATGGGGGCCGGAAAAACAGCCGCAGCCAGCATTCACGAATATGTCACGACCGGCAAGGTAACCAAACCGGAAAAAAAAGAGGAAAAAGAAAAAAACACCGAAAAGACCTGATGCATGCGCTAAACAGGCCTTCTTGATAAAACGCCCGCCGTGGGATGATGTGCCCCGGCGGGTTTTTTCCTTTCCGTAACATTTTGCTGCTTAGTTGCGTAATTAACAGTGTCATTTCGAAGGAACGAAGTGACTGAGAAATCTTTTACGACACAAGAGAAGCTTTCTTCAGGAGTTCACTCTGTCTTCGACCCTGAGCCTCAGACAGAAGGGAGGTACTCGAAGGGGTCGAAATGACATCACGCGGAGTTCCGCAAGTGAGTACTATCCATATAGCAGATAGGTGAGAGTCTTGGGCATGGGGTTCTGTTCTCAAAAACGTAGATTCATGCCCCTTATTATGCTGATTAAAAGGGTGGCAGAAACACCTTTTCCCGGTAATACTTGAGCTCCTTTATGGATTCCTTAATATCGCTGAGGGCACGGTGGGCCTTTTTCTTTTTATATGGGGGCAGGGAGGGGTACCATCTTCTGACCAATTCCTTGATCGTACTCACATCGATGTTTCGATAATGAAGAAAAGCCTCCAGAGCGGGCATATGTTTGA
>SMTZ1_10004650_pt1 | contig 13787 bp, 11 predicted proteins | sample DeeMarSWOR136_30_FD_25667 | JGI IMG/M metagenome (IMG submission 25667) | reverse complement strand
TATTCGAGCACAATATCCTGCATCCCTTAGAACGGTATTGGTTCCTTGCACTGGTAGAGTTGGACCTGATGTTGTAATGAGAGCATTTGGAAGAGGAGCAGATGGGGTAATGATTGTGGGATGATACCCTAAAGAATGCGATTATGAAACGGGTAATTATCATGCATTCCGACAAGTTGAATACTTAAAAGAAGTTTTAAAGTCGATGGGGATCAGTGAAGAACGATTAAGGTTTAGTTATTGTACTGCTGCAGAAGGTCAGAAATTCCAGAAAGAAGTTACAGAATTTGATAAAGTAATTAGGGAATTAGGACCAAGCCCTTTTAAAACTAAAGGCGGCACACCTAAAAAAGAAGCGAAAGCTTAAAAAAATAATGTGTTACCTAATGATGCTGAGTTAAAAAAATGAGAACTCAGTTGAAGAAATGGGAGCTCCATACAACACATAAAAAAAATTTTAAATTAAAATCAAAATTTAATAAATAATTGGAAAAATTTTAACATAGAGTTTAAAAAGTTTTTATAAGTTAGAGTTGGAAACACATGGACTCATTGGAAGAATATGTAATTAAAATTGAGGATTTTCCTAAGTTATTAACGTCACTATTAAAAGAAAAAGTAGTAGATAAAATAATCGGAGCAGAAACTAGAATAGATAAGAAAACTAATCAAGAAGATAGATTTACAGTACAACCTAAGTTATATGAAAAACCTGAAGATATTTCAGGATTTCCATTAACGAATTTAATCTCATATGGTTATGCAAGAACTGATTCTGCATCCAAATATCTACATAAATCTGTTGAAGGTGCCTTAAAAGAAAAAGTAGGCCTTATAGCCAGACCATGCGATACTCGAGCAATCATTGAACTAGCAAAGATTAAGCAAGTTAATTTAGATAACTTATTCATTATTGCTTTTGAAGATAGGGGTATGGTAGTAGGAGCCTCTAAAGATATCAAAAAAGTGGATGGTCTCGATCCAACAAAAGTAATTAAAGAGAAAATAGGAGATAAAGGATTAATTGTTAAATTAGCCGATGGAAGCATTAAGGAAATAAATTTAACAATTGCAGAAAATTGTTCAAGGTGTACAAGAAAAGTTCCGGTGGTAGCTGATCTAGGCATTAGTGATCTGGGCGTTCCAATCGATTCTGATGAGATAATACTTAAAGTCTACTCTGAAAAAGGGAATGATCTCGTTGAAAAATCCAAAATAAGTAAGAAAAAACTACCCGGAGATATTAAATCTGCTCATACCGAAAAGCTAAAGGAAATTAAAGAGCAAGCATTATTAAAAAGAGCTAAAGATTTAGAAGATTGGAATAAATTACCGCAAGAAGAAAAAATCGCTCGCCTTCAAGCATGTACAATGTGTAACACCTGCATAAGAGGTTGTCCGGTTTGCTACTGTGTTGATTGCATTCTTATGAAAAAGAGAAAAGAAAAAATTATAAATAAAGAAGCTTATCAGTTAACGCGTATTGCTCATGTTGCAGATCGCTGTGTAGAATGTGGCAATTGTGATAATAACTGTCCTCAACATCTACCGCTATCACTATACTTCCAGTCATTAAATGATGCATTTAAACAAAAATTCAAATATACAGCTGGCGAGAGTATTGAAGATATTCCTTTCAGATCAGGAAAGGCTATTAAAAAAATGCAATTAGAAAAAACATAATAAAAATTATTAATAACAAAAAAAAAAATAAAATTCTTAACTAAAAAAACAAATGGGAAGGATTATGTCGCTACCAGCAAAAAAATGGATTCAGGTAGATGAGAATACCACGGATTATGTTTACAAAATGCTAAGTCACGAGATGATATTACGTTATCATGAAGATAAATGTATTGAATGTGGATTCTGCCACAGGGTTTGTCCTGTGACTATTTCAATCTACGACGAACCTCTCAAGAAAACTGCTATCGGAACTCCAGAGGAAATGAAAGTTGAATCAGATAAAAAGATTGTCGTTGATACTGACAAGTGTATATGGTGTGGAAGTTGCACTTGGATCTGTCCAGGATATACCCTTGAATTGTTTATTAATGGCGAAAAAAAATTATTATTGGTAGAGAATGGTTCTCTTCCAGAATTCGAAGAAGAAGTTCGAACTCTGGATAATGGCCAAAAAGTTCGCAAAGTCGTAGAAGGTTCTATTACGATTACCTGTAATGAAAAGGATACAAAAAAAATTGATGCGTTTGCGGATGAATGTTCTGTAGGAGCATTGTCGCGAGATGGCACTGATATTATAGTTGATAAAGATAAATGCATATTATGTTTTAAATGTACAGAAGCGGCTAAAAAGTATGATAAGATTGATGTGAAAGTCTATCGTGACAGATTTAAGAAAATTAAAGGAGAACCTTCTTCAGTTTGGAATGGAATATCACTCAGAGTATTAGGGAAAGAAGGAAAAATCAAGGGCATTTTAAGTCGTAGTCAAAATAAATTAGCAGATTCCGTAATGCGTTTATTAGGTAAGGAATCTGGAGAAGAACTTTAAGTAATTAAATTCCTATTTTTCACTTATTTTTTACTATTTTTAAAAATTATTTGTTAAAGAACTATTTTAGGTAATTTAACGCGGTTAAAGCATAAAGTTTAGTTGTGTTTATCAAATCCTCGATATAAACAAACTCATCCGCAGTATGCCAATTATTATCCTCGCGAGAGGCACCAACTAAGATTGTCTTTATTCCTCTTTCTTGAAACCAGTGAGCATCTGTGGAGGGCATAAATAATTTGAGTTCTCTTTCTTCATTGTAAACTGTTTTCGCTGACAGCTTTACAGCTTCTACAAATTCTGATTTTTCATCTATAACAAAGGGCTCCATTGAAATGGGAATTTGTACTGTGATATCTAAATAGGGATCCTCTTTTTTCATTTCTTCTATATAATCCAATATTTTTTTCTTTAGACTTGCAATATCTTGTTCAGGAATAGTGTTTATACTAAAATGTAGATAACATTTATCAGGTACAGTAGAAATCTTATTTCCGCCGTGAATTTCTGCCAAATTTAAGCTACTTATTTTTGTTGACCAGCCATCAGGTAAAGGATATTTTGTTTCCACTTTTAGGAATTCTTCCTTCAATTTCAATAAGAAATTCATGATTTTTACCATTCTTTCAATAGTATTAATACCAGATTGTTCATTACGGTATGGCTTAGGATGATCTGGTGCTCCTAATCCGTGCGCTTGCTTACCATGTATTGTAATTGTAGCATACATCGTTCCACCAGTATATCCGAATGGAAAATCACAAGGAGCATCTCCTAATAAGCAAGCATCCCCCTTTATAAGTTCATTACTAAGGAGATATTCAATTCCTCTTAAACCTCCGGTCTCTTCATCACCGACTGCTGTAAGAGTTAATTTCCCTTTTAATTTAATTCCCGCTTCTATCAATGCTTTTGTGGCAAAAATCTCAGCAGTTACGGAAGATTTATCATCAGATGCACCGCGTCCATATAATTTTCCATCAATAATTTCGCCCCCAAAAGGGTTTTTTGTCCATCCCTTAAATGCTTCTACTGTGTCATAATGACCGTAAAAAATTAATGCTCGACCTTCCCCCTCGCCCAACTCTCCAATCACATTATTCCTTTTTATCTGTGTTTTTAATCCTATTTCGTTCATTTTATTTTCAGTGAATTTAGCAACATCTTTATATTTTGATGGAGGATTTTCAGATGGAATTTGTACTATTTTTTGATGGAATGAGATAATTTCGTCTCGCATATTGTCAATTTTATCCAAAACTTTTTGTTCTAAATTTTCCACAATCTTATAACCTCTTTTTTGTAATTATAGATATTACTTCTTTAAATAATTTAATACTGTCAGGGCAAAAATTTTGGTAGTATCTAAGAGGTCATTAACGGACACAAATTCATCTTCTGCATGTACATTATTCTCATGACTTCCGGTGCCCATTAATATTGTCTCAATACCCTTTTCATGAAACCAATGCCCATCATTTGCAGACTGAAATAGCTTGAACTCTCTTCCCTGATTATATACAGTTTTAATCGCTTCTTGAACTGCTTGTGCAATTTTAGAATTTGTATCCGAAACAAAGGGTTCAAATGAAGTTGCAAATCCAACTTTAATATTTAAATCAGAATCATTTCTCTTTAATTCTTCGATAATAGTGCGAATTTTATTTTTTATATTCTCCACACTATGTTCGGGAATTGTGTTAATAATACAATATAATAAACATTTATCCGGTACAGCTGACAATTTATCTCCTCCTTCGATTTTGGCTATATTAACGGTACTAACTTTTGACGGATGTCCTGGAAAATTTGGATATTTAGTTTCTGTTTGAAGAAATTCATTTTGTAATTCTGTTAAATAATTCAGAACTTTAATCATCTTTTGAATTGCATTTATCCCAGAAAACTCATTGCGGTATTTAGCAATATCTGGGAAACTTAAGGCATGAGCTTTTTTGCCCGAAATAAAGAATGTTACTAATAGGAAACCACCTGTGTAAGCGACGGGATAACCACCACGTCCATCTCCCAATAAACAAGCATCACCATTTAGATAGCCTTTATCAAGTAAGTATCTTACTCCATTAAATCCTCCTGTTTCTTCGTCTATTGCTGAAACTAATGTCAATTTGCCATTTAAATCGATACCAGATTCAAATAATGACTTAATAGCAAAAATCTCAGCGGTCACACAAGCTTTATCATCACAAGATCCCCGTCCATATATTTTATTGTCAATCAACTCTGCCCCAAATGGGTCTTTTGTCCATCCCTCATATACAGGGACAGTATCCATATGCCCATATAAGATTAAAGAGGGGTGCTCTGACTTTTCGAAAGTGCCAATAACATTATTACGTTTAACTGATGTATTTAACCCAATTTCTTCAAATTTATCATGAATAAATGTTGAGATTGCTTTATACTTCCCTGGAGGATTTTCAGAAGGAATTTGAACAAATTTTTGATGGAATTTTATAATATCAACCCGAAGGGACTCGATTTGATCTAATACTTTTTGCTCTATACGCTTCACTAAGTATACCCCTAAATTTATAGAAATAATTTTAATTTTTGCTTTAAAATATTCTTTATTTAATATCTGTATAAAAATTTATAAGGTTAATCACTCTGAAGTTTTAAAAATCGAATTTTAAAGGTAAAATCCATTTGGACGATAGAAAACTAAAAAATTAATAAACTAAAGAAACATTATTTTAGATTGTCTTTTAAACAATGATAAATTTAATGAAAGAAAAAGTGATAACAAATGGCTAAAAGAGTAGCAATAAATGGTTTTGGAAGAATTGGTCGTTTATTCTTTAGAGCTGTATATGATAACTATTGGAACGATATTGATATTGTCTCAATTAACGATCTGTTTGAACCCAAATTTCTAGCTTACGTATTAAAATATGATACTGTTTTTGGGCGATTCAAGGGAAAAGTCGAAGCAAGAGAAAAAGCAATAGTAATCGATGGAAAAGAGATTCCAATTACAGCAGAAAGAGACCCTGCAGAGTTACCTCATGCAAGCAATAATATTGATGTTGCTGTAGAATCTACTGGAAGATTCACTGATAGAAACGGTGCTTCTAAACATCTAACTGCCGGTGCTAAGAGAGTTCTTATAAGTGCTCCTGCGGTAGATCCAGACATTACTGTAGTTTTAGGATGTAATGATGATAAAATAACAAGTGAGCATAAGATTATTTCAAATGCTTCTTGCACAACAAACTGTTTAGCTCCCGTAGTTAAAGTATTACAAGAGAATTTTAAGATTAAATATGGACTTATGACAACAATCCATTCCTATACTAATGATCAATCAACAGCTGATATGGCAAGAGCAGGATCTCCAGAAAAAATGATCCGTGGAAGAGCTGCAGCTCAGAATATGATTCCTACATCTACAGGAGCTGCAAAAGCTATTGGTTTAGTTTTTCCAGAACTTAAAGGAAAATTAGATGGTATAGCAGTTAGAGTTCCTACTATTGACGGAAGTGTAGTTGATTTAAAAGCTATTGTAGAGAATAGATGTTCTGCTCAAGATATTAATTCTAAGATGAAAGAAGCTTCAAATAGTTACTTAAAAGGGATTTTAGAATACACAGAAGATCCGATTGTAAGTGGTGATATCATTGGTAACCCCCATAGTTCAATATTCAGTGCGCTTTGGACTAAAGTTGTTGAAGATGAAATTTTCGTTTTGAGTTGGTATGATAACGAATGGGGTTTCTCGAACCGAATGGCAGAACTAATTATTAAAAAATTATAAGATAATTTTACCTTTTTTTTTATTTTTTTCAAATTTTCTCATTTTTCGAAAAATTAAGAGTCTTCTAAGACTTTAATATAATTTTAGATTAATATTCATACCTTTAGAGACAAGTAGTTTCGCTCAAAAATGTACAATTCGCTTAAAAGTTATAATAATAAAGTTTATACCGGTATGAAAATAGGTGGAGCCCATCAGTGGAATTATAATAATGGAAAATGGGTGGAAACAAAAATTAGCCCCGAAGAATGGAATATTAAATTTACCTCAGTAAAAACACGGATGGTTTCCGCTCCTACTAATACTGGAGCAAGTATAGGGACAAAATTTCATTGGTATATTATTGCAGATCAAATAGCAACTAAGATGGATTCAAATTCATATAATACAGTTATGAAGGGAGTAAAATTCAAAGTAGGTCATAAAAGACCTCATTGGCGAACGTTTAGTTATAATTATCCCGAACAAATGTCCTATAAGGAAAGGATTATTTCTTTATTGGAGAATTACATAGAGAAATTGAAAGATAATAAGATTGAGGTAGATTTTATTTGATGGAGGTTAAATTAAAAATTGGATATGATATTCTTTTTTTATATTTCTAACAATTTTTCTTTTTAATCTTTCTAATATTTTTTCAGCAATTACTTATGTATAAATCTTCTTTTAAAGAAACTTATGGTGTTAATAAAAGATTTAATAATATACTTCAATCTAATAGAAGATTAATAATCTAAATATAAATAAAAAATGAAAATTACAGAGTTTTTAAGGTCAGACAAAAAAAGAATGGGCTTTATTGTAAGCTTATTAATACTTGTCATAGGAATTATTCCGTTGATAATTCTCACCTATTATGCTGATCCTGCTCATCCTTATACAATTAAGCCTACAACCCTAATCTCAGAGGATGGAACAAAAATAAAAACATTAGTATACACTCCCATCAATTTGGAGAGTAATGTTCCTGGAATTGTTCTAGCACACGGATATTGTGGGAATAAAGAATCTATGCAAAAAGTAGCGATTGAACTTGTTAAACGGGAATTCATTGTTGTAAGCATAGATTTCAGAGGGCATGGCGGTAGTGGAGGACGTCTAATAAGAGATGCAGAAGGATATGAGCAATTAGAAATGGACATATTAGCAGCTATAGATTATCTTAATTCTTTAGGATTTATAGACCGGATTGGATTAGTAGGACACTCAATGGGCGGAGGAACAGTTGCTCGTGTTACCAAAGCTTACCCTAGTCTAATTAATGCAACAATAACAATGGGGAGTATTCCATCGTTAGAAAATATAACTTCAATCCGGAATCTTTTAATGGTTTTTGGTCAATATGAGCAGGGATATATAAAAACACCTGCTTTAAATGCATTGGAAATCTATACAGGTTCATCAAATGTTGAATTCAACACGCTTTATGGAGATTTTACTTTAGGAACCGCTGTTAAAGCAGCTATCGGACCCTTTTCAGAACATCTCTATGAACGACAAGATCCCGTCATTCTTTCTGAAATTGTTATATGGTTTGAAAGTACCTTTAATCCCTCTATTGAAAGAGACATATTCATTACAGCGCATCTGCATACTCTATTTTATTATATTTCAGTATTTGGGGTAGTTTGTTTGAATTTTGTTATAATATTATACTTAAAGAATTTTATTTGGAAGGATCAGAAAATTAATCTTAGGAAAAATCTAATCGAAAACCATCGCATTGTCAAATTAATGCTGTACTCTATTATTGTGGGGTTAGTAGGTACAGGATTTTACCTAGTATTCTCCCCAGCCTTTATAGATGTATTACCTATTTCTTCAGGAGATCAATTATTCGCATTTTGGCTCGGAGCGGCGGTTGGGTTTATTTTGATATATTACCTCTTCATATTACGGAAAGAAAGATTAGGAATCAAAGGCTTTCAAATAAAGATTAGGGAATTAACTTCTGATAATCTGGGAAACTCGTTAATTTATGGCATTGTCGTTGCAGTTCTGTTAATCGTATCGATTTCCAGTATTACACAATGGAGTGAGTCTCCTTCATTCCCTAACATTAGAGAAATTGGAACTATGATTGGATTAACACTTATACTATTTCCTCTACTATTTGCAAAAGAATTTTATTTTCGAACAGTACAGGGGCAATTGAAATCTAAAAATAGGTTTAAGGAATATTTTACAATGCTAGGAATTGGAATTTTTATGGAAAATATAGTACTCATTCCAATAATGATAATGACGTGGAGTTCTCCAATTGATAATTTAGATTTTGTTGCACTTTCATTAACTGTCGTTTTAGGAATGTCAATAATCCAGCAGATTTTAGTTACCTGGGTTTATATGTATTCAGGACGCAATATTATGGGCTCAACGATATTCCTTTGCATATTTTACTCATGGATGCTTATCAATTTCTTCCCATTTTCTTAAATCCTAATTAAAATTTTTTTATTTTTTAAAAAGTTGCTTTTTTTTTTTTGCTTTAAATAAAATAAAATGGAAAGAATTTTAAATTCTGTAAAATTTTAAATTATTCATGGAATTAGACCGTGCTAAGCAATTAGAGATTAATGACAAATCATTATTTGATGATTATTTCCTTAAATACCCTCCAGAAACTTCTGAACTTACCTTTACAAATCTTTTCATGTGGCGAAAAGTATATGATTTTTTATTTATGGAATGGAAAAAGCATTTATTAATTTTTTCAAACACTTATTTTAAAAAAAAAGTAGCTCCAGTTTCTAAAGATCCAAATTCAATCTTATTTTTCCCTCCGATAGGCCCAGAGCCTATTAAAATTATGATAGAACTTTTTAAATTCTTAGAGAATATTGAAATCCATCGAACTCCCGAGAAGTTATCGGAAGGGCTTAGAAACAACGAAGAAGCAACAAATTTAAATATTGAAATTTTCGAGGATCGAAACAATTGGGATTATGTATATCCTACTGAAGACTTGAAAGAATTAGCTGGAAATAAATACAGGCAAAATCGTAGATGGTTAACTAAATTTTTAGAAAATTATGAATATGAGTTTGAGATGATAACCCCAAATTTGGTTGAAAAATGTAAAAAATTGCAGCTGGAATGGTGCATAATGAAAGGATGCGAAGAAGATGAAGATTTGGAAGAAGAACAAATAGCAATCTATGATGCTTTAGACAATTTAGATACCTTAAATTTTAAAGGAGCTATGATCTGTGTCGATGATAAATGCGTAGCCTATACCTTCGGAGAAATGTTAAATTCGAATACTTTGGTTATCCATATTGAAAAAGCACATATGGAGTATGAGGGTTCATATCAAGCCATTGCAAATTTATTTTTAAACAATTGTTGTGGGAATGCTATATTTGTAAATAGAGAGCAAGATCTAGGAATTCCAGGTTTAAGAAGAGCAAAAGAATCTTATAAACCTTCTCATATGGTAAAAAAAAGTATAATTTATCAAAAATCATAACTACTAAAAGATGGTACCGAGAAGATTTATATAGTCTTTTTTAATTCCTAAAAATAGTTAGATATTATTAATATATGAGTATTTTCTTATAATACTAAAGATATAAATATAATGTGAGTAAAAAATGTCAGATGATGAAAGTTTTGATGACCAAGTAAAGAAAGACAAAGTAGGTAACTTAATCGGGAAAACAACTGCACATACAGTTCAAGTACAGTTTTCGGATCTCACAATTGAACGAAATTCTTATTTTGTAATATATGGAGAGAAAGATAAAGAAGGAAAAAGACCTCATTATGTTTTAAATATTACCGATCTTTGGACAGAATCTAAAGGAATGATTGCAAATCTGCAAGTACTTGGAGAGAGACCAAAAAGACCATTTGATATAGGAGCAGAGGTTTATAAAGCAAATGAAGAGCAAATTTCAAGATTATTGGGTATTTATAATTCTCCAGAAGAATCCGTTTCAATTGGAAAATTAATAGGATATCCATTTACTGTAAATTTATTAATTAAGAATTTTGGAAGGATTTTTATTACAGGTAAATCAGGATCAGGAAAATCTTACACTATGGGAGTATTATGTGAAGAATTCATGAGAAAAGGTATTCCTATTGTTATTTTGGACAGACATGGGGAATATGGAAGTTTAAAAGTTGCCGCAGAAGACGCGGATTTTAAAGGAGAAAGTAAAGAAAGTGAATTTGTGGATTCCATTATTGAATTCTCTGATCTAAGTATAAATAAAGGAGGAGATATTGATATAGAGTATCTTTTCTCATTAGATGCAACTGATCTTGTAGCTCCAAAGTTATGTACGATAGTGAATATGAGGGGAATGGATTTAACTGTCCAAGAAATGATAGCAGGAAAGCTTCTTAAAAAGTTATACCAAGCTAGCACGGCGAGAAGAATTACTCCATTTTATCTATTCCTTGATGAAGCCCATCTCTTTGCTGGTAAAAAGCAAACTGATACGTGTGACGTTGTAAAATTATTCTCACAAGAAGGAAGAAAATTTGGTGCTAATTTAGTGATAGGTACTCAAAGACCTCAATTATTAGATACAACAATTCGTGCTCAAGCAGGAAGTTGGGTTATACATAATTTAACCGATGTACGAGATATAGATGTTACAATAACCAGTGCTGAAGATTTAAGTAGAGATAATAGAGCAGATATCTCCGGTTTAGATAAAGGGGAAGCGATCATTTGCGGAGAAGCTGTTAAAGGTATTCCTTTATTTGTAAAAATTCGTAAACGACAAACTGAGCATGGAGGTATTGGTTTTAATCCACTCGATTTTCTTTCAGAACAAACTGTAGAAGAGTTACAAAAGCGCAGACAAAGAATACTTGGTGAAAAATCAGCTAATGAATTAGAAACAGGAAAGACAATATATGAGGAAATAATAGCACCGAAAACTTCAGCAGAATATTTAGACGAAATAGCCAGTTTAAAAGTTAAAATTAAAGAATTAGAAGAAGAAATTGATATGCTTAAAGGAAGATTAGTAGATTTAGAAGAAGGAGAAGAGGGCGAATTATCTACTATTCAGATTACGGGAGATGATGCTATTGAAGACCTCCAGACGGAATTAAAAGTATGGCAAGAAAAATATAATTACCTCAAGGAATCTATCGACCATCCAGAAATGTTGCCTCAATCAAGTGAGGAAAGTAGCGAACTTATTCTAGATCTCCAAAATAAGACGATAGAATTAGAAGCTAAAGTTCAGAATTTTAAGTCAAAGTATACCGATGCTTTACTTTTAGCTGAAAAAGCTATCAATGAGTTAAAGAAGAGAACAAAACGATAAAAAAATTTTTTTTCAATTAATTATATCTCAAATTTATTTTCTTTTTTCCAATTAAATTAATCAGATTCAAAATTATAACTAATATAAGTAATTTTATTTTAAATACTTCTATTTATTTATTATCAATTTAATTGTATAGGATGTTTACATTAAACTTATATAAGGTTTTGAGATGAACGTAGAAAGTATTAAAGCTCTGCAGAAAGAATTATCGTCTCTTATTGGCGTATCAGGTTATGAAAATGATGTGAGTGAGTATATACTAAATAAAGTAAAGGATGAAGAATTAGCCGATAAAGCGTGGATTGATCAAATAGGAAATGTACTTGCAATAAAAAAAGGCAGTAATGAAAAAGAAAAGATTTTATTGGATGCTCATACCGATGAAATAGGATTTATGATATCCCATATTGAAGAAAGAGGTTTTTTAAGATTTATTCCAATAGGTGGTTGGGATATCAGAATCCTTTTAGGACAATCTGTAATTATTCGATCTGAATCCGGAACTATATTTGATGGTATAATTGGATCCAAACCTCCACATCTTACCACTGCGAATGAGCGAAAAAAATTAGTCCTGATTCCTGAAATGTACATTGATATTGGAATGAATTCAAGGACTGAAGTAAATAAAAATGGGATAAATATTGGAAGTACGGGCACTCTTTTTAATCCATTTGTAGAATTTCCTAACAATATGATTCGAGGTAAAGCATTTGATGATCGTACGGGATGCAACGTATTATTGCATATTATGAAATTATTAAAAGAAAATTCTAACCATAAGGATACAATTCTTTTTAATTTTGCAGTTCAAGAAGAAATAGGAGGTAGAGGGGCAATAACAGGTGCTTTTAACCTGAAACCAACTCTTGCTCTGGCTATTGAGAATACTACTGCAGCGGATGTTCCAGGAATCAGAGAATCAGATATTCCTGTATATATAGGTAAAGGACCAGCGGTTACTATAGCAGATAAGTCCATAATTTGTAATCCAAAAGTCAATGAAAGAATTTTTAAGAATGCAGAAGTAAATAATATACCCTATCAAATTAAGAAACCAATGTATGGTGGAACTGATGCCGGTAAAATTCATATTTCTCGAGAAGGAGTGCCTAGTTCAGTAATTTCAGTACCTTGTCGATATATTCATTCCCCTACCTCATTACTAAAATTAGACGATGTTGAGAACACGATTAAATTAGTTGATGCATTTATTCGAAATTCAGCTAACGTATTGCTTTAAAAAAAAGAAAAAAAATATTTAATATCTTTATTTTGGCGGTTTTAACAGAAAAACTAATAATGCCGAACCAACTGACATTAAACCCATCACTACAAATAAGATTAAATAACTCCCAAACGCTGTTACAAATAGATTAACCCCCACAGCACCAATAAAACCTGCAACTCCATACGCAGTAAAGACTATTCCGTAATTAGGACCTAAATTTTTTGAACCAAATAAATCTGCTGTTGCTGTTGGAAATAAACTGAAATTTCCGCCAAAACAGAAATAGATTGCACATGTTAGTATTAGAAAGTAGAGTTCATTAAAATTGGTAGTAAAGTATATGAACATCAAAATAGCTTGAGTTATGAACATTACCAGCATAGCTTTTTTGTATGTTATCATATCAGCCATTTTACCCCAAACTATTCTCCCCAGTCCATTGAAAAGTGCTGCTAGACTCCCTATTAATACGAAATCAGCGGTGCCTATTACATAAATAAATATTTCGAATTCATCAACCGTTTTTGCAAAAGCTGCGTATGAACCAATTACCATCAAACCTGACATAGCACTTAACACAAAAGCCGCCCAAAGCATCCAAAATTGAGGAAGCTTTACAGTTTGACTTCTTTCAAATTCAAGACCGGAGATACCACTTTCTTCGGAACGAGGCGGAGGCGTCCAGCCAATCGGCTTCCAACCTTCAGGTGGAACACTCAATGTCATCGCTCCTCCAATAATTAGAACCATATAGACAATTCCTAACACTATAAACATAAATGGGATATTCTGTGATACTGTAGATATAAAGTTTGGGTCTGTAGTTTCTAAATTAGAGGGATTTGCTAGTACTTTAATTACATAATTGAATATAAAAGAACCTGCTCCAAAACCAGCTACTGCTATTCCATTGATGAGCCCTTTTTTATCAGGGAACCATTTCCCTGCAGCTGCGATAGGACATACGTA
>SMTZ1_10007699_pt1 | contig 13788 bp, 14 predicted proteins | sample DeeMarSWOR136_30_FD_25667 | JGI IMG/M metagenome (IMG submission 25667) | reverse complement strand
CTTTGAGCGGATGGAAAGCCGCCTGACCGCCGATGGCCGAAGACTGGACGAGTATACTCTGGACGAAATGGAGGCCATCTGGCAGGAAATAAAACGGCACCGATAACGGCTGAAAACAACCCGTCAGAAGCGCTTTTGAGACCGATTTGGGCCGGCCAATACAGGTCCGGAATGGTACAGTTTTTTTCTTGCATCTTGTTGGCAGACATCGCACATTTGGCCGGTTTTGAAAGCGGGTGCGAGTAGCGTAGCCGGACATAGATGCATAGAGGAACTTGTTGGACACGGAAGTTCAGGGAGTGGATGGCTCCCGCTACCACCGGGAGGATGCCTATGGAATAGAGTTCTTGACGGCACCGAGCCGTCAATTCGGAGGGTCGGTGTAGGGTCACCGGTCTTCACATCACAGCAACTGAATTGGAGATTAAACATCTTTTGAGATGAGGAATAGAAAATGAAGACAGCGTTAATTACAGTTCTCGGCGTTCTGCTGCTGGCCAGTACCGGCGCGTTCGCCACCGAAACGCGCACCATGGTCATGGGTCAAAACAACATGATCATGGTCGATGATTACAACATGTTCATGTTCCCCGGCCGGGTGAACAACTACCCCAATCTGGCGCTGGGCGATTTTTGGCACAATGACGGGCTCTACGATCTCGGCATCACCTGGCAATTCAACGATGACAAGCCGTGGGTGCTCGGTACGTTTGTAGCCATCGAGCCGGAGTACGGTCCACGCAGCTTCTGGGGTGACAACCTGGCCAATTTCCCCTGGTATAACCTCGAGTACATTCCCAAGGTCAGTCCCAGCGCCGTGGAGCAGGCGCCCAGCGATGAGCCGCGTCGGTTCCAGATGCTTTACGGCCGTCAACTGTTCGGACAGAATTTCGGCTTCAGCTTTGACCTGGTCAGATACAGCTGGGAAGCCAAACAGGATTCCACTTCGGCGATCGACACCCTGGACATCGACGCCAGCCAATCATTCCGCCAATTCACCTTCGGGTTAGGTTTGACCGAGGCCACCTCCGGTCAGTGGGATGTCTCGGTTCACTTCATGACCGGCGGCTGGACGAACAAGGACATGAACGGCAACAAGCTGAACGAACCGAGCGGTTTCTATGACCTCGGTATGGCCGCTCGTTACTTCTGGGTTCGCAGCCCGAAGATCACGTTGGTTCCGCACGTTCAGGCCGGCATCGGCAAACGCGGGGTCAAGGACTTCGGCGCGATGCCTGACACGCTGACGACCGATGATACGAAAGACGAGTACTCCCGCACGGCTGTGGATTTTGGGTTCGGGATGAACTACACCCCGGGACCGGATATGCTGGCGGTTATCGATTTCGGATTCGCCATGGAGTCGGTCAAAGTCAAGTACAGCGGTGATGGGTACACGGTTGACCAGCGCGGAGAGGAAAAGACGACCTACCTCGTATTCCCGTACATGAAACTGGGCTTCGAGGGTGAAGTGTTCAGCTGGATGGACGTGCGGGCCGGCGGGATAACTTCCCTCTGGACCAGCAAGAACAAGTGGGAATCCGACTTCGAAGTCGACGAGACCTGGGATGACGACTGGGTACAAACGTACCTGGGTCTTGGCTTCCACTGGGGTCGTCTCTATCTCGACACCTATATGGATCCGCAGATCGTGACCGAGGGCTTTAACTTCATTTCCGGCACCGACTTTACTGCTCCCATGAATTGGAGCGTCTCGATGGTTTACGAGATGTTCTAACTCCCGATCTGCACCTTGGAACAAAGAAGCCCGGCTCGGAATCGAGCCGGGCTTTTCTACCCGGGGGAAACGGCGGGGGGTCAACCAAGGAAGTTCTGCATCAGACCATAGCTCAACTGCCTCATCTGATTCTCTTTCATATTGTATGCTGTCACGATCGCTTGTTTTGTCAAACCTTCTTCTTCGAGTTCAGCCACGTACTCGTCGCACCAGAGCGGGACTTCGTCGGCGCGCGGCTCGATATGAAACAGGACCGCAACTGCGTTCCCTTTGCGGAAGGCCTGGTTCCGGCAGGTTTCGCCGGTAGCCAGAAGGGTGGCGCCGAAGGGGATCTGAAAAGCGTCGGCGTGCCATTGGAACACTTCAATCTCTCCGGGCAGTCCGCCGAACAGCCGGTCTTTCACGGCCTCATCGGTGAGGGTTACGGTGTAAAGACCGATTTCCCGGACCGGGCTTTTGACCACGTCGGCCCCCAGCACTCGCGCCAGAAGCTGACCACCCCCGCAGATACTCAACAAAGGGAGGTCGCGCCGGGCGGCCGCCGCCATGAACGCGAACAATCGCTTGAGATAGTCATGTTGCTGATAGCCCAGCACCGATATGGGCGTACCCAGAACAACGGCGGCTTCCAGGTCTGCCACATCAGGCAGCGTCTCGCCGTCGTGGTTGCGGACCACATTGTATGGGATCGACTTCTCTTTCAGATAGTCGGCCAGGTGACCGGCAGATTCGAGTGCGCAGTTCTGGATGATACAAACCGGTTTCATGGCTCAGTCGAGGAGCTCTCTGACGAACTGCGGCAGGACAAACGACGCCCGGTGAATCCCGGCATTATAGTATCGGGTGGGCAGTTCGAGCTTGTCCCAGCGGGCCTGATCGAAATCCTCGATCGGGTCGGCGCCTTTGCTGCAGAAGGCGAACGACCAGAAAGACGACGGGTAAATCGGCATGAAGCAGGTGTACATCCGCACCAGCGGGAAGATGTTCCTGAGGTTGCGATACATTGCGCGTACCGTATCCTTATTGTAATAGGGCGACTCCGACTGAGCCACCATAATGCCGGCGTCGGCCAGTCGGTCGAAGACTTTCTGGTGGAACTGCTTCTGGAACAGATCGGCGGCCGGGCCGATCGGGTCGGATAGGTCCATGATGATGATGTCGAATTTCTGCTGGGCCTCGTCGATGAAGATCTTGCCATCCTGGTAAACCACGCGGGCGCGCGGGTCGTCCAGGCCGGTGGTAAGCGTCGGGAAGTGCTTTTTCGAGACCGCGACCACTTTCCGGTCGATCTCGCACATGGTGCAACGCGTCACCTCGGGATGTTTCAGCACTTCCGTGAGAGCGCCGCAGTCGCCGCCGCCGATAACGAGCACTTCCCTGGGCGCCGGATGGCAGAACAGCGGCACGTGGGCGATCATCTCGTTGTAGGCGTTGTTGTCTTTGTCGCAGACCATCAGAGAACCGTAGAGGACCAGCACTTTCCCGAAATCGTCGTTTTCGAGGATATCGATACGCTGAAACTCGGACCGGAGCGACTCTACAATCCGGTTGACCTTGAGCGTCAAGCCGGAAGTGTGATTATGGAGTTCTGAGTACCAGACATTCCAGAGGTCCTCCATGCCTTCCTCTCTGACGTACCGTTCGTCCACGGTCAGCTTTTTCTTCATGAATTCGCCTCAGTCGATAACGACGTAATCGGGACGTTTGAGCGAGTTGAAATCGGATCCCGAGACGGCGCAGTAGGCGCCGGTCAGAGGAAACACCATTATGTCGCCAACATCATGTTCCGGTATCATGAGGCCGTCGTACATGACGTCGAACGAATCGCAGGTCGGCCCGGCCAGCACCGACAGGCGGCCGTCGCCCGGCCGATTGGTGATCACAGGATACCGGCAGTGGTCGTAGACAATCCCGCTGAAAGTGGAGTACAGACCGTCGTCAAGATAGTACCAGACCTTGCCGTCGCGGACCGACTTGCCGATCACCGTGCACACCAGCGTAACCGGGCTGGTCGAGATGAATCGTCCCGGCTCGCAGATAACTTTAATATCAGGCCGGATACGCTCTTCGAGAGCCCGGCCGATCGGTTTGCAGAATCGGTCGATGGGAGGCACGGGCTCGACGTACTGCACCGGGAATCCACCTCCAATATCAAGCATTCGAATATTGAAACCGACCTGCTCCAGATCGCCGATCAGACCACTCGCGGCCTTGATTGCCTTTACGTAGTTCTCGGCATAGATGCACTGGGAGCCGATATGGAAGCAGAGGCCGTAAAGATCGTGCCCGGCCTTGCGGACCTCTTCGGCCAGCGGCCTGACCTCGTCAATCGTACATCCGTATTTGTACTGCAGGTCCACCACCGCCTTGGCGTCGCTGACGATGCGAAACCGGATCATGATCCGGAGGCGGTCATCCCGGTAGCGGTGCAACTTTCGGACTTCGTCGATGTTATCGACGACGAAAATACTCACTCCGGCTCCGACCGCGACGTCGAACTCGCGCAGCGATTTGATCGGATGGCTGTGCACGAGCGCCTCGGGTGCGACTCCCGCTTCAGCGACGGCGGTGATTTCGCGAGCGGAGCAAACCTCGAAGTTGCCACCCGCCGAGAACAACTCACTCACAATTACCGGGTGATGGTTGGATTTGACCGCGTAATGGATTCGGGCGCGGGGCAGGGCGTCAGCCAGCGCCCTATAGTTACGCCGCACCTCGGAACGGGACAGGAGCAGCAGAGGTGTTTCCAGCCGGCCGCGCGCGAACAGATCGCGCACCAGTTCGGTATTCACCCCCCGCAGGAAGGGGGATTCGATCACCTGCGGAAAAGACAGAGCGCTGGTCACGGTCGTTCTCCAGTCAACCGGCCGCCGTCCGGGCGGACGGTACCAGGGCCGGCTTGTGCCGAATCACTTCGTCGGCGTTTGACGGAATCCCGCGGCTGATCTCGGTCACGCAGGCGTTGGGGCTGCCCAACATCTCCTTCAGGTACTCGTTGGCCCTGTAGGGATCGACCGTCTGGCCGCAGGTGAAGAAATCGATCGCGGCGTAGTTGTACTCCGGCCAGGTGTGGACCGACATGTGCGACTCGGCAATCACCACCACTCCCGACACCCCCTGGGGTGCATAGCGGTGGAAAACCGACTTGACCACCGTCGCGCCGGATCGCCGCACCGCTTCCAGGAGGCAACGTTCCAGAAACTCGGCATCGTTCAGCTTATCCGCGGCACAGTCCGTGTACTCGGCGATCAAATGACGTCCAAGAATCTTCATATCGGCTCCTCCTCTGGTTTTACATCTGCGGCGGCGAGGTCACCCACAGCAGCCGGACCAGTGAATTACTCTTGTTCATTATCTGACTGGGCTGGCCAGCCTCGAAATAGAAGCAGTGGTTAGCCCGCACCCGGTAGTCTTTCTTGCCCAGTCTCAATGTAAGCACACCCTTCAGGACGTAGCCGAACTGCTCGCCGGGATGGGGATCGAAGGCTTCCAGCTTCTCGCCCGGCGCCAGTTCCACCATGATGGGGTCCATCTCGTTATTGGTCGATCCCGGCACCAGCAGCTCGAATTTGCTCGCCCCCTTGCCCTCGACCGAAATTCGGTCAGCGGGGGTAAAGACAACCTCGGTCTCGGCCTTGTCGCTGAAGAACTCCTGCAGGCTGACGCCCAGTGCATCGAGAATGTCGGCCAGCGAATCAACCGAGATCGAACACTGATCGTTCTCGAACTGGCTGATGAAACCCTTGGTCAGGTTGGCCCGATCCGCCAGTTCGTTCTGGGTGAGATCCGAGGCCAGTCTGAGGGTTTTGATCTTATGTCCGATCCTGAACTCCAACCGTCCGTCCTGCCATACTCAAGTTTAATAAACAGTACCTTTTTGTTTAATTAACGCTGACCAGTATATGATGTTCCCCCGGTTTGTCAAGACCTTTTTGAACCGGCGGCCGGTTTTTGTCAGTAATGTCGGGGCTGGATCATCCGGTCATGCTCTCCGGGGTACCCCCGGCTCGGCCAGCCGGCCCCAACAGGCCGCTCTCCGGACTCGTATCAGGGTTGACAATACCGGGCAAAGACGGTAGATTTTGACAAATGAAGAGAACACCTATCCTAATTCCTGAACAGGAGGAAAACTCATGAAAAAAGGGCTTGCAGTTGGGTGCCTGCTGGCTCTGCTCATGGCCCCTTCGGTCATGGCGCAGGGCGGCCCTCGATTGGGTGCCGGGGCGTATTTCGGGCTCAGCTTCCCAATCCTGCAGGACGACCAGAAAAGCGGTACCGACTTCGGACTCAAGGCCAGATTTGGCCTCGGTTCCATAGTCGTCCTGGAACCTTACTTATCCTTTGTAAAGTGGGGTGGGCCGGACCCGGTGGACGTCGTTGTAATGGACATTGACGGTTCCAAGGTGACGTCGTTCGGTCTTGAGGCGTCGCTGGGCAATTTCCCCGGCCAGATGGGAGTAGCCCCGTATTTCGTGGCCGGAGTCGGATCGTACAAGGTCAAGAACGAGGCCACCGGCTATGAAAGCTCCAAGCTGGGCTTTTCGGCCGGCCTGGGTCTCGGAATCGGCCTGTCGCCCATGTTCTCTCTGGATTTCCGCGGCAAGGCGATCGTTTCGCCTCAGGAGGAAGGCGGCTCCAAGAAAGCGATCGGAGCGACCGGCGGCATCAACTTCACTTTTGGTGCCAGGTAAGGAGGCTAGAACCATGAAAAAACTGTATGCCAAACTGGGTGTTATCGGATTGGTGTTGACCGGTCTTGTCGTCGCCGGCTGTCTGACCTCAGGCACCTTTGTCATTGTTAAGGACTTCAGTGTCACCTTCACTGCCGACGGCGGTTTCTACTGGTGCCCGATCGACATGACCACCGATCCGGATTGGGAAGACCACCAGCAGGATATTGACGATCTGGACGCTCTCGGTCTTGAGTTCACGATCCAGAACACGTCTGACGTTGCGTCGACCTTCGCCATAAGGTTCGCTACTTCGACTGTCCCGGCGGAAACAGCTACTCCGCCCACGGAAATTCCGTCCGGCGCGGTGACGGTTTTGTCGGGCCTGACAGTGGCAGCTAATTCTACCCGTAATGTTAGCTACGCCGAGTCTCTTGGGATGATTGGCGATATAGCGGCGATCAAGGCGGTCGTACTGACCGGGCGCTTTGACTATTTCGGCACGAGTTCCGGCGGGTCCGGGGACGACCCGTTTATCATCACTAAAGGCAAGGTTATCGTGACGATTTCGGCCAGCAGCTAGCGGCAGTTGATTTCGGGCTTCAGGCCAGAATTCATTCAATTCGGAGGTCACCGATAGTGGCCTCCGATATCTTTGCTCGTCCGGCTTTGAATCGGTGGACGAATCACGCAGCCTCAGTCCACTTGACGCAGAGGGCTTGTTTCCGCGCACAGAAAAAAGGCGTAGGCTGTGCGATGGCCGCGCAGAATGTGCGCCTGATAAGCTATTGTGCGGTAAGCTAAATACCATCCAACATGCGGATGCGCCGTGAGATTGGCGCAGAAGTCGCGCCAGAGTGTGGATTCGGGCCGGGTCATGCCTTTGTCATGGCGGCTTCATTGCTTTGTGCGGCAACACGTTACCACAGAGTGACACTACCCCCTGAGACTCCGGCATGAAAGTTGACTATATCATGGATGCAGTTAGTTACTCTTAAATATACGCAGTATGGCGGTGAAGGGTATTTAAGAGATGGGGTTTTGGGGTTCTTAGTGAGGGAGAACTCCTGAACCGATCTGGAAGGCGGCCAGGGCAGGCCGCCTTTCTAATTTATGGACCGATGATCGCGATTCTGATCGGCGAGCCGCCAGTTCCTCGCTACTGCCTGACCCTTCATCTCGACGAGTGAGCCGGCGGCCGCCCTTATTTGTCCGAGGTTATCCGGTTCTGACTGTTTGCCTTGTTGGTTGCTGCCAGGGGAGTCCGGAGTCTTGGGGGAGGAGTATGCTCTTGACATGTCGATGTAATTTAGTAGATTCTGCCGCTTCAGATTGTGTCGCGTCAATGGCGGTGTAGCTCAGCTGGTTAGAGCAGCGGAATCATAATCCGCGTGTCCGGGGTTCGAGTCCCTGCACCGCTATGTGACAATAGGGAAGTGGGAGACAGAAGCCTGTTGAATGGGTGTAAGCTCCCATTGACTTTGAAAATAACGCCGTTCTTGGCCTCTTCCTGCGTCACGGTTAATCGGTCGGGGAAGAGGTTTTTCAATGCCTGTTTCAAGACACCGGGACCACCCGCTGATGTATCCAGCAGATCACTCAGGTTTTCAAGTCTGGCTTTGACCTGCCGGACTTCAAGAGCAGGTACACTGCCCGGCCGACGCGATGCTCTCTCAAGGCTGTCGTCAACGGTCTGCAGTTCGCGCTCAAGCTCGGAAATGCGATGGCTGATGGTCCTGGAAACATCTCCAGCCTCAACCAACGCAACCAAGTTGTTCAGGCGCCTGTCAAGCTGCTGCCTACGTCGGCTCAGGTCCTTCTCTCGATTCTGGCAAGTGGCCAGTCTTTCTTGAATGCACTTCTTGACCCGGTGGGTGAGGTTTTCGAGCAAAGGCGGGGCGGCAAGTACCTGCTTGAGTTCCTTGCAGAGAGAATCTTCAAGGGCAAACCTGGATATTCGGTGATTGTTCGAACAGACTGATGTACCGGCGTTGCGATAGCCGCCGCAGATGTAGACTGAGGATCGAAGGCTGTTCTGAACAACAAGTGAGGCGCCGCACCGGTCGCATTTCAATAGACCAGATAACAGGTACCGGCCTCTTGGCCCCGATGTTGGTCTCCTGGCTTTACTTGCTTCTGAGTGAACCGACCACCAAAGAACGTCGGGAATAATTCGAAGCTCCTCGTTGCGGAAAGTAACCCAGTCAGAGGGTGGCCTGTCTTTTTTCACCCGCCTGCTGCCTTGAGTTTTCTTGAGCCACCTGGTTCTGTTCCAGGTCCAATCACCCAAATACTTGCGCTGATGTATAACTGCACGTATCGTCGAACGCGACCAGAAACCTGCTCGCTGCCCGCACCCCGCGTGCGGCGATGGCTCGCCGTTGCGATTAAGATGATCTGCTATGTTGCGGTAGCCTAGGCCGGAGGCCTTCAGTTTGAAGATACGTTTAACAATCTTGGCTTGCCCTTGGTCAATCATCACTTCGCAGCCCAATCGCTTCGGCCTTCCGAACTTGTCGGTCGCACCGGAAGGATCTAGAATCTGCTTGGTTTTGTACCCGTAGACTCGCCCGCCGGGAGAGTAGCCGCGCAATACCTGTCCCTTGAGTCCGCGCACGATTTTGGCCTTCATGTCATCCAGGAACATCTCGTTCATTATCCCCTTGAAGTAAAAGGGGATCTTTGCCGACGGGCTCGACGTATCGATTCCATCAGCAACGGCGACAAGAGATACTCCCAACTCAGTTAGCTCTTGGAATATGGCCGCAGATTCAGCCATATCTCGCCCCAACCTGGACAGGTCATCGACTACAATATGCTCGAACTGCCCTTCAAGAGCATCCTGCTTCAGCTGCAAGTATGCTGGACGGTTTGTATCTGACCCAGACAGGGCAGCATCCAGATATACGTGCTGACCGGCGACCGCCCACCCCCGACCGGACGCGTAGGCTTTACACTCATGCACCTGATCATCCAGCGACCTAGGGTTTTGTGCATCGCTGGAGTATCTGGCATAGACGGCTGCGTTCATCTCATCCATGAAATTACGCCCCCCTTGAAAAATAGCAATCCCATTCTCTCTTCTTCCGCGTTTTTGAATACCCTTTAAGACTATCGTAACTTAATGATATACATATGAATACATATACACACCCGGTGAATACTCCGAGCTAGAAGGGCGGATCGGCAGCCACGGCTGTACCGGTTTTCTTGTCCCATGGTCGGTAGTGCTGATAGAATTCGTCAGTGCTCAGCCATTCAAAGTCACTGTTCAAACTAAACTTCGTCTCGCGCGGCCCGCCCGCGTCCTCCACTTTCCCCAGGTCCAGTAGTTCCAGCTTCTTCATAACCTTCTTGGCCGTCTTGTCGCTCACCTTCATCAACGTCTGGAGCTCACCAAGCCTAAACTCTCCGCGTGGCGATTGCTTGAGAGGAATGCTAGGGTCGATCAGTAGTTCGACGGCCTTTCGACGGTCGTCCGGCAAGCTTGAAAGAGCCACGGCAATGACAAGCGGTAGGTCCTTGCTGCAGACCACGGTGCGGTTGGCAACCAGTGCGTGCGCCTGGGCCAGGCTCTTGATGACAGCCGTAAACCGATCCACACCCTCGGTGACGGTTCCAGTTGAATTAGTCTCGATCAGACCGCCTTCACTGCGTTCGGTCCACACTAACAGGTCCTGCCGTGCGGTAGTGACGAAGTCAGCTAGTGAGGACATGGCCTCCGCCGTCTCTTCGTCAAAACCGTTGTGGTTCCACGTGAGTGCTCTGGGTAGATAGCCGCAGTGATCGAGTAGAAGCTGCCTAGAAGACAGGTTTTCCGGCACATGCTCCGGAAGCTGGTATTCAGATGGCATGTGTTGCGCGAAAAAAAACAAAAGGAAATCCTTTACGGCGTCTTTGGCGAGGCGCTTCATCTGTTTGTAGTGCATTCGACCCGTTAAAATGTCTTTGGCGCGCTGTTGGCGATCTTTTCGTGACCGGCGGGCCGGAGCGTTCAGAAACAGCAGCCGCGAACCAACCTTTCCCATGGTATTCCAGGCGGTTTGACTGATTGGAGTGGTGGCGCCAAGAAGACCGAAGATGTAGTCTCCTGTAAGTGATCGCTGTCCGTGCACCGCTCCAACATTAGTCAGGCCTGCGCCGTCCAGCACCCGGCCTAAGATAGCGTAGTTCTCCATCTGGATTTCCTTCGGTTGGTTGAAGGTGGGACCCATTTCGGGGATGTCGACTCGATGGCAGTAGGGGAGGCCGTCGAAGAAATCCAACACGGTCGTCTTTTCAGTGCTCGGTCCGTCGGCAAAAATGAGCGCCAATGGATTCGTAATATCTTCCAGAATGCAGGACACACAGACTGAAAGAGCCGCTTCTGTTAAGAACCAGACACGCTCGTCGTAGAGGCCGGTGATCCGTCTTCTAAGATCCCCGTACTTCTCCGAGATCGATATTGATCGGCCCGTGTCATCAGTGCCCCATTGGCTGTTAATTACGCGTTGTGGAATACTTGTCATTTGAAATACCCCTCTTTAATCTATTTACTTCATAGTTCATTGATATGATAGCGGTGTCGAGTTGCTCCAGTTCAAACAGGTACTGTTGCTCCTTTGCATAGAACACCTGCAGCGGTAATTTTCCCTCCTTGATGTTACGGCGAATCATTCGGAGGGCTGTCTCCATGCCGTCCTGGAGGAGCTTCAGCCAATCCAACCTGCTCGCGGTCTCAGACAAACTCAGGATAAGTTGGACTCGTTTTCTTGGGATGAGGCTTCGCTGGGGCGCATTGTTCGCAAGGCGTCGCGTGTCGAACGGCAGTCCTGCGAGGTCGTATAGTCTCTTCAGTGCTTCCTGCTTGCTGCATCTATGCAAGTACTCGGTTAAGACGAGCAACCCGCCCTTGGCGCCACAACTGTGGCAGATAAATGCAGCGTCCGAGTAGCTGAACGACGTAGGGTTCGTCCCGCCGTGAATCGGGCAGGCTATTCTATTGCGCTCCGGGCGAAGTCCGGCGTTGTGAAGCACATCCCGGATACTCACTCTCTGGATAATCTCATTGAAGTCGGCCATGATGTCGCCTTCCCTCGTGAGCGATTGACTTGAGTGTGTTCATTGCCTCTGAGTAGCGGAGCGCCGATACTTGTCCGGTGCCACTGAAGAACCCCGTCAGATCCGTTTCGGACGGGGCCTGGGACAGCACAAAGAGCACATTCGTGGCCGAACTGTGGCGCTCGGTACCCATGAGTTGAGCTTTACCCGAGGCTATTAGATAGGCAGCAAAGGTGAGTTTCTCGGTCCGGTACGCTTTCCCGGTCGCTGGCATTGTCATTGATTCCCCCCAATTCTTTACGCTGGTATTCAGATATTAAGTCCTCGGCGATCCGCTCGGCCAGAAAGTCGAGGAAGCTGTCTAGTGGACGCACCTGTTGGTTTGCAGGTGGCTCCTGGTCAACTGCTGAAGACATGGTCCCCCCTGTAGCCCTGATTTACTAAGTGTCTGCGAATCTACTCGCAGATGTCGCTGCGCATTGAAGGTTATCAAACATGTTTCATGGTATCCTCCCCAGTTTCAGGTTGATGAGTAAAACTCGGCCTCGCCCGGCTCAATCCCGGCTATCACCCCCGGCTTCCGACCCAGCAGATTCGTCTCGCGCAATCCTGCAGCGAGACAGGTATTGCTCGATGTCTGCCTGTCGGAAACGCAGGTCTCCACCGACGCGATAGGCCGGGAGCACTCCGTATCGGTGCACGAGGCGCTCGACTGTGGTCGGACATACCGAAAGTAGCTCCGCCACTTGCTTCTTAGTCATGAGTCTTTGACTCACTTGGTTTCCCTCCTTTTCTTGTGCTTTTGCTTGAGTTTGGTGAAATCGAAGGCGTCATTCTGCGGAATCTGTATGGTCTCGTCGCGTTCGAAGCAGTTTGGCACCCCGTGCGAGCTGCCACCGTACATCGCGAGATCCCCTCCGTCATACGCTTGCTGATCCGAACTTGTCCGCGCTTTTCTGCACCCATCTGCGGTCAGCGGGCAGGAACTATCAGCAGGAGGAGACAGAATGTCCATGGACGATTCAGGGCTCGGAATCCAGTCCGGTTCGTGTCTGGCAGTTTTCTCTCCATAAGTCCAGTCCCTATAGTTCTGCCGGTCTATCAAGCGGACAAACTCCTTGGCCTTCTCGGGATTCTGCCTGTAGAAAATATTCCACTCCTCGAGTCCTTTCTTGGTCCAGCCGCGGAATCTCTGAGGGCGAAGATCGGGCTTAGTGTCAGGCAGACGACGACGGAGCGACTGCCAATTTTCCGGTGCCCAAGAGTCGCTGTCCGATGCGGCGCGTTTAGTGAATTTGATTCCAGCTCCACGAATCTGGCTGATCATCGATTTCACTTGTCGTTCGCTACACTCTAGGTGTGTTGCGACCTGCTTGGCAGTATATGCGAACTCGAAACCCTGAGTTAGCCACACGATATCCAGGCGATCCACCTCAGACACTGTGCCGCTCTGCTTTCGGTATCGAAAAGTCTTCAATTCGTGAGTTCCGGCTTGAGCGGACAGTATTTTGGACACTTCTCTCTCAAACTTGGGACCGATAAGGGTATTGCAGTGACGGGCGTACGGCCGGTTGTTCATAACCCGTGACTTCAATCTATCCAGCATCACCCTGGGATTGGTCAGATCGAGAAGGAACTCGGGGTATTGTGCCTTGAGCAACTCGCTCACGGCACATAGCTCTGGATCTGATGCCACCTTGCGTAGCGCCTCTGCCGGAGCCAGGCCATGTCTATCGAAAGCGCTTTTCACCACCCAATTACTTGCCGTTATGGAGGGGCCTCTGAGGCATACTCCCCCCTTTTCTTATATAGGGAGGAAATGGTCTCGAATAGTGCACAAAAGTGCAGTTTTGCTTGATTTTTTTTGCCAGAGTCGGCAATCGCTGCTGTGCGGTGTATCTGCCGAGAGGTCTCCGTGTCGGGTCTGCCCTCCGCGTACACTCAGCACCCCGTTTAACCATCGTCCTTCGCGCTGGAAGTTGCGTTGCCCCTAAGCGGGCAAGGTAACTTGTTTTCAACTAATAAATTAGGCAGTGCTCATGCGTCCCTGACAGACAACGGATGCCGCCAAGAGGTTGCGCGTGAGAGAGCAGTATCGCGACCCGAGACCCCAAGCTAGACACCTAGCGCAGTTTTCGGAGTTTAGCTTTCAGCGTTGACCGGACGTTGCCTGGCGGTTTGCCGTCGGTGCGGAAGAACTCGGCCAAAAGGCGGGCAACCAGGTTGGCGGCCGGTTCCCCGTGTTTTTCGGTGTACGCCTTCACCCGGTCAATCAGTACAATTGGCAGGTTCAGGTTCATCGGGCGGCGGGGGATGCCGTCGGTCGGGCGACCCGGGGGC
>SMTZ1_10004649_pt1 | contig 13788 bp, 13 predicted proteins | sample DeeMarSWOR136_30_FD_25667 | JGI IMG/M metagenome (IMG submission 25667) | reverse complement strand
GCCTTAACGATTAAAATAGCGCCCCAAATCGTAGCAAACCACCAGTAGAAATTACCAAATAAAATAAAGAAGTGCCACATTGGTACTGATGCCGCGATTAAGCATATACCAATTATTAGTTTTAGGTAATCTCTGTGAGTTGGATTAATATTATTTGCTTTCATAAACTCCGTGGCTTTCATTTCCCCCGTGACGCATTCGAATAGGCCTGCGATGTCGTTAGTAATATCTGAACTTTTATTGTCGTCTTTGGAATAAGGATCAAAAAACATCTCGTATAGGTCGTCTTTCGTTGCGATTTCAAAGTAGTTTTGCGGCTTTAGCATTAGGAAATATAACGCGCAGATTTCTAAAACTGATGAGATCATAAATATGATTGGTTGAGTTGGATCGTCAAGGCGCTCGACTTGGATAAAGTAAAGACCTTCTAAAAACGACAATATTACGAATGGTAAAAGCAGTACAAGCCATACGAATTTGGGGCCTAATTGAGTGTTTTGATACCTAATCGCTTCGATATCGTCTTTAGGAATCTCAGTTATACACGGAGCGTACGGTCGGAATTCGTGAATGTATAAATTCTTTTCAGTACTCGAGTATGTCTGGCGGCATGTACTTATGAAAACGTACAACAACAACCCGAATCCAAACATATGTGGGAACCACGCTACAGTATAATAATACGATGGCCCGCCCAATACAATCGCTTGACCGTACGGACTTTGATGGTGAGATATGGCTCCAGTAAGAATGAACAGATCGAGAAATCCCATTCCAAGTAAAAATCCTGCCGCCAACAACCGACTCGTCGAAAAGGAGAAAAATCCTACTGATTTTTTAGGTTTTTCTTTCGAATCAAAATAATGTTCGAGATAAGCTGCTGATTGTCGCTCTGTGGGAAGGTTCAGGAATGATACTTTCGCACACATAAACAAACCACCGACGCACATTGCGGCTCCGATCATAAATGCTATTAAGGTATATTCGTCTGAATCTAAAAGATATGGCAATGCGTAGCTCAATACCATGACTAAAAAGCCAATGGACATAAAGAAAGCCCCCACAACGAGTAGGACTAACGATACCCACTTGTTTCTCTCAAGAGACTCGTCGTAACTGCTCTTTTCTTTAATTTCTTCTTTTTCTATACTATTTTTTTTGCTCATTTTTTTCACTCTCCATTAGCTTGTTGGTGGGGGGATTATACCGTATGCCCTACCCATCCAATACACGACGGTAAATACATTGCCACAGCCTTCGCTTAATCCATTTCCAGTGGTACTTCTCCTTTCTTCGAATGGATGTGAGCCATAGAAGTTACCAATGTCGTTCAACCAATTCTCGATTCGCAATGGTTGTAAGTAAAAGGGTCGATTATTTTTGTCTAAAACGCCAAATTCTATTGTAAGCGGTTGATAAATTGCGAACAGAGGATTACTCACCAGTGCTTCTCTCCAATATTCAATCTTGGGATTTTTCTGGTGCCAAGATGGTCTAGGAGTAGCATTTAAGTTGCGAATTGCGCCATTTGCTTCTATATTGAAAAATTTAAAGCGCATAAGCTGGTCAAAAATATCCTCTCTAATTGTTTCGTTATCGTCTCCGGTTAATACGAGGTACATCATGTTGAAATACGGAACGCGATGGTACTTTATATTGTCGTACATTCCTCGCACATATTGATTGACGAGGTATTTTCTAAGATTTGGATCTTCAGTGAGCGTAATAAGATTGAATACGTTCTTGTGTCCAAAGCTTTGGGCGTAATAATCCATAATAGTATTCGTCCAAGAATTTCCAATCGCCATATTACCATACATTTCTTTCGTTAAGTAATGGTGGTACAGTTCGCCGTATCGTTCCGGGTACGCCAGCTTTCCCATACTTAATAACGACAAAATCCATTCTCCAGAAAGTAACGACGCTTTTAGGTCAGTTCCTACTGGAAACCCTTCGCCAGAGGTGATCATCCAATTAGTCTTGCGAAATCCTTCAATCATTTGTGCCGTAAGTAGTTTAACCCTCTCTTGTACCCAAGGGTCGTCTACCAATTGGAGTGCTCTACCAAGCCCAAAAAACCACCCACCACATTCGTCTTTTGATGTCCAACCGCGCCATCGATGATTTATATAAATTCCTGAGCCATTATAATGGCGTACATTATAATAACCTTTTTTGTTATTAATCCAATTCGTTATATATTCAAATCCTTCAATTTCTGCATCTTCTGGAGACCACACAAACCTAGTTGGATGTTGGGGATAATCTGGACCAATACCACCGCTCGGTACGGCAAGCAACATACTAAATCCATCAACTAAGCCTTTTATGATCCTTAACGCTTGCGCCATTCCATCCGCGTCGCCGATGTCTTTACATGCTTTGTACTTAAAGCAATAAGTGGCCAGAGCTAAGCCAGTGCTCAAACCAACGTTATCAGTACTATGATAATATGAGATATTAGAGTATGTATAATCTGTAAATGTACACCTTAAAGCAATATTGCTTGGCATGTGAAGGTCTTCAAACCGTTTATCGAGAATATCTGCCCAATAAGCCATTGTTTTAAAATTTGGTGGTATGAATTCGCTTGTATTTAGTCCTATCGTTTGATTATACGAAGCACAATCGCCAAGTATTGCCACTCCTCCTTGAAGATAGATTAAAAAGGGTGCAAAAGGTCCTACGAACAAAAACGCGATCATTACATTATGTCTAATTAACGTTTTTCTGCTTCTCTTTCTCATATTCAAACACTTTTTTTCGCAAATTTACGTTCTAAATTTCAGAACTAGAAATGATATATTATTAGATGTTATTAATTAAAATATTAACCTCGAAGTTTTATTTAATTGAAAAAAGTATGAAAATGCGATTAAATAACAATTTTTTGGAAGATTTTAAGAAATACAATTTTTCTATAATTAAGGAGAAAGTCGTTTTTTTGGTGGGATCTGCGAGATTTCGTGAGTATTTTATCAAGATAGAATCTATACTCCAAATCAATTACAAGAAATTAGTGTATATAGCCTCAGTAGATGGGCTCTTAAATAAAGAGAAATTTTCAGAGGACGAATGGGAAGTCTTGCAAGAAATTGCTCTTACCAAATTGAAAAATCAAGAAGCAATATTAGTTTTAGATGTTAACGGTTATATTGGGGACCATACAAGACAAGAAATCGAAGTCTTTAAGAACAAGTTAAGAAGACCGGTATATTACTTCTCTAAATTATAGAACTGGTGTGTAAAAGGTCAATGGTGATTGTCTCGAACAACTTATCAACATTTTCGCCCGTTTTTGCAGAAGTCTCTAAATATCTTACTAAATTATTGGCTTTAAATATAGCATAGGCGTCCTCGTACGAAACCGCTCTTTTCTCTTGAAGGTCCAATTTTGTTCCGATCATATAAATAGGAGTAGTGTGTTCCTCGTCCTTCAATCCGGTATAGAACGAGTTAAGCCACTCTTTAATTGATTTTATCGTTGGATACCTCGTTATGTCGTAGGCAATAATGCCTGCAGACGAGCCAAACGCGTAAGTCGGTAAAAGAAATCTATATTGTTTTTCCCCACCAAAATCCCATATTTGTAGCGCAACCTTCAAATCCTCAATAGTTAAGTGTTTAACAAACAACTGGGCTCCCATAGTTAATGTAGTGCCGACCTCAAAAAGTCCAGTCAGGTACTTATGGCATAACGTAGTTTTTCCAACGCCGCCTTCTCCAAAAATACAAATCTTAAAAGTAGCGCTTGTCTCCGAAATTAATCTCAACTCCCGACTTATTTTTGATATTAATGAAAATAATTATAGTGGGATAGAGTGTATTTCTTTTATTTAAAATTTAAGTCTTATCGTTTTTTCAAGAGTCTTTGTGAATATTTTGCCAAATTATTATTTTTTACATTGATATTATGCAGAATTGTCTAACTTCTTTTTCTTGCCATTTCCATTGCTTTATTTAATATACCATTTACTGATTCTACATTTTTAAATAAATCGATTTCCTCGCCACAACTCATCCTTAAGAGTTCTAATACCGATAAAACCTTGTATTTTTTCATTTGAATTCTTAAATCCATTGAGAAGCAATAAATACATCCCGGACAAGTATTGATTATGTATTTTGTATCGGTTTTTTTGATTTCCTTAAACCTTTTCTTTCGGATTTTTTCCATGGCCTTTCGATCCACTAAACCAAGCAATAGGCCGCAACATAACGCATTCTCACGATTATGATCTAATTCAATTATTTCACAACCAGTTGCTTCTACTATTTTTCGAGGATACTCCATTAACTCTGGGTATTTCTTTACTATACATGAATCCTGAAAAGCAACTTTTAAGTTTAGTTTATTCGTTATTTTCAAATCTCCTGCTTCGATTGCTTTACCAATAAATTCCCAGATTGAAATTATCTCAAAATCGTTAGAAATTCTTTTATATTCGTTTTTATACGCTTCATAGCATTCGTTACAGAAAATAATTAACTTTTTAACTCCTAAGCTCGAAAATCTTGAATATAAACGATCTTCAAGGTCCGTTTTCGGAAGAGGCATGCCTGTTCTATGATAAACTACACCACAACAAAAATCAATGCCTCCAGCAAAGGTTTTTCCTTTTAATAATCCTTCAAGCGTGGGATTTTTATAAAAATGCTGCATCAAATATGAAATAGAACATCCCAATATGACCAATTCTTCAGATTTCGAAGGTGATTTCCAATTTTCCAAATTTTTTAACTCTTCGGGCGACATCATTACTCTCTCGTAAAATATAAAAATATTTGGCTTATTAAATGGGAATAAGAACTTGTTTCCTCTTGGAATTTTTCCGTTTTCCTCTAATTCTCTTATTTTCGCATGTTTTAACCCTTTAATTAATTCCGATGGAGTAAGATCATTAGGACAATGAAAATCGCATGTTCCACATAACGCACATTCATCAACAACAAAGCTTGAACCAGCGATTAGATTTTCAATTTCTTCTTGAGCCTGAACAATATCTAATTCCATCACGGGGCAACTTTCTAAGCAGGTTCCACATCTTACGCATTCATCTACATCAAACATGATTTAACACCTAATTGTTTTATTAATGAGGTTTAATATATATGCATGAAATATTTCTTGTTCCAATTTTGGAATCGAAATTTGCCTCGTTTATATTTAATTAAATAACTGTATTTGTGTTCATGCATTATTTAAACTTTACTCATTTGTCAAAAAAAAAACTTTAAATTAGATATCTTTAAAAAAAAAGTGAAAATCCTTGAAACTAACATATTACATAGATATTACTTTTTTTTTTATCGTCATTTCCTTTTCTTTTACTTGTTCTAGAAAAGATTTTTCTTTACCATGGCTTCGTGGAGTAAATGATCAAAGATATTTTTATCGTAAAGGACGGACTTCCCATATTAAGCGAGCACAATAAAAAAGATACGCAAGCTTTAAATAACGACGATAATTTAATCTTGATTTCTGGTTTTCTATCAGCCATAGATTCCTTTTCTACTCAATTTAAGGGCTTTGGAAATATAAGCGAGTTAAAATTATCTAATGATTTGAAGTTATCTTTTTTGAGAGATAATAGAATCAACGATTTAGTATATGTCGCTACTTCTGATACAAAAACAGACGACCATAAAGTCCGAAAGGTATTAAGAAAGATATCTTCTTCTTTTTCTAATAGATACAACACGCAAATGTTGGAAAAATGGCAAGGAAGGAGCTCGTATTTTAAAGAGGTTAAAGAAGAGTTATCAAAAATTGTGAGCGAAGAAGAGCAGCCAAAAAAAACCGTTATGACTAACGAGAATAAAATTTCAGAAGTAAAACCAATTCTCAAAATTGACTTAAATTCAAATCCTGAGCGCTTTATAACGGGAGAGAAGGCTCTAAATATCGTGAAATACATAAACGGAAAAAATACTATTGCTATAATTGCAGGAGAGTTAAATTACGAGCAATCTGATGTGTTCAACATATGCAAGAATTTGATGAAAATGAGCCTGATTTCTTTTTGTATGTAAAAGAGTAATTAATAATTATAAATATTAAATATCCAGGATTTACCTCCAGCTTTCTCAATATTCTTTGCAATCTCTCCCAAAGATTCCTTATTCGGAGCGATCGCTAGCATGCAACCTCCACCTCCAGCGCCCATTTGTTTAGCTCCAAGAGCTCCAGCATCTTTGGCAGCTTCGCACATTTTCATAATTTTCGGAGTTTCTGCTTTTAAAATCAATTCCATTTCTTGTTGGCGATTCATCATTTTCCCCAATTTTTTGTAATTTCCCTTTAACAACGCTTTTTTCCCCTCATACACGCCCTTCTCAATGACTTTGAAAGCATCTAAAGTAGTAGAATCCTTTTCCCTTATCTGTTTTTTAACTCGATTTAAAACTGAAGCTGCCTTACGCTCTTCCATGCTGTCTCCTACCACTATCGGTAATTCTCTAATGGGTAGCATTTCAACTCTCGGATTTTCGTCCGTGTGAATAAAGGTTACACCGCCATGAGAGATGCTATATTGATCCATGCGACCGCACTGAATTCCAAGATCGTGATTCTCGCCTAAATAAGCAAGCTCCGCAATTTCTAACTTCGATAATCCTAAATCTAACGCTTCATTTAATGCCTTTAAATATCCTACTGAAAGTGCAGCGCTCGTAGATAAACCGGCGCCGATTGGAATTTTAGAATCTACAATTAAATTAAATCCTACCGAAATTCGTTCTTTTAAACGCTCGTATAGAACACTCCAGTAGTTTAAATCAATGTCTTTGGGTGGAGAATCTCCTAATTTAAACGAGATTCTTTCCTTCGTGTTGTGACTATAATATTCAATTGTACTATCTTCTCTTCCTTTGTAATTTATCGTCATTAGCAAATCTATTGCCATGGCAATTACAGGTTTTCCAAGAAGATCAACTTTATCCCCCAAGATACATATCCGACCGGGAGTTTTAACTGTAATTGATTCGTTCATTTTTATCATCCAATTTATTTTTTCTTCTTTTTTCTTTTTTGTGCATCGAGAGCTTTCTCAAGAGGTTCTTCGAGTTCCTTTGGCCTCCCCTCGAATTTAAACTTTCCAGCGAATTTCATTTCCTCTCTTTTTCCAGACGGTTGCATTTTTTCAAAGGTTATGGTAACTTCCCTATCGTTTTCAATCGCATAATTCAAAAATCTAATACATCCTATGTGTTTAGATGGAGCTATATTAAATTTAATTAACGAATCCTTTCCTTTTTTATTTTTAACTTTTAAAACCAGCCTTAATTTCATAATTATTCAATCTCTGCAAGAGGAAATTAATATTTTATCTATTCAATATCTTTGAATAATAATATTAAATGATTATATCTAAAAATAATTATAGAAATTAACAATTATTTAAGATGACTATGTCTTCTAACCTCTTTTCTTACATCCTGAAGCAAAACCAGTGGATCAAATCTGACGAAATTTCGATTGATGATGTTGCAGTTTTAGTTGACACTCAAAGAGACATTATTTGGTATTACGAAAGTGAAAGATCCACTGCGAGAACAAAATTCGAAGCTAGAGGTCTTTTAACTCAATTAAAAGAAAAGTATGTTCCGTACAAATTCAAAAAGATAGATAACACTTCTCCCCAAGATGTATTAAACGAAATCGAAACCTTAAGAAAGGGGAGATCCGGTTTAAAAATGGAAATCCTTGGAAAAAAAATTCACGATTTTTCCAGCGTTTTATATTCTTTAAACATAACAGCGGGTTTATTACAAGTATTAACTGTGTTCTTTTTAGCGCTCACGCTATCGTGGCAAGAAAGCGTTAACGAGCTTTCTTTTTTAGCGTATGAAGTAAATTATATCGAATATGTTGGTTATATCGACATACTATCGTTTCTCATTTTGGTATCGTTTATCGTATTCTGTATTACATCATTTTTTGGACTAGTTACAAGATTATCGAATTTTTCCAGAGTCTCGATAATTTTAGCAATAGTTCTATATTTAGCGTTAATTTACATCCGTATTGGACAATTATACCTCTATTTCGAGATTGAACTCCCAAATCTCATTATTAGAGCTGATGCATTTAGGTTCTTTTTATTGGGAGGTGAAATTATTTTAATCATAGCTGTCTTAATTTCGCTCAGTTCTAGTATTCATTGGTTCAGAAAAGGCGAATAATTAAATTGTAAATCAGATTCCATTTAAGTAAAATGCCATCCAAGTATAGATTGCGCATTATTTTTAAACCTATAATTAATTATCTCGCTAAAATCTTGATTAAAATCAAGTTTACTCCTAATTTAGCAACCCTTACCATGTTAATTATGTCGATTATGAGTTTTTTCTCTCTTAGTTTCCTTAGGATCGAATGGTTATTTGGGATATTTGTGTTTTTAACAGGTATTTTTGATGGGATTGATGGAGCAATAGCTAGGCAACTAAATGAGGAAACGAAACTAGGGGGATTGTTCGACTCGATCTCTGATAGAATTTCGGAAATACTTATTTTCTTTGCGATGCTTTTGTATTTCTGGAATCAAAAATTGTGGGGCTTTATCGATGTTGCTCTAATCATTTACATCTCATTGGGCGCTTCGCTCCTAATAAGTTATATACGAACTCGAGCAGAAAATTTTCGATCTGGAGATTACGATATTGGATTAATGGCACGGTCGGAACGACTATTTTTCATATTTATTTCTTCTATTTTTGGATTATTATTGGAATTATTGCTCGTATTTATGCTATTAACTGCAGCAACTGCAATTTTTAGGCTCGTTAAGATTTATTACATGCTTAAAAAACAAAATTTATTAGAAACAAATTCAAAAGAAAACATATCAAGAAAGGTGATTAATGTGAAAGGAAAGGAAAGAAAAGACAGAAAACTCAAAATGCAAGATCTTTTTATTCAATTGGCCGAAAAAGTCGAATATGCGTTAACTAACATGAATAATACAATAATCAATTTATGTAATAATAAACCTGCCGAAACAAAAAAATTTTGCGAAGCAACAGTTTTAACAGAACAAGAAGCGGATAAGATTTTTGAAGAAATTTCGGAACGTTTATTTTCACGTGAAGTAATGGTTTTTTCCCGTACAGACCGATTATACATAGCAAAACATATTGAGCAAGTGATAGATGCGACAGAAACAGTTTCGAGACGAATAATAATCCATAAACCCAAGCTTTATCCAAAGTTGAACGAAATGTTAAAAGATGTTGGAAATAAGGCAAAAGAGATCGGTAAAATTTTAAATAAAGCAGTAGTTAGGATTTTTGACGATTTTGATGAAGCAGAGAGATTAGTTAATCAAATTCAGAGTATTCGACACGAGTCCAGAGAAATACAATACCAATTTCTGGAGGAATTATATCGAGTTAAACCTGAACATACGGATTTAAGTTATTATATTCAAGTGATAAATAAGATTTTGGCTTCAATTAATAAAGCAGAAAATTTCGGTGATGGAATTCGCGGATTGGTTTGGAAATACCGCCTTTAAAGTCAGTGAATTTGAGATATAAAATGGAGTAATTTATAACATGGACTGGATAATAATTATTCTTATTATATTAGCGTTCTTCTTAGCGTTTGGTATCGGATCTAACGATGAAACTATGGTAAATGTTGTTGGGAGTGGAACGTTAAAACTTAAAAGAGCAGTATTACTTGGAGGTGCACTCGCATTTCTGGGAGTTATATTTCTATCAGCAAGCGTAGGAAAGACTATTGGTGCCAGTTTATTGGGACCATCAGTTTCCTATAATTCTTTCATGATGATTGCTATTCTATTAAGTACATCTATTTGGTTAATAGTAGGTTCAAAAACTTCCGTTCCAATTAGTACCACTCACAGCGTTGTAGGTTCTGTTTTTGGTATAAGTATAGTATGGGCGATCTCTACTGGTCAAAACTACTTATTAAGCGTAAATTGGGTAAAAATTGGTCAAGTTGTATTAGGCTGGTTTATTTCTCCAATTTTAGGATTTTTTGGTGCGGTTATCGTCCAATTAATTATAAAGCGATTTATGAAATATCGAAGTTCTGGTCTATTAGAAGTTGAAACCACCGAGAAATATTTGCAATTTATAATATTAGCGTTTGTGTGTGTAAATCAAATCAGCCGAGGGGGCAACGACTCTGCTAATGCTCTTGGAGTGTTATACGGTCTTATAGAATCCGGAGATCTTACAACCGAAATTGTTTCATTCTTAGTAGTTGTTATTGGGATTATTTTTATGATAGGATTAATTTTTGTTGGTAAAAACTTAATTTTAAACATTTCGACAACAACAGGTAAAATGAGACCAAGCGATTCGTTGGCGGCTGAGGTTTCAACTAGCCTAATTTTATTTGGAGCGACAGTTTTAGGTCTGCCCGTATCGGGTAGTCATATTTTAGTATTCGCATTAATAGGAAGCGCTCGCATGAAGGGAGAAAAACCAGATAAAAGGTCTTTTCGCAGAATGGTAATATCGTGGTTCCTAACTTTTCCAATCGCAGCAGGTCTATCTGCTTTAATATACACGATACTGGTGCCTTTTGCTTAGCATAGATTCTTTTAATAGAAGACGGGCAAAAAAAAATATTAATAATTATTATTAAGTAGAATTACCACCTTATCCCCGTCTTTAATGTTCAAAAACTGCCTCAAATAGGGTTCAGCGATAACTTCTACGATGTGCGCCTTGTGAAACGTTCTTTCCACCCTAAGAATGGCGCTTTTACAAATCGTGTCAGGATTGTTTAATTTATACACAACACTAGTGTAGCACGATACGGAACCATACCCCCTATTTTCTTCGGTAAATCCTTCAATAATTATTGGTTTGAGGTTATTCAGTTTCTGAGTGAGTATCGCGTAATGGTGATCAGATAATTCCAAGTTTAACGTTCCTTTATAGGGTTCGAAACCTAATTTCTTTTTAAATTGTTCATAATATCCTTTAATAGACACATAATAGCGCCCTTCGTCGGCACCCGAAACGAGGGTACCTACAATATGAAAACGCTCGTAAATATCCTTAATTTTATCGAAAATGTGAAAAATCGCGTGATACCCCTCGTCGGTTATTTCAATTTTTTGAACGTTGAATTTTTTTTCTCTTCTTATCCAACCTTTTTTCTCTAGGTTTTGAAGCCTTCGAGAGGCGGTCTGCTGAGAAGTGCCTAAAGTTTTACAAAATTCTGTACTTTTAACCAAGATTTCTTGTTTCTCAGTTAAAATATGAGCTAGGTTAATAAGTGCAAACCATTCCGTTGCTTCTGAAGATTTAATGAGTTCTTTCTCTTCTTTACTCATAAACTATTTTCCTTCTTATATTTCGACGAGTTGTTTATAATTTTTTGTTTAATTAACGACGACGAGTGAAGCTCGTATTTGTCGTACAACTTTTCCAACCGAATAACTTCCACTTGCTTAAGATCCTTTTCCTTTAATCCTTCTTTAACCATATCGATTGATATTTTTTGATTCGGTCCCAACATTATGATATCCGGATTAATTTCTTCTATAATTTTAAAATAATCCGAGTCTTGCATACCCATTACTGCCTTTTTCACATTTTTTAAGGATTGAACCATTTCGAGCCTTTGATCTTCGGTAATTGTGGGGTATGTACCCTTAAATTTCTTAACATTGGCATCTCTCGCGATTATTACATAAACTTCGCCCAGCTTTGCAGCCTTGTTTATTAAAAAACTATGTCCTGGATGCAATAAGTCAAATGTCCCAGTGACTACAACTTTCTTCTTAATTTTCAGCACCAATTATTGAAGTGGTATATCGTTCTAAAATTTTATTAATTTCCTTCAATCACCTTATAAGAGAGCCCAATAAAGACTGGCCCTCTAATATCTACTTTTTTCTGCCTTGAATGAATAAATTCCATTATCATTTCATCGATTTCAAGGTTAATTTCAGAAGCTCGATAACTGATTTTAACTCTATGATCGAATCGATTAGTATCTTGAAAGGCTAATTTTTCTGTCATGCTCGCCATATACGACCCAATAGCGTCGATGTATGTTTTACCCGTATCAATCGCGTTTTCTATTTCTTTATCGGGAGGTAATCCTAGAATAGAACTATCGTGAACCCAAATTTTGTTCAGAGCTGCGGGGCCTAATAAGCTTACTCCCTCATCAGTTTCCCAAATAGAGACTTGAATTTTTTTATTATTTAGAGTACCTTCCCAAACAACGATCTCAAGGGGAGATTTCTTGTCCTTATTCTCAATAGCTGCTTTTATTATGGCTTCCTTAATATCTACTCCAACTTTTGTCGCTGGAGAATATTCGTAATTAATGCCATTTGCTATTTCCTCGTCAGTAAAATGAATATCTTCGTAAAAATATGGGTAAGTGAGTTTTCTAATATCTTCATTTTTTTCCCTTATCATGACAATGCGTTCGACCCCGAAGCCTACATTGAATACCGGATATTCTATTCCAAATTTTGCGAGGCTTACGGGACTATAAAATCCTCCATCTCCAATTTCAATCCACTCTTTGGTTGTGGGGTGTTCTACAAAAATTTCCATTTCCGTTTGAGGGGCGTAATATTTTGAAGTCGCCTCTTTTATTTCGGTTTTACTGTTTTTAAATCCGATTTTCTCACAGATTTGGGCGATAATTTTTTGGCAATCCGTTAAAGAAATTTCTTCTGCTATTATTACGCATGAAAGTGTATTCGAAACATACAAATGTGTAGCGTCCATTTTTTGCTCGCGACGGAATTTCGGACCTATGATAAAATATTGTTGAGGTAAATCCTTCTTTTTTTGAAATTGAGCTAGAACTTTAAACCATAACGCCGTAGTGTGGCTACGAAGCGTTTTTTTCGTGGAAATAGGTTGCATTTGTTTGAATTCGGGGAAAATCTTATCCACCATTTCCGAGGCCTGACTTTCAGAAATCGAGAGCTCTTTAATAAAAGTTTCGAATAAATCATCGGCTTCAATTTCGCCTTTCTTATACTTGCGGAAGATGTTCTGGAGCGACTTCGTTTGATCGAAATCCGGTATGAGTTCTTTTATTCTCTCGATTTTTTCCGCAGATATACCAATGTCTGGACGCGGAGTTTCTGCTAAATAATAGGTTCTATCGAGAATTAGCGCTGCTTCTGGTCCGTACTCTTTATACACATCCATTTCGTCTACAAACATTGGTAGAATTAGCTCTTCAAAACCTAATTCTATCATAAATTTACGCGCGTCTTGAATAAAATCTTTTGTTGGGTGTGATTTACCCTGACTTTTTAATGCATACAAATCTCCTTTCATTTTTAAGAGATTTTTTGATTCCAACCACGCTTTTTCGTAGTCTTCTTTTGATGCCTGATTCAAATCATCTATATTAAACTTCATATCGCTTTATCCTTGCAAAATTCAACTATTACTTTTATTAGTAATGCGATCCATATAAATAGCGAGCGAAATATCGCTCCTTAACTTTTCTAAAACTCTGCGCATTGCGTCGAGTTTAGGTCGCAAGTTTCTTGTTATTCCCTTTGGATAATCTAAAAGAAACAGGGAATCGTGTACGTCTTGCATCTGGTCTAGATATTTCTCTAGATTTTCGATTTTACCCTCTCGAATCTTATTCAAGCATAAACGATTCACTTCTCCTATTAAATCAGCCATACCTAAAACATAAGACAAAGGTTCTATGTTTAACTCTTCTGGGGATAGAAAGCCTCTTTCCTCAAGAATCGCCACGAAAAATGTTGCTTCAGCGTATTCTTGTTCTGCTGTCCATAAATATTTTGATAGATT
>SMTZ1_10004648_pt1 | contig 13789 bp, 11 predicted proteins | sample DeeMarSWOR136_30_FD_25667 | JGI IMG/M metagenome (IMG submission 25667) | reverse complement strand
AAGCCGACAGTACCAAAGCCAGTCGCCGTTGCAAGAAAAGAGTGGAAATTATCTCCAATTTTCGAATCAATATAGAGTGTTTTTTCAACATCGTCATACCTGACACCCGTCAGTCCTTGAATCAGTCCATAGCTCGAGAGTGCGCGGGCGTACCAGTGTCCACATTCATATTCGTTAAAAGGATTGCGAATTCTGCCATCGTATCGATTGCGGCACACTCTAACAATCTCAAGTCCTTTATCTACCATGCTTTCGAACATCAGATGTGATGCAACCTGGTATTCGATTCCAGTCCACACCTCATCGCTGTAGACAAAAGGAATGGATAACGCACCGCCATTGGGCCAGGTACAAAGCAGCAGACCTCCATCTTTGCCAAGAGCAAAGGCAGGTCTTTGCGGATTGCTGTGATCTGATAAATCTCTTTTAAGATTGTATTTATGCACCGCATTCAAATGACTTTTCACTTTTTCAGCATCAATTATTTCGTCCAAACCACATACCCGGGCGATCCAAAATCCAAGTATTCCATCGGAAAGACACCCTGTTCCATATTGGTATTTTGGACCTTCTTTATTCAACATTTCAACAACTGGATCATAGCCTTTTCCATTTGAGGAAGCATCAAGAGGCTCGAATTTCGCATTTAATCCTTCTGTCATAATCTTTTGATAAAAATATTCCCCATTATAAAGCTCATTTTCATAATATTTTTTACCTTTTTCAAGGAGGTCTTTATACTTTGAGACATCGTCGTTCAATGCTTCGCCCATCTTTATCGCTGCAGTTAAAGCGCCCAGGTAAAAACTGGAACAGTGACCATCGGGTCCCCAATACTCGATGTCATACGTATTGTGATGAGGTTCTTCAAGGACGCCATGTCCCCGTGGATCCCAGGTCGTTATGCAGTATTCCAAACTTTGTTTAACGTTTAGCCACATCTTTTTTAGCCAATCGTCGTCACCAGAAATTCGCCATTCACGATAGACTTTCATAATTCCGCCGAGTTGTCCGTCAGCAGCCGCATGAAAAGCATGCTGTACTGGACGAATCGGAAGGCCTGAACGAAATACTTGATGACCCGTTTCATCCTGGCTGACGAAGAATTCAGTCTCTCTCAGACTTCTTTCCAGATCGGGAAAGAGATGGGGAATTGCCTGGGCATAATTCCAAACATGGGTACACGAGCCGGCACAGCATCCCCTTGAATCCGAACAGCCTTCCCAGCACCACAAGCGCCCATCATTTTGTCGTTGAACTGTTGGCGATTTCAAAATCGTTAAATTGGCTGCTACCGCTTCGACAACTTCATCTGGCAACGAGGTATCATAAAAGGTGTCGCTGAATAATTTGGTATCCTGATATAACTTGAAATAGTTGGATCGCCAGTAATCAGCAATTTCATTGATGTTTTTAAAACGTAAAGCATACCAGGGAGTATGATATTTTTTTTCAGCACAACAAGCAACTCCAACCTTTTCAGACGGGACGACAGATTCAATATCCTGACCGGTTCGCAAATTCGTTTGGGGCACATACCAGGCAAGCATTAAGCGAACAACTTTTTGTTCACCAGGCTTTAGCGTAATTGGGAGAAAAATGGAAGCACCAGGACACGGACCTTCGACTGGAGGATTGTCCATTAGAATGCCTTCTTTTATATTTTTCCATGTCAAAGTCAGTGCATCCCACCAGCCACCTTTGAACCAGCAGTGGTCAACAACCGAGTTATCATCATCGACAAATGCGGCAAAACCGCCTTCGTTATGGGGATTTTCATCACTGCCATCCTGCCAGAGGATGAAACCATTTTTGATGGGTTTAATGGTATTTCCATCTCTGTCAATTGCCATAAAATTTTTAGCATTGTATGAAAAAACCGCTTCAATCGGTACATTCGTTGGATTTTTGAATTGATATTCAAGTGAGCCGACTGGCAGGCTGGAGTTATCAGAATTCCCCGGAATAAATGGGCTCCATCCTGTAATTTTTATTTCCAATGGGATATCTTTATCCTCAAGGGTCACAGTGCCAAAAGGAAACCTGGCAAAAAATTCAGCGTTTTTAAATCGAGGCAAGCCAAAGCTGGAACCGGCAGCACCATTACCCGTACCGGGGGAGCCAAAAATTTTCCAATCGGGGACCGGTCCTTCCAGAACTTTGGTTCCATTTTCGATTCCTTTGACACATATCGCCGCAAAGGTACACGGTTCGTGAAAAACATCTGGCTGATTCCTTACTGAAACATGGGAAATCGCTCCGGTTCCTTCCAGGCAAATCATGCCAGCACCAATTCCCCCAATGGGAAAAGCGACTCTGTTTAAATAGGCGCCGAAATAAGGTCCATTATAATTTCTTTTGGTATCATGATCAGTTGTTTTGGTACACTTTGTCATGGCAATTAAAACTGAAAAAGTTAGAAGTATCAAAAAATAGGTTGATTTGAACATTATTAATCCTCCTGATTTGCTAAATTGGTAGCTTCATATTGCTCAATAGTGTCTATCCAGAAACGTAACTCAAACTTCCAGTTTGTGCCTGGAAGTGTAGTTGATTTCAATATTTACACTGCAAGCAAGATACTTGCGTTACGGATTTGCTGCCTTGTCAGACAGACTAAACAGAGACAAAAAATCTTTAATAGCTCATTGCATCCAGCTTCACCTTGCCTCTAAAAATCCAATAAATACTGGCTGTATAGGAAATAACCAGAGGTACTCCAATTATTGCAATGATTAACATAATTTTCAAAGTTTTCGCAGACGAAGCTGCATTGTAAAGCGTGAGACTGTGCTCAGGGAATGGATTCGAATAAACCAAATTCGGATACAAACCAATGCCAAATATCGTCATCAAGGCAATCATTGCGGCACAGGACGAAAGGAATGCAAAGAAGTCTCGTCCATGAATGATCTCTCTGGGAATATTGGCAATAGCTAACATATTTAAGAACGGGATAACAAAAAGATAGGGATATTGTTTAAAATATTGTACCATTTGCGGTATGAAGATGAGTGTAACCATTGTTGTTGTTACATAACAAATGATGAAGAAAATAATCGTATTGTTTACCCAGTTTCGAATTTTGTTATGTAACTCACCTTCTGTTTTAAGAACTATGTATATTGCTCCGTGCATCATAAATAATGCGACTGTGGTAATTCCTATCAAAATTGAATAAGGATGAAACAGTCCCCAGAATGAACCTGCAAACTCCTGTTCAGCATTTAAGGGAATCCCCCAAATGATATTTCCCAAAGCTACCCCAACAACGAAACTGGATAAAATGCTGCTGATGCTAAAGCTGATATCCCAGGTTTGTCTCCACCAACGCATTGGTTGTTTGCTGCGAAATTCAATAGCGACAGCACGAAAAATAAGCCCGAATAAGAAAATCATAAACGCCATATAAAAGCCCGAAAAAACAGTTGCATAAGCTCTTGGAAAAGCAGCAAACAACGCTCCACCACCTGTTACCAGCCAGACTTCATTTCCGTCCCAGACTGGACCGATTGCATTTAGAAATAGTCTTCGTTCTTCATCGGTTTTAGTGAATAGATGTAATGCACCAACGCCAAGGTCAAAGCCATCCAAAACAGCGTAGCCAGTAAAAAGAATCCCGACAAGAGCGAACCAGATTGTATTAAGATCCAATGTAATATTCATGCGAGATGTCCCTTCTTTAATTGATCATTCACAGGTCCGTGCTGAATTTTATCATTTAGAAGATAAATAAACAATGCAATTAGCAGGACGTATATGATTCCAAAGAATACCAGTGAAGTAATAACCTCACTCACTGATACAGTTTTTGAAAAAGCGTCTGATGTCCTTAAAAGATTATAGACGATGAAAGGCTGTCGACCGATCTCTGCAGAAAACCAACCTAATTGATTGGCAAATTGCGGCCCTAACACTGAGAGGACAAAAATCCATAATAACCATTTATAGTCAAATAGCTTCTTACGCCGCCAGAGAAAGAGCCCAAGCCAGGAGAGCAATATTAATCCGACACCGATAATTACCATGCCATGATAGGTCTGGAATACAATATTCACTGGCGGTCTATTTTCGGGAGGGAATGCTCGCAATCCCTGAACCTGTTTATCAGGATCACCGCTAAGAAGAAAACTCAATAATCCTGGAATGCTGATCCCATAGACCTTTTCATTTTTTTCATCCACCCAACCAATTAAATGGTATGGTGCTGCCTCATACTCAGGATAATGAGCTTCATAAGCTGCTAACTTAGCTGGCTGATGCTTCTCAACCACAATAGCGCTGTGATGCCCACTGACCAACTGCAGTACTGAGGAGATCGCCGCTACAACCAGAGCGATTTTAAAAGATCTTTGCGCAAAATCGATGTGTTTTTTCTTTAACAGGTAATACGCACTGACGCTGAGAACAAAAAATGCCCCTGCCTGCCAGGCGCCACAAAGCACATGACTGAGTCGGTCAATGGTTGATGGATTAAAAACTATTTGCCAAAAATTAACGATTTCAGCCCGTGCAGTCAAGCCCTCACCAACAATGTGATGACCGGCTGGTGTCTGTTGCCAGGAATTTGCCACCACAATCCAAACGGCACTGAAATGCGCCCCAAAAGAGACCAGAATTGTGGAAATAAAATGAGTTCTGGGCTTCACTTTATTCCAGCCGAAAAGCAGGATTGCCAAAAAGCCGGATTCCAGAAAGAAAGCGAAAATACCTTCAGCAGCCAATGCACTGCCAAAGACATCCCCAACAAATCGGGAATAAGTCGCCCAATTTGTCCCAAATTGAAACTCCATTACAATTCCAGATGCCACACCCAATGCGAAAATCAATCCAAAAATTTTTACCCAGAAACGGGTCATCTGATGATAAAGTTCATTTTTGGTTTTTAAATAGGCTCCTTCCATGATGATCAGAATGATGCTCAGCCCGATGCTCATGGGTGGAAAGATGTAGTGGAAAGCAATAGTAAGACCGAATTGAATACGGGAGAGAAGAAGAACATCCATAGACTATCTCCTATATGTTTAAAACTTGACCATTACGATTCATCGTATCGATTTTTTAATGTTAGGTTTATTTTTTAATTGACATTCTTATGTAAATGTCATAAATTTAATAAACTTTTTTGAGATTTGGCATGAATGACATTAGCAATTTTAGATGGCTTTTCATATTGGAATTTATTTATAAAAATTAACAAATTTAAATATAAAATGCAACAACTAAAATCTAATTATACTTATTAAGGATTAAAATTTAATGAATGTTGTCATTTTCGCAGATGTCGAAGATGCGCCCTGGTGTGCAGGAATTTCCATGCTCTGTATTTTATCGCATAGGAATATCAGTTTTTAATTACTTAATAACGATAGTAAGGAATTTATTAAATTAAAGAGGACCTAAAATGTTTGCAAAAAAATTTCAAAAGATTTTAGTGATTTTGCTCGGCTTTGTCCTTATTCAGGGATGTGCGAGCAAATATCAAAGAATACCTTTTACACACAATTTGCGTGAAAGATTAGAATTGACAAACACAGAGATGAAGAGACTACAATTTTACGTCTCGGATAAAATTATACTAACACGGGATAAAGATTACGGAGCTTATGAAATTAAAAATGGTAAACTAATAACTAAAAAAGGAACGTACGCTGAAGAGATTGAAGTTGATAAAGGAACGCCGGGGATTATGGTGGAAAGTTCTGATGATTGGCTTAAAATTAGTTTTGAAGAAAATACCTGGTTACAATTTCAGATAAGAGAAATTCAAAAGAATCAGGATAGTATACTATATTATATAAAATGTCTCGATATATATGACATCCCTCAGGGTACAATCGGATACAAAAGTTATAAGATAGTGGAATTTAATAACAAAAATTATATCATCGATGAATTTAGTCAATTTGCGTATTTATTAATTGATAAAAAATGGTTATACAAACTAATAACAAACCGAAGAAAACTTCCCGGTATAAAACTTAAATTAGAAGAGAATAATCAATGAATCTCTGCATCATAACAGCAGCCGTCGATCTGCCGATCGATGGAGAGTTTTTCGCTTTGATATCAATTATCCTGAGATCAATGAGATGATTGATTATTTTGTTTGATGCTAAAATTTCATGTAGTTTGCTAATTGGTGTAGCGGAGAGAAGATCGATAAATTATCAGTTGAATTACGTCATTAATGTGTTGAGACCGTGGCGTTTATGGGTGAGCTTATGATAAGTTTGATCCGCTTCGACAAGGATATCATTTATGATCTCAGTTTCGTAACCCATACACATAATTTTGCGAGTGAATCTGCCGGGCTTTAAATTATCGATCCGAAAATTCCCGCTTGTATCTGAAGCAGTCCCTAAATTCGTCCCTGAGAGGATGATATTTACATTCACCAAAACATTTCCATTGAGATCAGAAATTTTTCCAGCTTTGGTAAAAGTGAATTAGAAAAAATTACTTATCAATTAAATAATGACGTGAAATTTTTTGAGAAAATCAGACATTATAAAAATAATTGGGCAGTATATTTATGTTTTTTGAATGTGGATTTTATATTTTTTCATATACAAATCCTACACGTCCAGCACGTAAAGTTAGGCTGGGACCCAGGTGAAAATCCTAATATTTTCAGCTATAATATTTATCGGACAACTCATTCAGATTCCAGCTTTTCCTTATTAGATAACGTCTTACATCCCAATAGTACCTACATGGATGATAATATTGAAAGGGGTACCCATTATTATTACGTTGCAACCTCAGTTGATAAGTTTGGAAATGAAAGTAGGTTTTCAAATATGATTGATACAACAATAATTTTGTCTACTTCAATCGTACAAGCTGGATTTAACGCTCATCTGAATGTTAATAATAAATAATAAGTCAAAAATGTTGAACGATACACTTATTTTATCTCATCCCTAAACAGGGCTTTTAAGAAGTTTTTTATCAGTTTTTCCATGAGCAGTCCTCGGTAACGACTTGACAAATTCAATATACTTTGGAACAGCAAATAGTTCAAGATTTTCGGTGCAAAATTTGAACACGTCTTTTTCATTGATTAAATTTTGATTCGTAACAATATATACTGTTATTGCCTGCCCAAAATTTCGCCAGGAACACACACAACTGCCACCTCTGAAACACCTTCTATATCACAAATTAAATTTTCCACTTCCTTGGCGCTAATCCTTTCACCTTTACATTTGATCATGTCATCCTTTCTGTCAAGAAAATACAGATACCCTTTTTCATCCCTTCGGAAGAAATCCCCCGAATAAAGGAGCGTTTCGCCATTGCTGTTCCCGGGTTTAAAATATTTAGCCACAAGCTGGGGGCGTTCCAGTAGCCTTGCATGACACAGGTTTCACTTCTTGTCCAGATTGATCAAGGATATAGACTTCACAATTTGGCATGGGTATCCCCACTGAATCAGGATGTTTTAGTAACATCCAAAATTGGATCCATATCAGCCACCTGGCCGAACAGGTGCACTGGAATAATCGCTTTGGTTCTCGGAGTGATTGCTTGTTCAATTAAAGCAGGATCTATGTTATAAGTTTGCTCGTCAATGTCGACAAATACCGGTTTTGCCCCGCAGAAACTGATGGCTTCAGCAGTGGCGATAAACGTATTCGGTACGGTGATCACTTCATCACCCGGCCCGACTCCTAATCCGATCAGAGTCAGCCACAGCGCCGATATGCCACTATTGATCCCAATGGCATATTTGGTCTGACAGAATGAAGCAAATTCTTTTTCAAATCCCTCTACAAAGGGACCTCCAGCAAATGCTGTCTTTTCGATGACCTAATGAATAGCGACCGCTATTTCATCTTTTATTGATTCATATTGCGCTTTTAAATCTAAAAAAGGAACTTTCATTGTCAATTTACTTCTCCTTAATTTTTTTTATTATTTTAGCTGGATTGCCGACTACATTCGTATTGGCAGGGACATCTTTGGTTACCACGCTGCCTGCACCAACAATCGCATTTTCACCGATGGTGATTCCACATATACTCGTTACGGGGTGTTTTTTCATGTCATGCCTGTGCATACAGGCATCTCTTAATTGTCTGTAAATAAAAAGATTCCTGCATTCGCAGGAATGACACTGACACTGAAATTCTAACCCATAACGAGTATAAAATCGTGGCACTCGATCCAATCGAAACACCTCGTTTGATTAAAGTTGGAACACAGATCCCAACATTTTCTGTCTGTAATTGCCCATCCGCTGTGGTGGAGCGAGGGTATTTGTCATTAATGAACGTCACATTATGACCCACAAACACATTATCTTCAATCGTGACACCTTCACAGACAAAGCTATGGCTGGATATTTTGCAATTGCTGCCAATTTTTGCTCCTTTCTGGATTTCAACGAAAGCGCCAATTTTGCTATTGTCGCCAATTTCGCAGCCATACAAATTGACGAAATCAAAAATTCTGACATTGTTACCTAATTTTACATCGCTGGCTATATTTTGATATTTCATATTTTAGTTCCGCTAAAAAGAACTTAGTCAATTCTAAAATCAGCATCCCCCCTTGCCCGCTTCAAAGGGGGAAATAAAGAAGTCCCCCTTTGAATGAAAATTTAGGGGGATGTTTTTGTATATGAAACAATAATTAATATCAATTATAGAATCTGAATGGCTAATCATAGAATTCATGTTAAGCCAATTTTTTTTACGAATCCATTTTATAGTCAATCAATTGTTGCATGCCCTGGTTTTGAAGCGACATGTTGGCTGCCTCTAAAATCGAAACCACATGCAGTCCACTATAACCATCACTTCGTGGAGTCTTGCCGTCTCGAATACATTCCAAAAAGTGTTCACATTCTTTTTTCAGCGGCTCATATTCATTTATTCTTGGGGTATAAATATCGCCGTAGCGGTAGGAGAAATGAAACTCAGCATAAGAATCATAATATGGTGGGGCTTTAACGCCTTTATCAAATATTTTGATTTTTTCGTTGGTGCTAATATCGTCGTACACCAGCATCTTTTGGCTGCCCACGATGGTTATTTTTCTGACCTTATCCGGATCTAACCAGCTATTGTGAATAAAAGCGATCGTGCCGTTGGAAAAGTTCAAGGTGATCGTGGCGACATCCTCGATCCCTTCCTTAAAATGTGCTCTTCCTGAAGCGTTGATCCCCACTGGAAATTGATCGAGTAAATACAACATAATCGAAATATCATGCGGCGCTAAATCCCAGATAACGTTAATATCAGGTTGAAAAAGTCCCAGGTTTAATCTTGAGCAGCTAACTTATGATAGACCGTAAAACGGGAATAGACATCCACATAACTCAGTAGATAATATTCTCGTTGCTGGAATCTCAAGCTCATTAAGTCGGTCTGCTATACTTGATCAGCTCGGCTCACGCCCTGATGGGGATGCCAGATGTCTCTTTTTTCTTTTTAGCCCGTTGCCGTATCAGATTGTATTCCTTTAAGATACGATAGAGCGTGGAAGGACTCACCGCCACAATATCTTCATCCATCATCCGATACGCCAACTCTCGATGATAGAGTTCCGTGTGGCTTAAGGCATAGCTGCGAATCGCTTAATGCTCAAACGGCGTGATTCTGTTCAGTTGCATCCGCATGGGATGGCGTGATTGTTCCTTCGCTGGCTTGATCCCATAAAACGTCTGGAGACTGATACCCCATTGCTGGCAGATCGCCTGCTTGGTCCAGCCATATTGACAATAGCGATTCAACATGGCTAATAGATCGAGTTTAACTTCCAGGTTTAATCGCTTGTAGGGCTTTAGGTCCTAAGTTTTTTTTTAAAGCTCCAATGTCTCTTCGGTCACCAGCGCAATAATGCGATCTTTACGCTGGAGCTCTTGTTCTGACAACTCGATTCTTTTGACCGATGATTTCGGCGGCTTGTCAAACAACGCATCGCCATTGGCCAGCAGTTGCTTCTGTCACTGGTAAAACGAGACATCGGTGGTTCCCTTGTGACGACAATAGGCCGCAATTCCATCAGGATTTCGTAACCCTTTCAGAACCGCCTCCACTTTGAATCTGGAAGTATATTTGTTCTTTGGCATGAGACGTCCCTTTCAACGTGCTTGTTATACTCAAATTGTTCGTCTCAAGCACCAAACTAAAAAAATAATTTTTCTAAATTATACTGAAACAGTACTATAGAAATACCTGAAATAATGTTTGATTTTACTTGGTCCTTTCCTGATCAAGCCAGGATTAAAAAGAAGCGCAAATGGAGTTATTCTGATTATATACAAATGGTCTATTCAACAATTTTACAATTTGCCAGCTTACTTAATTACCCAATTATCAACTTACCAAATTACCCAATTAACCAATCACCTAACTCTCGTAAAATTTGGCTGTTCAGCTCGATTGGCGATTATCCAGGCAGTACAGAACACTAATCTCCCAATTCTTGCCATTTTTTCAGGAATTATTTTTTCAGGATCGTCAGATGGTTTGTGAAGGTCTGGCGTCATTTTTGAATTATAAAACAATACCGGGATATCCTTCCTATAGAATGAATAGTGGTCACTGTTTAAAAAATATCTTTCTTGATCATAAGCCAATTTCATACCAATAATTTCATTGGCTTTTTCATTGATTTCTTTCAGGTCTGAACTTGTTGGAGATCCGATAATCGCAACTTCATTGGTATCGTTGCGGCTGATCATGTCCAGGTTGAGCATCGCAACTGTATTCTCTATGGGAAAGATGGGATCCTCGGCGTAATACCTGGAGCCAAAAAGTCCTTTTTCTTCTCCTGAGAAAGCCATAAATAGCAGAGAGCGTTTTGGTCGAGTTTTGCTCTGCGTAAAAGCCTCCGCAATTTCCATAATACCTGCCGTTCCTGATGCATTATCGTCAGCGCCATTGTAAATACTGTCGTTGGATACACCGACATGATCATAATGTGCACCAATAACAATGACTTCCTGCCTAAGCTCTGGATCAGCACCTTCCCAAAAACCAACTACATTTTGAGTGGGGAATTTTTCCGCGTCCAATGCGGTTTCCATTGTAAGGGTTTTTCCGGGAATTTCAAAAGATTGAGTGGCCAGGGTTGCGTCTATCTTTTGATGGATTTCTTCATACATATACACTGATCCCTCCAGCAAATCATCCGCTAATTTTTTACCAATCCTCATACAAACTATTCTTTTTTCAGCTTTTTCCTCTAAAGTTAAAGGCACGGCATCTGCCGGTGCATTTCTCATCAGGCTGGGCCAGGGATTTGGAGGACGCCGAAAACGTTTATCTGGAGTTGACACAAGAAGCAATCCAACTGCCCCATGATCAATCGCATTGTCAACTTTAATCAATAGTTTACTGTGATCGGTATTTTTCGCTCCATCAAAAACGCTGGTGGTATCTTTCTCCTGGGGTTCATTGGTAAAGATCAGAACGATCTTGCCCTTTGCGTCTATGTTGCGATAATCATCATAATTGTATTCCGGTGCAGTAATTCCGTATCCAGCAAATACAATCGAGGCTTTGATTTTACGATTGGCTGTTAGATGAAGGGGAACAAAATCGTACTTAATCTGATAATTTGTGTCCCCTTTTGAAGTCGTTAATGTTAGACTATTTGGTTCAGCCAGGCGTGCTCTCAACACATTGAAATCCTGAAAATAGGAATTTGTGCTGTCAACTGGTTTTAATCCATAAGTAGCAAATTCCCCGGCAATATAAGCTGCACAGGAATCAAGTTCTGGACTGGGAGTGTTCCTGCCTTTCATTTCATCTGATGCCAGGAAATAAACGTGAGTTTTCATCTCCTCTGGAGTGATGGAAAGTAGTCCTTCTTCTGGAATCTCCTGGCTCCAGAGTAATAAAGGTAGATTGAGAAAAAAGAGAAAAGCTATTTTCGAAAATTTGTAGGACATTTCTTCTCTTCCTTTCATGAAATTTATTCATGGAAAATTATTTATGAATTTAGCATTTAATTGTTTGAACGAAAACCCGGTTTTTGTCATTTCGACCGAAGGGAGAAATCTGGTTAACCGACTAATTTGTGGGTCCATACAGATTTCTTTCCGCAAAGCGGGATTTCGATCTACTCGGATGACAGGTTTTACTAGTTTTCGTTCAAGCTAATTAGTTTCTATTGCAAAATTCCCAAAACAGGCTGAATTGTCATACCTGCGTATGCAGGCATCTCCCTCTTTATTTGACCTAACTATAAGTTTATAAGGGGATTCCTGCATTCGCAGAAATGACACCGTTTCATTAGATATCGATTTTTGAAACAAGAACTAATTAGTGTCTGTCCGTAAACCGTAAAATAAGCTTACAGCTTGTGAGTTAAACCTCTATTTTTCAAGGCAAGCAGGATGCTTGCGTTACGGATAACTGTCCTTTTCAGACAGACACTAATTAGAATTCGTATCGGAAATAATCCAATATTTTATTTAGCAGGTGGTGGTGCTGGAAGCACCAGCTCGACCTCCGCCTTTGTCTCCTGAGTGATTGGCATGGTCATGTTGGTCTGTCCTGAAACAGCAATAGTACCTTCCATAAAATTTTCGGAACTCGATTTTACAAATATTCCTTTTTTATAAGCAAAATACCAGGTAGATTTGCCTTCCAGATCACCTTCGAAAGTAAGGTCCATTCCCATCTGTTGACCTTCACCATCTAAAGTACCTTTGGATTTGGTAGTAATTTTAAAACACTCTATGTCAGCCACGGTTTCCTTCGCTTCCAATGTATTTATAGACTCCACATTAATGTTGATGTCCATGCCGCTTTGTTTCATTGTGGTGGTATCTTTGTCAGTCCATGTTTCACCAATTTTGATTGGATTTTTGGGCAGATCAGGAACAATACTTCGAAAAAAGCTCCTGACATTTTGCTTTCCGCCACCCATCATACCGAAATCAACTGTAAGCGAATCCGCTCCTGGGAATTCAAGCTCTTTTCCATCGGAAGAGAAAGTTAAGCCAAAGCTTTTGCCAATGAAGGCGCTTAGATCTGGCTTATTCTCTCTACCCATACCTTTGGTTACGATACTCATGGTATCAATAAAAACAGTGGCGAGTAAGTTCTTTTGTTCATCAAGTCCCTTTCCTTTCACGGTGTAATGGGTTACAGACTTAGTATCTGTTTCTATTGTTCGTCCCATTTGTTCCATGTTCATCGCTTGATTTGAAGTAGATTGATACTTCCAGACTCCATCCGGGGCTAGACGGTAGTTCAGAATAAAGCCAGTCTTTTCATCTCCCCAGAAAGGTTTTTTAGCAGCACAGCCAATGATTAAAGCGATCATTACTGTAAGAATACAAAAAGAGACCAGGATTCTAAGGTTTGTTTTAGCAATCATTTCTTCCTCCGTAATTTGAGTTTGGTTTTATAAATATTATTTGGTTAAATAACTCTACTTAGTCAGATTAATATAACAAATGTCATTCTGACCAAAGGGAGGAATCTATTAGCCCATCAAATTGCGGTAAATATCAACTTATGTACGTTATACAGATTTCTCCTCGCTTCGCTCGTCGAAATGACAGGCTTATTTTAATCATTAAAAATAATTTGACTAAGTAGTAATAAAAAGAATCTTGAAATCAGAAATTTCACTTTATATCACATCTGTTCAAGCTTTTTCAACATATTAATCGCGTTGGTATTATCTGGATTCAATTCCAGTGACTTCTTATAATTTTTGATCGCAAGCTCCTTATCTCCGTTTTTCATGTATGCCTCACCTAGACTGTCATAAGTGTTGGATGATTCTGGAAAGGCTGCTACGTTCAGCTTGAAGATCT
>SMTZ1_10022656_pt1 | contig 13790 bp, 10 predicted proteins | sample DeeMarSWOR136_30_FD_25667 | JGI IMG/M metagenome (IMG submission 25667) | reverse complement strand
CCCATGCAGCCGGGTATGAGGGAGGGATCGTAGTCAGCAATGCGATCTTTCGCCTTCCCAGAAAGGCCGACTATACCTTTCTCCCCTGGTGTACCTATACGGACCCCGAACTCGCCAGCATCGGGATGAACGAGAAGATGGCAGAGGCCGCAGGGATTGAATATTCGGTCTGGACGGAGGAGTTCAAGGACAACGACAGGAGCCTTGCCGAGGGTGAGGGAGTTGGAAAGATCAAGATGCTCCTCGATGAGAAGGAAAAACCCATCGGCATTCAAATTCTCGGGCCGCGAGCTGGAGATCTGGTCAGCGAGTGGGTGGCCGTCGTCAATGGAAAGGTCAAGCTCTCAACGCTGGCATCCGCCGTTCACCCTTATCCGACCCTCGGGGAGATAAATAAGAGAGTTGCGGGAACGTTCTTGTCCGGCAAGATCTTCTCCGAAAAGGTGAAGAAGGGCCTGAGGTTCTTCTTCCATCTGCGGGGGAGGGCCTGTGGTCAAGATCTCGATTGACGGGACACCAACCCTTCTGCTGCTGCTAGGCCTTTCCTTCATATAACAGGAGTTTCCTGAATTTTGCTGGGAGCGTTTTTGTAACCTATTGATACTATTTCACATTCTGGTTTTCCAAGGAGAACACCATTGTCCCTTCGCTTCAATGCCTCCGAAGTGACCCTTTCGGGGTTCGCAGGTTGGGAATGCTTACCCCTTCCGGCCTCTAAAGGGCCGGCTTTCCCCTTCCTGCTTACCCTCGATGGGTACCCCACTTCTCCGGCAGATTACGCTCATGGACAACGGTGTTCTCCAAAAACTGAGGAAACTCCAGTCATATGCCGATTGCAGTTCGTCGTCCCGTTTTTATACAATTGAATTAAGAGGGAATATCTCGATCGACATGCGGCGGAATAAAAGCCGACAATTAAGGCTACGACTGGAGATTGGATTGACACTGAGGGAGAAAGGGAGATGAGGAATAATCCGCTCATCGAGCTTCAGAAGCTCGGCCAAAGCGTCTGGTACGATAACATTCGACGAGGATTGTTGACCTCCGGGGAGTTGAAACGAATGATCGGCGCCGGTGAGATCGTGGGCGTCACTTCCAACCCGGCCATTTTCCAAAAGGCCATCTCCGGCAGCACCGATTATGACGCAGCCCTGATGGACCTGCTCAAGGAGAACCCCCATGCCGACGCGGGAGGACTCTATGAGACGCTCGTTATCGACGATATTCGACGAACGGCTGACCTCCTGGCCCCTGTTTACGAGGGAACCGACGGCCTAGATGGATACGTCAGTGTGGAGGTCTCTCCCCGGCTCGCCCATGATACCGAAGGTACCATCGCCGAGGCGAGGCGGCTCTTTACCGCGATCAACCGCCCCAATGTGATGGTAAAGGTGCCCGCAACCCCCGAGGGATTTCCAGCCATCACAGCCCTGATCGGGGAGGGCATCAATGTCAACGTCACCCTGATGTTCTCGGTTCAGGATTACCTGGACGTGTCCGAGGCGTACCTCGCGGGGTTGAAGAGACTTGCCGATTCGGGCGGTGACCTCGCCAAGGTCGCATCCGTCGCCTCCTTCTTCGTCAGCCGGGTAGATGCCGCCGTGGATAAGTTGCTGCCGGATGACTCGCCTTTGCTGGGAAAAACCGCCATTGCCAATGCGAAAGCAGCCTACCTGCGCTTCAAGGAAAGGTATGAGGAAGAACGCTTTTCCGCCCTAAAGAAACGGGGGGCCCGTGTTCAGCGCCTCCTGTGGGCGAGCACCGGTGTGAAAAATCCCCACTACCGCGATGTGATGTACGTCGAGGAGCTCATCGGCCCCGATACCGTCAGTACCATTCCACCTACCACCCTGGATGCCTTTCGTGACCATGGCCGACCCCGGCTCAGTTTGACCGAGAACCTGGACCAGGCGTCCAGACAGCTGGCGGCCATCAAGGAACTGGGCATCGACCTGGACGCCGTGGCCCGGCGCTTAAAGGACGAAGGGATGGACCTCTTTGAACAGCCCTTCGACTCCTTGATGGAAACGCTGGCCCGAAAGCAAGAGTGTATCGTGGCCGGTGAGGTGGCCAGACAACGCTTCAACCTGGGCCGCTACGCCGATGCCGTAGAGGCCCGCCAGAGGTCATGGAGCGAGGCCAACGTGACCAGTCGCATCTGGCGGAAGGACGGCACCGTCTGGGTGCCTGACCCCGAGAAGGCTGCCCTCACCCCGGAGCTCACCAACCGCCTGGGCTGGCTCGTCATTCCCGAGATGATGCATGACTACGTGGATACGCTGACCGATTTTGCCGATGAGATCAGAGGGGATGGGTTCACCCACGTTGTCCTGCTGGGGATGGGAGGCAGCAGCCTGGCCCCGGAGGTCTTTATGATCACCTTCGGCAACGCGCCGGGCTACCCACCCCTGATCGTTCTCGATAGTACCCACCCCGCGTCCGTTCAGCGCGTCGCCGACACCATCGACCTAGCCAATACCCTTTTCCTCGTCTCCAGCAAATCGGGAGGTACCACGGAAACGCTCTCCTTCTTCACGTTCTTCTACAACGCCCTGAGCTCCGTGAAAGACGACCCCGGTCGGAACTTCGTGGTCATCACCGATCCCGGCTCTGCCCTGGAGACCCTCGCAGCTGAGAAAGGGCTCCGCCGCGTCTTCTCCTCGCCGCCGGACGTGGGTGGCCGATACTCCGCCCTCACCTATTTCGGCCTCGTTCCAGCCGCCCTCATTGGTGTGAACCTGCACAAACTGCTGGATCGGGCCATCACCATGCTTCACGCCGCCCACTACTGCGTGCCCGTGGATGAAAATCCAGGACTGGCCCTGGGGGCTGCCATGGGGGAGCTGGCGTTGGCCGGCCGGGACAAGATCACCTTTTTCGCCTCCCCCAGTATCGCCGCCTTTGGGGTGTGGGTTGAACAGCTCATCGCCGAGAGCACCGGAAAGGACGGCAAGGGTATCCTGCCCGTGGCGGGCGAGAAACTGGGGCTCCCGGATCGTTACGGCGATGACCGTTTCTTCGTTTACTTGAGAGCCGAGGGGGATGGAAATGAGGTTTTGGACAAGGGAGTAGACGCCCTGGAGGCTGCCGGACACCCGGTGGTTAGGGTTGCCCTCGATGAGAGGGAAGACCTCGGCGGAGAATTCTTCCGATGGGAAATGGCCACTGCGGCGGCCGGGGCAGTTCTGGGCATCAACCCCTTCGACCAACCCAACGTTGAGGCGGCCAAGATCAAGGCACGGGAACTGTTGAAGGCCCACCGGGAAACGGGAAGCCTCCCTCCAGATACCCCTATCTTGGTCGATGGCGACACCGAGGTCTTCGGCGGAACCGGCAGGGGTAATGGCAGCATAAGCGAGATTTTCGACCACTTCCTGAAGCGTGCGCGCCCCGGGGACTACGCTGCCTTGATGGCCTACCTGCCCCGCACGGGGGAAACGGATAAAGCCTTGGAGGACATTCGTCTCGCCCTTCGGGACAGGCTGAAGCTGGCCACTACCGTAGGCTACGGCCCCCGCTTCCTGCACTCCACCGGCCAACTCCACAAGGGCGACGGAAATAAGGGGCTTTTTATCCAGATCACCCATCAGCCGAAACACGATATCCCCATCCCCGGCGAGCCGTATAGCTTTGGAACCCTGGTTGCCGCGCAGGCATTGGGGGACTATCAGGCCCTCACCGATCGCGGACGCCGATTGATCCGCTTCCACATCAAGGGCGATTTCACCGCCGGGTTGAAACGATTACGAGATACCCTCTAGGAGAAAAGGGTCATGCCAAACGCATCGCGGATAAGAAAAAAAGGTGCTAGCCTTCTGGGAACGATGAGGACAGGTAAGACGATGGAGACACGAAGACGGTTTATGGCATTGTCGATCAGCGGTCTTACGGGCCTTGCCCTTTTTCCCCTCTCCTTTGTCCAATGGGTGTGGGCCGAAACCAAAAAAGTGATCCTGCCCAAGGGGACGAAAAGGGAAAGCCTCATCCGGAGGAACCCGGCGGAGCTCGACACCAGGAACCTGGAGGTCACCCGGCTGAAGGATTTTGGGACCATGGGATTGACGGATCACGTTGTGAACCCGGATACGTGGCGCTTGGAGGTTACGGGACGGGTGAAAAAGCCCCTGAAGCTGAACTATTCCCAGATTAGAGACCTCCCATCCATCGAGAGAACTGTTTTGCTCATCTGTCCGGGTTTCTTCGCCAACCACGGTAGGTGGCGGGGGATCTCCATCAATGAGTTGCTCCGAAGGGCAGGGGTGAGGGATGACTGTACCCACGTCGCCATTGGAGGCCCCCGTGGTCCAGGCGAAAAGGTGGTCAGGTATCCTATTGGGGACATCCTTTCGGATAAGGTTTTTTTGGCCTATGGGGTTAATGGTAAGGAACTCCCACGAGAGCACGGTTTTCCATTGCGGGTGGTAGCCGAGGATTACTATGGATATGACTGGGTGAAGTATGCAGATAAGGTTACGGCCGAAGCGGATTAGCACCGCGCCGCCCAACCGGCGCCATTCCGCCGAAATGTACCCCAACCTACCCCTAATCCCTTAGAGGAGGGGAGAGAATATGAGCACTGGTCTTCCAAAGGGAGCGGATAACATGGAAACAGTGATTAAGAGCAGTGCGCCGGATTTGGGCATCCCCCCTGATGCGTGTTTGATCGAGGGGAGCCTTGATCCCTGCACCATTGTCATATTCGGCGCATCCGGTGACCTCACCGCAAGAAAGCTGGTTCCAGCCCTCTATAACCTCTATCTGAACGAGGTATTGCCCAATCCCTTTCTCATCGTTGGCTGCGCCCGCACAAAATGGACTCGGGATGAATTCCGGCGGAGAATGGAAGAGGCGATCAAAGAAGCCGGCAATATGGACCGGTCAAAATGGCAGGACTTTGCATCTTCCCTCTATTACCAATCCCTTGAATATGACTCCCTCCCATCCTTTGCGGAGCTCGCCGATTCGCTCAGGGATCTCGATCAGGAAAGCTCCACCGGGGGAAACAGGATCTTCTATCTGGCCACTCCCCCCTCGCTCTATAAAACGACCGCTCACATGCTCGGCCAAACGGGCCTTTCCGTGGAGGGGGCGGATGGAAACGGGTGGTCGCGCATCGTCGTTGAAAAGCCCTTTGGCAGGGACCTGAGATCAGCCATCGATCTCAATCAAACCCTTCACCAGAGGTGGCAAGAGCACCAGATCTATCGCATCGATCATTACATGGCCAAGGAGACGGTCCAGAATATGCTGATCTTCCGCTTCGGCAACGCCATCTTCGAACCCATCTGGAACCGGGGATACATAGATTATGTGGGCATTATCGCTGCTGAGACGTTGGGCGTTGAGCATCGAGCCGGATACTACGAGCAGGCCGGCGTATTGAGGGACATGTTCCAGAACCACATGATGCAACTCCTGGCCTTGACGGCCATGGAGCCTCCCTCCCTTTTCGAGGCTGACCGGGTACGGGATGAGAAGGTAAAGGTGTTTCGCTCCCTCAAGCCCCTGCCCGATACCGATCAACAGGAGAATCTCATCCTGGGGCAATATGGACCGGGCACCATTAACGGCAAGACGGTACCCGGTTACCGCGATGAATCGGGCGTAAAGCCCGAATCCCTCACCCCTACCTTCGCGGTAATGCGGGCTTTAATCGACAATTGGCGTTGGCGGGGGGTTCCCTTCTACATCGTCTCCGGCAAGCGGTTGGCCGAGAAGCTTACCGAGATCGTCATCCAGTTCAAAGAGGTCCCCCATTCCCTGTTTCGGAATATCCTCGGGGAGCGTATCATGGCCAACCGGTTGATCCTGGGGGTCCAGCCCGATGAGAGGATAACCCTGACGTTCCAGACTAAGAATCCGGGAGCCATGATGTGCCTGCGTTCGGTTACCATGGATTTCAACTACTACCAAAACTACAGTGGCCCGGTAATGGATGCATACGAAAAGGTGCTCCTGGACTGCATCCAAGGTGATCACCTCCTCTTCTGGCGACAGGATGGGGTGGAACTCTCCTGGTACTTTCTCACTCCCGTACTCCGATCGGGCCCAACGACTTCACCGGTACGAATCCGGGGGCTGGGGGCCCGAGGCAGCCCACGCCTGGATGAGAATGATCATAGGGAATAGATAACCGGAGTTTCGGAGAGGAGGGTATGATCATGGAGACGTACTATGAACCAGGTGATCTTCCGAAGTTCGAGGAAATCGCAGAGGAGGCATCAGAGCTGGGCAAGAAATTCTTCGATTACTACGGCGCGGTATTCGCGGAAGGAGATCTCACGGAGAGGGAGAAAGCCCTCGTTGCCCTTGCGGTGGCCCATACCGTTCAGTGTCCGTATTGTATCGACGCCTACACCCAGGCTTGCCTGGAAAAGGGTTCCAACCTGAGCGAGATGACCGAGGCCATCCATGTAGCCGTTGCCATACGAGGAGGGGCTTCCCTCGTCCATGGAGTCCAAATGCGCAAAATTGCCAAGAAGCTCTCGATGTAGCAGAAGGGTTAAGATCCTCCGGTCCCGAGGATATCAACCCACCTCTAGGATGATCAGCTCATAATGAAGGAATACCCAAAATGAGTGCCGTGCCATTACTGCAAAACACCGTGAAGCAATCAACCGAGAACGCCTTGTCCGTGGAGTCCTTTCGCCTCACCCTCTCGAGGCATGGGCTTGAGCTGAAACGGGATCACACAAATACCTTGCAAATCAACGTGGGTTTACTCTGCAACCAAGCGTGCCGCCACTGTCATCTGGAAGCTGGCCCCAACCGCGAGGAGGTGATGGACGCGGATACCGTGGATGAGGTCGTGGCCTTTGCCCGGCGGGGCCATTTCAAGGTGATCGACATCACCGGCGGGGCGCCGGAATTGAATCCTCATTTGGTCAAGATGATCGAGAGGCTCTCGCCCCTTGCACCGAGGGTCATGCTCCGCTCCAACCTCACCGCCCTGACCGATGGAAAGCGTGATTACCTGATGGAACTTTGCAGAGAACATCACGTCGTGATCGTCGCATCCTTCCCTTCCCTCAATACGGCTCAGTTGGAAGCTCAGCGAGGAAAGGGGATATTCGAGAAGTCCATCGTTGCCCTCAAGGAGCTCAATTCCCTCGGATATGGACAAGACGGATCCGAGCTGGAGATTGATTTGGTATCAAACCCCACCGGTGCCTTTCTTCCCGCCTCGCAACCACAGGAGGAGAAGAGATTCCGCCGCGATCTCCAGAGGAAATGGGGAATCGTCTTCAATCACGTCTATACCTTTGCCAATGTCCCTCTGGGAAGATTTCGCCAGTGGCTCCAGCATTCGGGCAACCTCGAAAAGTACCTGCAGACGCTTGCCTCCCGCTTTAGCCCCTGCGCAATTGAAGGGCTCATGTGTCGCACGCTCATCGCCGTCTCGTGGGATGGATACCTCTACGATTGTGATTTCAACCTGGCGAAGGGGCTCCACATGGGGGGGCGGAAGACCCACGTTTCCGAAATGGCTGACCGCCCTCAGCCGGGAACTCCTATTGCGGTCTCAGACCACTGCTATGCCTGCACGGCGGGCTCGGGCTTCACCTGAGGGGGGGCCATTGTGACCTGAGTTCAGGTCCCCTTAAGAACAGGAAGGAAATGCCTCGAGCATTGACAGTCCATGGGAAATGAAACCAGAGGTTCGACGTTACCCCAATCTGAGTGAGCTCAGCCGCGCTGCTGCCGAATTCATTTGCGGGCTGGCCCGGGAAAGCGCGGAAAAGTGCGGTCTTTTCACGGTGGCCCTCTCGGGGGGCAGTACCCCGAAAACGCTCTACGAAGATCTCGCACGACCGCCCTTTACCGTAAGAATGCCCTGGGCCCATACCCATCTCTTCTGGGGGGATGAGCGGTGCGTGCTGCCGGATCATCCCGACAGCAACTTCGCCATGGCCTTCCGTACCCTCATCTCAAAGGCACCCGTTCCCCCTCAAAACGTCCATCGCATACCGGTGGAGGCGGGGTCTCCCGAAAAGGCTGCAGAGGCCTACGAGAGGATCCTCCGAAAATTCTTCCGGTTCTCCGACAGGTCCGATGCATCGCATCAAGGTGAATCGTTTCCCTCCTTTGACCTCGTGCTGCTCGGCGTGGGAAAGGACGGCCACACCGCATCCCTTTTCCCCGGTAATCAGGCCCTGGAGGAGCGAAAACGCTGGGTAGCGGCGGTTGACCACCCGCATGGATCACCCCCCGTTCCCCGAATCACCCTCACCCTTCCGGTGATCAACAGCGCCAAGCGCGTGCTCTTCTTGGTTTCGGGGGCCGGGAAGCGGGAGGTGCTGGGGTCCATCCTGGAGAATCCGGATTCGGCAGCTCAACGGTATCCCGCTGCCCGGGTAAGTCCCCAAGGCAAGGTTGTGTGGATGATTGATGAGCGTGCGGTTTGACTCGAAGAGCGATCGGGATTACAATCTGGTGAATCCAGATCCGGTCATCGACTACTGGCCCTATGATCCCCTTGGTCAATTTCCTGGAGGGCTTTCACCCTCACTACTCATCGCGCGGAAACCCCGTTCGTGAAGGCCTCATCATCTTCACCCGCTATCCCCAACCCGGAAAGACCAAGACCCGCCTCATCCCTTTGCTCGGGCCACATGGAGCCGCGGGGCTCCAGCGTCGCATGACCGAGCATCTCCTTGCCCAGGCCAGGGAATTCCAGAAGCATCGCTCCGTGTCCCTTGAGGTTCGGTACGAAGGCGGCAACACCCATCTCATGAAAAAGTGGCTCGGAACCGATTTGTCTTTCCGCCCCCAGGGCAGCGGGGATCTCGGCCAGCGAATGGCACGCGCATTCCGCGAGGCATTTCATGGTGGGATGGACCGGCTGGTGCTGGTGGGCACGGATATCCCGGGCATCACGCCCGGCCTTCTGTCGGGGGCCTTCGAAGCTCTCGCGCAGGTGGATATGGTGTTGGGACCGGCCCTTGATGGTGGCTATTACTTAATCGGGCTGCGACACGCATTTCCCCAACTATTTGTTGGTATGCCCTGGGGAACGGAGGGGGTCCTGGAAAGGACCAGACACGTGGCAGATGGGCTCGGGCTTTCGGTTGCCCTCTTGGAAACCCTGGACGACGTGGATCGCCCCGAAGACCTTCCCTTTTGGGAAAAAATAATACGCCATAACCACGAGGCTCATCCCCTCGCGCGTATCTCCATTATTATCCCCACGCTCAACGAGGGGACGAATCTTCCGGCAACCCTGGCGAGCACCCGGAATGCCGTCGATGTCGAGGTAATCGTCGTTGATGGAGGAAGCAGTGATGAAACGGTCCAGGTGGCGAGGTCCTGGGGCACAGAGGTAGTGGCCTCAGCGCCGGGGCGTGCCGGACAGATGAACGCAGGCGCAGCCCGGGCCACCGGTGAGGTGCTCCTCTTTCTCCATGGCGATACCCGTCTCCCCAGAATGTTTGATCATCACGTTCGTAAGATCATGGCGCGGCCCGGGGTTGTAGCGGGGGCCTTTCAGCTGCGGGTCGATGGGGACCTGCCCGGGCTTCGGACCATGGAACGGTTGGTCAACTTCCGATCCCGACGGCTGCAGTTTCCCTACGGCGACCAGGCCATCTTCCTGAGGGCGAACCTGTTTCGGGAGATGGATGGGTTCCCGGACATGCCCATCATGGAGGACTTTGAGCTGGTCCGGCGGCTTCGTCGGCGGGGCCGCATTGTGACAGCGCCCGTACCCGTCCTCACATCAGGCCGTCGGTGGGAGAACCTCGGGATCGTGCGAACGACGCTGGTCAATTACGCAATACCCCTGGCCTACTACATGGGGGCTCCGCCCTCGCAGCTCGCCCGCTGGTATCACGGGAAACGGGGATAGGACAAGGGCCCTGCTTTGCAAAGGGGAAAATGCCCTTTCTCCGACTTCGATTACAAAACGGGCAGGCCAATGTTTCTCGATGCCATCGGAGTTACTCGGGAATAAACTTGCCCTACGCCTCTTCGGTAATTATATTTTCAATGGGTCCCTAGATAGTCACCATGAAATCCCCCGAGGACAAGATGCGGTAGGGATGGATATGGCACTGAACAATTCTTATCAAGATGACGAGTGGTTTGAGTTCATCAGTGGTAAAGAGATTTCGGCTGACACCGCCGGCAGGATTTCCTCCCCCATAGATCATCGGGAGCGTGAGGCCCTCGATGCCTACTCGAGGATTGTGGTGAAGGCGGTGGAAAAAGTCGGGCCGGCTGTGGTTCAAGTCGGGGTGCAGCGGGATGTTGACGGGCGCGGTCACCAGGGCAATGAAATCCAAGGAACCGGATCAGGCGTCCTTTTCACACCGGATGGTTTCCTGGCCACCAATAGCCACGTGGTGCGTGGCGCCCGCCGTATTGCCATTACCCTCAGTGATGGGCGCAGCTTCAACGGACAGTTAGTCGGTGATGATCCGCACACGGACGTGGCCGTGGTGCGTCTGCAGGCCACCAACTTACCAATGGCACAATTCGGCGATTCGGACGAGCTCCGCCCCGGCCAATTGGTTGTGGCCATTGGTAACCCCCTTGGCTTCCAAACCACCGTGACCTCCGGAATCGTAAGCGCGCTGGGGCGCTCGCTGCGCACCCTCACTGGGCGGTTAATCGAGAACATCATTCAGACCGACGCCGCCCTCAACCCCGGCAATTCCGGCGGACCGTTGGTCAATAGCCGCGGCGAAGTTATCGGGATCAATACCGCCGTGATTATGCCCGCGCAAGGCATCTGCTTCGCGATACCGAGCAATACGGTGAAATGGGTAGTTCCAAGGCTGATTCGCGATGGGCGGGTCGTTCGGGGATTCCTCGGCCTCCAGGGACAGGATCGACCCATTCCCCGCTCTTTGATCCGTTCTCAAAAAGTGCCGGCTAATCGTGGCGTCTTGGTGGTAACCGTGGAGCCCCAAAGTCCCGCAGAAAGGGCGGGCCTCGAGAGGGGTGATATAATCGTCGCGTTCGTTTTACGAGGTGAGCGCAAAGTGGTTCTGCCCGTTCGGCCAGCCGCCGAGAATCGGCAGCCATGACGGTCATATCCGATAATGCGCGGGTGGCTGACTTGCCCCCTGTAACGGGTGTCCTTTTCCGCGCTCAGGCTAATGGACAATGGAGCTATCCAGAGGAGGGAATCACATGAGGGACGTTGATTATCAAGCCGTAGCAGAGATGGTAATGAAAAGGATAGAAGATGGTGCTTTCCTCGTAGTCCAGGCAGGGGATCGAATCAACGTCATGACCATTGGGTGGGCCATGTTTGGATACGTTTGGCGAAAGCCCGTCATGATGGTAGCCGTCAGGAAAAGCCGTTTTACCCATAGCATCATGGAGGAAGCGAATAGCTTTACCGTCAATGTTCCCACTGATGGCATGAGGGAGGAAATCGACTTCTGCGGAACAAAGTCGGGGAGGGATTGCGACAAATTCAAGGAGTGCAACTTCTCAACGACGAAAGCACGGAGAGTCATCTCTCCCACTGTTGATATCCCGGGATATCACTATGAATGCAAAATTCTTTACAAGACCACAATGGACCTTGGTTTCTTGGCCCCGGAACTGGAACATCTCTACCCCCGGAAGGATTATCATAGCCTCTATTTTGGCGAGATCTTGGCTTGTTACCTTACGGAATGAACGTACGGCATCACCGATTTCAGAGGAGCAGGGGCTATGTGCCCGATGAGGCCCTTTGGATGGTACAGAGGAGTGTCCTGAGGCTCGTGGACCCCATGGCTTGATCGCAACTGTCGAAGTCGTTCTGGGTCAACAGGTTGATATTGGACCGGTCCCACCCAAGGTCATCCTTTTCCTCCGGGAACCACCAACCATGCTGGGCGGCTACCATCCCATAGGGAACCCTGTCGGTGATTCTCACCTTCTGTTTACAGCTCCCCCGCCGGGACGTAATGTCGGCCCAATCTCCGTCCCTCAACCCTGTTTCCTTGGCGACCCGGGAGTTGATCTCGACTATGGGATCGGGGTGTCTTCGGCGCAGGGGTTCCACCATCCTGTATTCCGAATGGAAGAAGTAGGGGATACGCGCCCCCGTAATGAGGATATAGGGGTATTCCTTCAACAGTTCCGGTGTAGCTCGGGGGCTCTCGGCGGGCTCAAGGTACCCGGGCAACGGGTCATAACCCAGGCGCTCAAAAACGGTTGAGTAGAGCTCCACCTTCCCCGTGGCGGTGGAGAATCCCCTTGGGAGATGTTTTCTAAACATCCGAACCCCTCGGAGATAACCCCGCTCACAGAATTCCTCCCAGGTGAGCCCTGAAGGAGAGAGGATGTAGTTGAGGGCATCCTTGACCGTTGGCCACCAATCGCTTCCGTCGCCCACCCTCTTGCCCAACTCGTTGAGGATCTTGTAGTCGGACCAACACTGCCCGATCTGTACGGCCTTCTGCCTTGCCATCACCAATCCGTGTCGTTTCCACAGATCCGCCACATAGTCCACCTCCAGCCAGGTAGCCGAGGGAAGCACGATGTCCGCCTCCTGTGCGGTGGGAGTGAGGAAGAAATCCGCGACCACGAGGAAATCCGCCTTCTCCAAAGCAGCCTTTACCTGACGGGCATTGCCCCTGGTGATCAGGGGATTGGTGCTGATGAGGAAGAGTCCCTTCACCGGGTAGGGGTTCTCCTCCAGTATGGCATCCCAGACCGCCTTGGGGTTGATCACCGCGATGAAGTCGCCCAGGCGAAACCTCTCCCCTCCCAACCTCTTCTTCTGCTGTTCAAGGGAGAGGCGTTTGTGGAGCCCAAGGTCGCTGGCCCTGACCACCGGCGGTGGATTGAAGAAGACGTTCCCCCCGGGGATGTCCAGATTTCCCGTAACGGCCATCAGCGAGATGAGGAGCCGTATGGTGTTGGTGCAGTTTTTCCCCTGCTCGATGGCCACCCCCCAGTGAATGGCGGCGGGGGAGCTCGTGGCGAAAAGCTCAGCGGCTTTCTCGATGTTCTCGGGTTTTAGCCCGGTCACTTCCGCGGCCCAGGAGAGGGGATATTCCTCTCTCCGTTTGCAGAAATCCTCCCAGCCGTGGACGTGGTTGGCCAAAAACTCGGGGTCATACCACTCGTTATCGACGATGGCGTTCAAAAACCCCCAGGCCAGAGCACCATCGGTGCCGGGCCTCAATGGAAGCCAGATGTGAGCACGCTCGGCCAATGGGGTCTTTCTCGGATCCACGACAATGAGCCTCACCCCCTCCTTGATGCTATCCACCAGGTAAAAGCCCTTGTACTCATCGGGGTGGGAGACCACCGGGTTCGAGCCCCATACCATCACGCAACGGGGTTTTCCCTCGTAGTCAACGACGGGCAGGTTCCCGCACACGGCGATCCCCGTGGCTATGCGGGGGCCATAGCACATATGCCCAGCGGTGAGGACGTTGGGGGTTCCAAAGAGGTTGGCAAAGCGATAGATAAAGGCCTCATTGTCCCTCCCCGTTCCATAGCCCAGAACCAGGGCCTCGGGTCCCCATCGCTCCCGTATTTCGAGAAATCTCTCGCTGATTTCCCCCAACGCCTCCTCCCAGCTCATATCCTTCCAGCCGTGGGGAGTACGCCGCAAGGGCACCGTGAGACGATCGGGATGATGGGCGAGAGAAGGGGCGGCCCTCCCCTTTATACACATCCTGCCCCTGTTGGCCGGGGCCCGGGGGTCGCCCTCCACTCGCGTCACCCTTCCTCCTTCTACCCGCACCAGGACCCCGCAACCACCATGGCAGCACCGGCAGGTGCTCTGAATGACCTTAGCATCTTCCATTGCCTCCTCCACTCCTCCCCGGGACGTCGAT
>SMTZ1_10007435_pt1 | contig 13793 bp, 17 predicted proteins | sample DeeMarSWOR136_30_FD_25667 | JGI IMG/M metagenome (IMG submission 25667) | reverse complement strand
CTATAAAGGTGATATAGTTGGACCTGCTGAATATTTACCTTCTAAACCTCCTAGTTACCATCGCCATGTTCACTGTATTGGTGTTTCGAGCATGGGTGGAACACAAAAACTATAGACTGATGTGGAAAGAACTGGAGTGGAGAAGAACCTGCGAAACAGCGGGAAAACTTCTGAATGCCGAAAAGAGCCTCTTCACAAAAGTTGAGGGCGGCGAAGAACTCTACGAAATGCTATGCGAACTATTCTCCATCAACAAATAATCAATCATATTAGGAAACTAATAAAAGTGCATTGTTGAAAACAATCTTTTTCCTAAAAACAAAAGCAACAAAAAGAAACTGTTACCGATGCGCAAAATACGCCGTTAGCTTCTTATTAACGCCATCAACTCTGACAAAACCAAAACGCTGAAACTGAATAATCTCATCTGGCTCCAACACTCTGCAGGCATCTTCTGCGACTCCTTCAGCCACAGAAGCGTCAGACATCACAACCTCGCATGGAAAACCGCTGTCAACGGGAATCCAGTGAATCAACGGGGCGCCAAGCCTCCTAGCCTCTTCGTAAGACTCGCCCAGAAAAGTGGCTTGAACTAGGCTTCTTTCAACCCTTTCCACTCTGAAATTGAAGAGGTCCATGAAGCGTACAGCCCTCTTTCCCTCTATAAGGTCCAAGTCGTCTTTTGAAATCAAGAATGTTGCTTCTCCATTCTCAGATTTAACCTCAAAATATCGAACTCCCATTTCGGGGCGATCAGGATGTAGAGGAATCTGAGCCGTAAACTCGTGTGGAACATTCTCTACAACTATCCTCACAGGATCATGCACAAAGAAGTAACGTTTAGCATTGGGGTCAATCAGTTTTCTGTTGTAGGCATACAAGTTTTTCCAGCTTAAAACAACATCCGCGGGCTTAGGACCAACATCAATCCGCTATTCAAGCCCTTCACAATTTCTGATTTGCTAAGTGATGCTCCAGTTATCTTCAGTCTGCCATAGTGAATGGTTTCAGGATATTCCCAGCCAAAGTGCTGGTACATATACTCCTGTCTAGCCTGATTGGTGAGGTGCTCCTTTCCCCTTATGATGTGAGTTATCCCCATCAGATGATCGTCAACAGCGGTAGAGAAATTGTAGAGAGGCCAAACACGGTATTTGCCACCAACTCGGGGATGAGGATACTTCTTGGGGTCAATTATTCTAAGCGCAGGCCAGTCTCGAACAGCAGGATTCGGATGATCCAAATCTGTCTTAACTCGAACCACAGCCTCGCCTTCACCATATGTTCCATCCAACATCCGATTCCAGCGAAGCAAATTTTTTTCTGCAGACAATATTCGGCAAGGACAGGATTGATTGACCTTCACCTTTTCTTGAAAATCTTCGCGTCTACATGTGCAAACATAAGCGTTGCCCTTTTTGATGATTTCTTCAGCGTATTCGTAATAGATTTGAAGTCTGTCACTTTGAATGAATTCGGCATCCCAATTGCAACCGAGCCATTTCAAATCCTCCCTGATGGCATCATAAAACTCCAACTTCGGTTTCTTAGTTTTAGAGTCTGTATCTTCGAAGCGGAGATAAAAGAGACCATTATACATTCGAGCGTAATCGTGACTGAGGATTATTGCCCTAGCCGAGCCTAAGTGAAGAACAAAGTCGGGGTTCGGAGAAAAACGGGTAACAATCTGATCATATTTTTCAGCGTTTGGCAAAGGTGGCAGCTGCTTTTTTTCTTCAATTTTTTCTTCAATCAAGACCTCAGGCCACATCATAGCCACAATTTTCTTCTGCTCTTCTAAGGGAAGCGCGTTAATTTCTTGCACAATCTCGCTGATGATGGGCGCAACCTCTTCTATTCTTCGCCTAAACTGGGGATGTTCACCGAGTAGTTTACCGAGAACAGGTTTCTGAGTAGCTTTTCCTCCGTAACGAAGTGCGTTTAGGAGCACAAATTTTTTGATTAACTCTCTAGCTTCTTTTTCTTCGGTTGGATTCAAGGTCAGCCACTATTTTTTGAGCTTAATGTTGTCTAGCGAAAATGAGGTCTGAGAGGCTTATGAGGTCTTCTCTATCTTCGGAGGCAGGAAAGCTAGCCAACGCCGTTTTTGCTCTTTCAATGTACTTTTCTGCCACATCCTTAGCATAGTCAATTGCCCCCAAGGAATCAATAAGCTTAATCGTCTCTCGTATTCTTTCAGGAGAAGCTGATCTGTCTCCTAACGTCTCAAGAATTCTTTTCTTTTGATTTCTTGAAGCGTTTTCGAGGGCACGAACAATTATCAGGGTTCGTTTTCCTTCGCGAATGTCATTTCCGACAGGTTTTTTGAGAACTTTTTCGTCCGCAGTCAGGGCTAAAACATCATCAATAACTTGAAACGCGATGCCAGCGTAACGTCCAAACTCTCCGAGGCGTTTAACTTGACTTTTAGTTGCGCCGCCCAGCAGTCCTCCGCACCGTGCAGAAGTTTCAAACAATGCAGCGGTTTTGCCTTTAATCATTTTGAAGTATTCAGCTTCAGAAACAGTTTCTTTGTTTTCAAACATCATGTCGCGGGTCTGTCCCTCACAAAGAACTATGGTTGCCTCGCTAACTTCCTTCAATACCTGCAGTATTTGCTTGGGCTTCACATGTTTGGTGTCTGTATACTTTGTGATTACCTCATAAACCTTGGCGAATAGAAGGTCTCCCGCCACTATGGCGATTGGTACTCCCCATTTAGTGTGAACGCTTGGGACCCCCCGCCTCTTCTCATCCTTGTCCATTATGTCATCGTGAAGAAGAGTGAAAGTGTGAAGCAACTCCAAAGACGACGCCGTCGCAAGCGCATCCTCTTCGTTTCCACCCACCATTTTGCAGCTTTTCAAAACAAGAAAAGGTCTTAGCCGTTTTCCTCCAGCGTCGATTATGTGGCGGGCAGCTCTGTATAGAATTTTGGGTTCACTTTCTAAGTCAACAACTTTCTCAATGAATCGGTTCACTTTTTCAGCCGATTCGGTTATTTGAGATGATAGGCGACTCATGCTTTTCTCCTCGCGTAAAGTTCGGGTTTAAAACCTCGCGCTCTTAACCATTCAGCCGTCTTTCCAGTCAACACAACAGGAACTTTCTGTAACTTTTGAAGGGAATCTGCTCCTACAAGGAACATTGAGTTTCTAACTTCTCCAATCAAGAATTGAAGCGTCTTCTTAACCTCTTTCGAGCCTTTTGTGGCGGGCCGCAGAGTCGGGGAAGCAACACTAACCAAGCTTGCACCCAAAGCTGAAGCCTTAGCTATATCGATTCCTTGGCATATTCCACCTGAGGCTATTACTGGAATACTAACTGATTTGACCGCTTCCACGAGACTTACGGCGGTGGGTATGCCCCAGTCCCAAAAGGTTTCTCCTAGCCTTTGGCGAAACTCATCTTGACGTCTTTTAGCTCTGTAATATTCCACAGCCGCCCAGCTTGTTCCCCCAACTCCGGACACATCTATTCCTGCAACTCCAGCCTCTTCAAGCAATTTTGCCTCCTCCGCAGCTATCCCTGCACCAGTCTCCTTGACGATAACCGGAACCTCTAGAGCTTGCGCGATCTCACCTATCTTGCTGATAAGGCCTGAATAGTCTGTTTCTCCCTCAGGTTGAACAGCCTCCTGTAAAGCATTCAGGTGGATTGCCAAGGCATTGGCATTCACCATCTCAACTGCCTTCTTGGCTTCCTTGACGCCGTATTTGCCGACTAGCTGTGGGCCTCCAATATTCGCTAGGATGAATGCTGTTGGTGCCTTCTCTCTAACCACCGAAAAAGAACGTTCCAGTTTTGGGTTGTCAATCGCTACTCTTTGGCTTCCAACACCCATCCCAATGTTAAGCTCCTCAACTGCTTCCGCTATGGCAGCATTAATTTTCAAGGCCTTTGCTGTACCTCCGGTCATGGCTCCCACGAAGAGTGGAGCAGAAAACTTGTAGCCGAAAACGGTTGTGGAGAGGTCTATTTTTTTCAGTTCGATTTCAGGCAGAGCTTTATGCACGAGGGAAACGTCTTCGAATCCTGTGGTTGCTTTTCTGGCTTGAACATCTTCTTCAAGACAGATTTCTATGTGATCAGCTTTCCTCTCTCCGATTGAATTATTCAACTATTTCACCTTTCTCGATAATTGTTCCAATCACTTTTTTTCCCTTAAGAGCCTTGTAGACCCTCTGGGGTTTTGTGGCGTTTACGATCACCGTTTGAATATTATGTTCAATGGCAAGTGTTACCTCAAACATTTTTCCGAGCATGCCACCCGTCACGTCAGTTGCTTTTGACCCTTCAATCTTGTGTTTCAGGCTTTTCAATTCTTCCAAGCTTAAGTGCTCAATTAGATGTGCCGAAGAGTCTGTCTTGGGGTCAGCTGTGTATAGACCATCAACATCCGCTCCCATTATTATCCGACCTGCGCCAAGTTTTATTGCCAATGATGAGACAAGTTGGTCTCCGGACAAGATGGCGAAACCTTTCTCCGAATCTAGGACAGCGTCTCCGTAGAGAACCGGCACAAACCCCATTTTAAGCATTTGTTTCAATGGTCTCAGTTCCATATTGACTATTCGACCAGCCTTCGTAACCACACAGGAAGATGGATGAACCTCTACTGCAGGAATATTATGGCTTATTAGAGCCTCCATAACCCAACTGTTCAGCAGGGTCATAGCCAGATGGGTCAGCGAAAACCCAAGAATCTGTGACGGATCAACATACCCCCCTGCTATATTATGTCGTTCCGCAACCGGATGCCCAAAAGAGCCGCCTCCGTGAACCAATATGAGGGACGAAAGCTTGGCTCGAGAAATTTCGTCTGCCAATCGTTCAATTGCCTGCAAGTCAGGAGTCAATGGCTTCTCCTTGTCTGTTATCACGGAACCTCCCAGCTTCAGAACAGTTGGCTTGACGCCCATTCTTCACACCATTATATTCGATTTTTTTCTTGAAAGGTAAGTGATCATTTCAACTGGACTACTTTACTGTAACTACACCGTTTTCTATTCGAACGATGTCCCCCATTTTAATTTTCGAGATATCGACCTCATCAACGCAGGGTATCTCTGAGATTATTGCACCCACAGCAACAACAGTTTCACACTCTCTATTTATGATTCCAGCTGGAGCCACCCCGCCCTTTTTCAGTCTGTAGAGGGTGTAGGACCCAACTGTTGAGCCTTTACCCGTCGGGAAAACCAGAATCTTGTCTTTGATTTGTTTTCCCTGCAGCTCATGCCCCTTTTCCAGTATCTCACTGGTTTCCGGGTCTACCCCACCATAGAATGAAATCGGCTGTGTGGTCGTTAATGCTTCGCCCTCTGCAACTCCTCTAGAGATTATTCTTCCTTTCATCTCCATTTTCCGCTCACCCCAGCCTCTATACACTCTTCTAGGCTTCCCATTTTGGTTAACATCTTGTTATGTCTTGAGTAGTAACAGCCCTTCGCAGAGGTTGTGGCAACAGTTCTGAATCTTCCCTTCAACGGAGCTACTGCCATGCAGGTGTCGCAGGCAAATTTTGCCCCCGCCTTCTCGATCACTTCGGTGTAGCCTCTTTTGTCAGCAAGTTGCTTCATGGATCTTGAGGTTGCAACCCAGAATTCAGTGTTCGCTGATATCGTCTTGTCTTTCAGCAGGTTCGCTATTTGTGCTATTTCTTTGATGGACGCGTGGGGACAGCCGATACAAACGAAATCGATGTCTTCAGCATCATCGTTGATGGCTTCATACGCTTCCCGTATGTCCCTATCCTCAATCGTGATCTTCTCTTTTGGAGGCTGATACTTCTCGGATGCCGGAGTGATTCCCTTCATGTGGAACAGCGGCTTTGAACCAAAAGTCACCACAGAAGCACAGAACGACTTCAACTCATCCACGTTCACATCGTTTATGCCCGTGATGTAGGGAATCTTGTTTTGCACCTGTTTTCCAATACAGTAACCAAGGGCGCCCCAATCCGAAATTTTAGTCAATTTTGCTTTCACTTCTACATGAGTGTCTGGAACTCGGTTCTCGTCCAAATGAAGCCCATAGCAGGGCGTTTTTCCGACAAACGCTGCTGCAAGAGCTGATGGACCGCCCTCCCTGTTTGTTTTTGCTCCGATAACTGAATTGGCGAAGGTAACTGCGGAAGATTCTGACCATGCAATGTGTTCGCCATATCTTGGCAAGTTGCCAATCAGGTAGGGTGTGCAGGTGCAGGAGATGAGTATTCCCATTTTACTGAAGGCATCTATCACCAGATTCTGTTTTCTTGCGAACTCCTCGTCAATCCCAAGGTTTCTCCAATCTTCCAGATCCATTCCTGCAGGATTTAGGGTGGTTAGCACTTTGACTTTTCCGTCTTTTGCAAGTTCGTTCAGAAATTCTAGACCCGCATCTCCGAGGTTATGATAGGATACTCCCGCAACTTGGACTGACCCAACTTCTATGAGTTTTTCGGCGCCGTAAATGTTTCCGAGGGCAACAAGTATCTCCATGGACTTTTTTACTGCGTAGCCCTCTTCTCCATCCAGCATTTTTTCCTCATTTTTTGTCAGATACATATGATCACAGGAACTTGTTTAAGTCAACTTTTCGGTAATTTTCCTTTTTAAATCCTTTACCCGTTCCCTTGAGGGGGATTGTTGCATCTAACCCCATCTTACATGTTCTGGCTTTTTTTCCTTCAGTTAAATCTCCAAACGGATCAAGCTCGGTTGAAACTTTTCGTATTCTTGTTACTTTTCCTTCGCGTTCAAGTTGCTCCAAGAATCCACTAAAACCCAAAATGTTTCCCTCACAGTTTCTGAACGCCAATCTTTGTTCTTAACACTTTAAATCCTTCATTTTCCATGGCTGATGCAACCTTTTCTTGCAAGTCTTTTCCAGGCGTCAACGCCACCATGCAGCCTCCACCTCCGCCACCAGTTAATTTTGCTCCAAACGCCCCCTGCTTCCTAGCCAAGTCAACCAAGTAATCCAATTCTTTGCATGAAACTTCGATTTCCTGCAGTAAACGATGGTTCTCGTTCATTAATTCGCCAACTTTCTGTAGGTCAAACTCTTCCAGCGCCTTTCTTCCTTTATGCGCCAGCTTTTCTGCTTGCTTGAAGATTGCACCGTATTTCTCGGGGTTTTGTTTCTTTCTTTCTGCCACTCCAGCAACCATCGCTTTAGTGTCAGCAACTATTCCCGTGTTGCCGATGACGATTTCAATCGGTTCCTTTATGCTTAATTTCTCTATTGTGTTTGCGCCCCTGCCTAAATTCTTCTTGAACCAGATCAAACCGCCAAACGTTGCTGCAGTATTGTCGATGCCGGAAGGGTTTCCCGCATACGCCTTCTCCGCTTCATAGGCAATGTCATTAATTCTTTCGTCAGACAAATCTAATTCAAATTCTTCTGCTATGGCTCTGGCAATCGCGACACTGCTGGCTGCAGAAGCTCCAAGTCCACTAAATCCGGGAAGGTTTCCGCCCAACCAAATGTCTATGGCGACATTTTGGGGATCCATGCTCATTGCTTTTAGCATTCTTCCGATTGACTCAAGTTGCTGCAGTTTCTTCTTTTCAGCGTACCCTTTTGCGCCTGTTCTTTCGTCTGTTACATTGATGCCTTTTACAGCTTTTCTCACTTCTGCGTCAGCCGCTGAAACAACTGCTGAAGCAATTCCAGGTACGCCATGAACAACGAAATGTTCACCAAACAAAATTGTTTTTCCGAATCCAGAACCTCTTCCCATTGAAACTAACCCAGAAGAAAATGGAAGAGATTAAATAAAATACTTTTAGGTTAACATTTTTTCGTAAATGCTATGGCGGCGTAGCCTACTACTGCAGAACGGTCGCCTAGTACGTCGCCGCTTGTTTTGTAGCATAATAACTGTGCCTTTTTGGCGCCTAACTCCTTTGTTGCAGTGATGGCGGCGATGGTTGGACCGTAACCGCAAGTGGATATCCCGTAAGCTTCTACAGTAGAGTAGTATTGTTCTTCGTCCATCTTGAGGGCAGCATCTATCGCCATTTTGTCCTTCTTTTCGGCTCTTTCCTGTGGCTCATAATGGGTCAAATCGGAGGATGCAATAACCAAAGCGTTCTTTCCCTTCAAGGCTTTTGCAGTAGCCTTCCCCACTTCGCGGCTGGACTCCAAATCCTGCATCATGAAGCAGATAGGAACAAACTTGAAGTTTGAACCGTACAGATACTGAAGGAAGGGAAGTTGAAGCTCAATAGAATGCTCGTAAGTATGCGCCATCTCATCCACATCAACAATGTTAGATGCCTGCAAAATCCGGTCAGCTGTTTCAGTGTCAATCTCCACATCGCCCAGAGGTGTACGCCACGCCCCCTCGTTCATGACTGCAAGTGCGCTTCCATATCCAGTATGGTTGGGACCAAAAATCACTATAACGTCAGGTTTTCCATCCTTCGCAAGATGATAATATGCATGAGCGGCTACAGGACCAGAAGCCATGTATCCCGCATGGGGAACCACAAGCCCAACCAAGTTTCGAGGGCCCTCCTTTACTATCTGCGGAAGGCTTCCGGGTCCTAGCCTGTGAGTGAAAAGTTCTGCTATCTGATTCCGTAAGCGGTTGGGGCTGCCAGCATACCATGAACCTGCGACTGCCGGTGACCTAATTTTCAAACGTCCTCTACTTCCCCTCTTTCCTTAGTCAGCTTTATTTCAAAGTCTTCGATGGACTGACTTGGGTCTCCGTCTGGAGGGATTTCGTCTCTCTCGCGTAGTATCTGTCTAGCTAGAAGCCAATATATAACTGCCAATGCCCGTCTCCCCTTATTGTTGGTGGGTATAACCAAGTCCACAAAGGAAAAATCGTTGTCTGTGCTACAAAGCGCTATCACAGGAATTCCGATGCTCGCCGCTTCTTTCACTGCTTGCACATCAGCTTTGGGGTCAGATACTATTATTACGCTAGGCTCGAGACGATTTGGGTAAAGAGGGTTTGAAAGCATTCCGGGGATGAACCGTCCAACTATCGGGGTTGCTCCAACTACTTCACAGAATTTCTCTACAGGAGACTGCCCGTACAATCGTCCAGCTACAGCCGCTATCTTCGAGGGTTCAAATCGGGCTAGAAACTTTGCAGCCACTCGTATACGTTCATCTGTTTTTTTAACGTCCAAAACGAACAAGCCATCGGCTCTAACTCGATATATAAATTGTTCCATGTCTTTTGTTCTCATTCTGGTTCCTATATGAACCCCCGCGGACAACAGTGTATCCTGGGGTAACAGAAGGTCTTCTTCGCTGAATGTTTCGATTTTTTCTTCACTTTCGGACAAATTTTTTTTCTCCAATTAGATTATTGACATTTGTGCTCTATTTCCAAGAGTTTCCTCTATGCGGATTAGCTCGTTGATTTTCGCCACTCGCTCTCCGTGTAACACACCAGTCTTGATGATCGGACAAGAGAAAGCAACGGCTAAGTGAGCTATATGTGTATCAGTTGTTTCTCCAGAACGATGCGACATAACCGGGACGTAACGTGCTCTTTTAGCCAGTCGCGTAGTTTCCCAAGCGTCTGTGAGTGTGCCAATCTGATTTGTTTTTATGATGATCGAGTTCCCTGCACAAAGTTTTATGCCTTGACTTAGCCTTTCGCGGTTTGTGACAAACAAGTCGTCGCCGCAGATGAAACAGTTCTTAACTTTTTTCGTGAGTTCCGCAAAACTTTCAAAGTCGTTCTCATGGAAAGGGTCTTCAACATAAGCAAGATTATAATTCTCAATGAGACGCAACATAAACTCCAGTTGCTCTCCAGAATCTCGTTTGGTTCCTTCCATGGAATAAACATAAACCTTTTCTTTTGGGCTCCAGAAACTGGAAGCAGCAACATCGAGACATGCCCTACATTCGATGCCTAGCTCAGCTGAAACCTCTTCACAAGCCTTAACAACTATCTTCAAAGCTTCTTCGTTTTTTATGTTGGGCGCCCAAGCTCCTTCGTCTCCTCTTCCACCTGTAAAGGTTTTATCAGCCTTTCTGAGAAGAGCCCCGATCCTATGATGTACCAGAATGTTGGCTTTCGCCGCCTCTGCGAAGCTGGGTGCCTTAAGCGGGATAACTAGGTACTCTTGTATGTCCGTTGTCTTTCCTAGGGCATGTTTTCCTCCGCCCAGCACGTTCCCAAGAGGATATGGAAGCTCGTTTGCAAGGTATCCGGATAGCTGCTGAAACAGGGATGTGCCATAGGAGGTTGCGGCTGCTTCTGCCGTGGCTAGGGAGATAGCGAAGGCAGTGTTTCCTCCGACATTGCTGAAGTTTTCTGTTTCGTCGATTTCGTGAAGAAGAGCATCAATTTCCTGTTGTTCTTCAGCGTCCATGCCTATAAGTTCAGGGACAATCAGTTCTTCTACCTTTTTTATAGCCTCCTCCACTCCTCCTTCAGGATAGGAAACCACCTCAGCTTTGCCTTTGCTGGCTCCTGCTGGGGCAGCGGCTCTTCCGAATCCATCAACGGTTACAATGTCAACTTCAATCGTTTCCTGTCCTCTGCTGTTGAAAAGTTTTCGCGCCATAACATCTTCTATTATGGATGACATGTCTGTTCCCCCGCTAAAATGGTTGAATGTTGTCTATTTTGCCTTTTTCTTCATAAAACCTGAGAATCTTGTCGGCAATCTCTATGTGAGAAAGAATCATTCGGCGACAGCAATATCTTGTTAAACCTAAGCTGTCCAGAACCTTTTTCGCGTCTTCTCCAGCTTTGACCCTTCTGGTGAACTCTTCCCATTTGTCACCTACCAGCTTGCCACATGTGAAACAGCGAACTGGGATAATAATTTCAATTCGACCTCCTACACATCATTATGACCTTCAGGTTGTTTCGAGCATTTAATTCCTACTTATACATTTCGGCGTCATTTTGTTTAGACTTCTTAACACCTTTAACTAATACAAACACTTCTTTTTGGGAGTGCTCATCTGTAGCTTTTCTGATCCCTAGCCCTAGCCCCGGGACCTCCAAACTTTTTGGGCTCTCTTCTTCTAGGATCACCGGCAATCATTGTTCGATCGTAGTCTCTGAGGGTAGTGCGAAGTCGAGTGCTCTTTGTCCACTTCAGTAGACCCTTAGCTATGGCCATACGCGCGGCTTCAGCCTGCCCCATGAAGCCTCCTCCACCCACCTTAACGTTGATGTCAACCTGTTCCCAAACTTTATCATCTATCAGAAATAAGGGCTCTAGAATTTTGTCGCGAGCGAGTTTCGGCTCAAAAATCTCTAAGGGTACATTGTTTATTCTGATTCTCCCCTTTCCAAGTCTAACTGTGGCTCGAGCTATTGCGGTTTTCCGCTTCCCACTTATTACCATGACCTTTTTTGATTTAGACATGCTATTCAACCTCTGGGCTCCACCCAATCTCTTTAGCCAATTCTCCAACAGTAATATAAGGTGATTTCAATTTATCTGCGCTGGCTTCAAGGATTGTTTGGATTTCTTTACCATCAAATTCCTTAGGAGCACCTAAGTAAACCTTAAGTCTTTTGTAAGCCTGCCGACCTTTCGGTTTCCTCCGAGGAAGCATACCGCGGACGGTTCTGCGAACAATTTTGTCAGGCCTTCTAGGATGATAGGGTCCCTTTCTCGGATGACCCACCTCAAGGAACGTTTTAGCTTCCTCAACTATTTGCAGCCTCTTGCCTGAAATGGCTGCTTTTTCAGCGTTCAAAACGATGACGGATTCGCCTTGGAGAAGACGTTTGGCTATGATGCTGGCCATTCGTCCAAGAATCAGTCCCTTGGCGTCAATAATTATGGCGTTTTCGGAAGACATACCATGAGTTTCACGTTTTTGCCCGCTGGGTTCTTTTCCATCAAGTCTCTGATTGATAAACAGTTTCCCTTAGCCTTCAGAATCTTTGATTTCGCCTGGTCGGAAAAGGCGAAGGCTGCTACTGTCATGGGATGGTTGGCTTTTCCGGCGCCCAGAACTTTACCCGGGACAGCAACGGTTTCTCCCTCTTTCGTGTAGCGGTTCAATCGGCTTAAATTTAACGCTATGCGGCTTCTTTTTGAACTTGACAAACGTTCTGCTAAGTTGCGCCATAATTCGGTTTTGTTTTCTCGTGATTTTTTCTTTAAATCTTGAATGAGCTCAATAAGCTCCGGATTGGTTGCCTTTACTTTCTTCACTTCTACTTACCCTTTTTCAGTTGATTGGAAAAGTCCTTTACTTTTTCGTCAAGAATTTTGATAGCCTCAATAATGATTCGTTCTACTGGGAGTGCTCCGGTGGACTCGATTTTAAAAATAAAAGCGTTCTTGTCCCAAGATATTTCGACGGCTGGTGGGTCTTGGGGGCAAGCATCTGCACAGTCCATACAGAGGGTGCATTCTATTTCTTTCTGAGTTTTTATTCCTTCCGCCGTTTCTATGAAAATCTCTTCGGGACAAATCTTAACGCATTTGCCGCATGCATCACAGCGTTCAGGGTCAATCTTGACTTCTGGTAGGTACATGTAAGTGCACATGGAGACTGGTTGCCATTTCGCATGTTTCTTTCCTTTCCCCAGTCGAGCGTAGGCTTCCAAGTTTACTCGTTGCTCGGGAGCCAATTTTACTAGCGGAATCTTGTCGCTGACCGGAGTGATGTCAGGGTTCTCTGGCTTCAATTCTCCTGAATAAATTGTTGTTGTTTTGTCTGTGGCTTTGGCTTCCAGTGTCAGATTTGCTCGACAAAGGTTGCATCCAAGCTCGCTTTCGCAGTTGCACTCTTCAGGAAGGTTGTAAGAATCTAGGTCGGTTTTGAGGGGGATTAATCCCATCCTGTGGGCGAGAATCTCATCGTTAAGAATTGAAGAATTTTCGAGGATAATAATTTCGTCTATGGCCATTGTGGGGACTTCGGTAATCATGATTCGCCGTAACGCGTTTACAAAAGGCACATTGACTCCTCTAACAATGAATCGCATGAATTCATCGGTTTTTTCAAGGATTTGAATCTCTACCACAGTTAAGCCTCAATTAAGCCTCTTTGTAATAGCGCGTTTAAAGCTCGTGCTTTTCAAAGAAAGAGAAAGCCATTATTTCAATATTGTGGTTTATGAGGGGAGCGAATCATATATTTTAGCTGCTCAAGCCCTGTTTCTCACAATTTTTGTAATCACTAAAATATCAGACTCGTCGTCCTCTACGTCCGCCCTTCCTTCGGGTTCCGTCATGAGGTATGGGCGTCACCTCTTCAATGCGGCCTACGCGGAATCCAGCTCTTGCCAAGGCACGTATGGCAGCTTGGGCTCCTGCCCCGGGCGTTCTGGCGCCTGATCCTCCTGGGGCTCGGACTTTTATGTGTATAGCCGTTATTCCTTTGTCTTTGGCGATGGTGGCGGCGTGGGCTGCGGCTCGCATGGTGGCATATGCTGATGATTCTAGCCGATCTGATTTGACGTGCATGCCTCCTGAGGATCGTGCAATGGTTTCTGCGCCTGAGATGTCTGTGAAATGGATGATTGTGTTGTTGTAGGAGCTGTAAACGTGAACGACTGCCCATTTGTCAGTCTTTTTACTCACGACTCTTTTCCTCCTTACTCTGCGATGCTGGTTCGGTTGGAACAGTTATGGATTTTGTCAGTGGATGATCGGGGTTTGTAAGAGGGCTTTTTGGGGTGTAAGCTATTTTCGTCTCTTCATCCTTGAGTACCAAATAGCTTGGAGAGGATACTTTTCTTCCCTCAATGGCGATATGGCCATGGGTGATAAGTTGACGGGATTGCTGTATGGACTGGGCTAAGCCCCTCTGGAAAACAAGCGTTTGAAGCCTACGTCCAAGTATATCTTCCA
>SMTZ1_10004644_pt1 | contig 13793 bp, 11 predicted proteins | sample DeeMarSWOR136_30_FD_25667 | JGI IMG/M metagenome (IMG submission 25667) | reverse complement strand
GGATTCGTTAAAATACACAACCCCGGGGGGCAAGACAGTCTATGGCGGGGGCGGCATCATGCCCGATATATTTGTCCCGGTAGATACCTCTCTTTACACAAATTATTATATGCAAGTCAGAAACAAGGGTTTACTCTATCGTTTTGCCCTTAAATATGCTGACAAAAACAGGGGTAACCTGGATCAGTTCAAGGACTATCGAGAAATGGTGGAGTACCTCGACAACCAGGATCTGCTGGGCCAGTTTATAACCTTTGCAGAAGAAAACGGCCTCAAGGAAAGCAACGAAGAGATAATCCTTTCCCAACATGTCCTCCTTGTCAGCATGAAAGCCTTCATTGCCAGGTTTATCCTTGACAACGAGGGATATTATCCTATCATCCACCAGATAGATCCCACCATTCAGAAAAGCCTGGAGATCTTCGCGCAAAAATAACCACCCCTGGTGGCTTTGATAATTACAGGGTATTCCATGCTATCTGAACAACCTTTTGAACCAGGCTGGAGGGACTATTATATATGGCTGACCATCAGGGTATCAGGGAATTTCTGCCTGCCGGATTAAACCTTTACCGGGAAAATACATCTAATATTCAGATAACAGATTAACAAACATTTATAACAGATCTGCCATGAAGAGATTAGATAGAAATTATAAACTGCTGGTTGCCATTATCATTGTATTGGGACTTTCCCTGGGTGTAATGGCACAACCGCACCGGAGAGGACCCATGCCCCATCATCGGCCAATGATATTTCAACCGGGACTACCATTCCTTGATTTAACAGATGAACAGAAGGCACAGATCAAGGATATCCATCTTGCCCATATGAAAGATGTGCAACCTTTGAAAGATGAAGTAAAAATCAACAGGGCTAAAATCGATGCGCTTCTGAAAAATGATGAGCCCGATATGAAGCAGATTGTCAGCCTTGTTGAGGCAAATGGTAAGCTCCTCACCCAGGTCCAGGTGAAAAGCATTGAACAGAAGATCAATATTCGCAGCCTTTTAACCGAGGAACAAAAGATCATTTTCGATGCACACAGTGAAAGAATGGGAAATCGAAGAGCAATGGTTCAACACCACATGCAGAGGATGACAGCAGATAGAAGTAGATTTTAGGTTTCGGCCGGAGTTTCCCGCTGAATGCCCCTGATAAGGCTTAGTGGCATGTTTTGGCAGGAAGCGGGATGACTTCCGGTTATTAGGTTGGTTTTGAAAACCTGTCAGGCATGGCCCTGGCAGGTTTTCTTCATTGGTAGATTTTATCCAGGAATTTCAGGATACCATCCAGGGATTTTTCCCGCTCCTCGATAAATCCCATATGGCCGGAATTTTCAAGGATCAGAACATCTGTTTGAGAGGCCAGATTGAAATGTTCTTCATAAACACTGAAGGGTATATAATTATCCTTTTTCCCGGCAATGATCATTACCGGCACAATGGAATTTTTTATCACATCCCGGCGATCCGGCCGGGCCTTCATGCCAGCCAGGGCACTGCTGATACCTTTGTCAGGCGTCCCCAATGCTATGTCCTTGGCCCATTCAATCTGCTCCCGGAACGCTTCATGGTTATCGCTGGCAAAAGCATTCGGAATATTCAGGTTGATGAACTGGCTCTTTTTCCCCTCTTTAACCAGCAGTGCTTCCTTGTCCCGGTTTAGTTTCTTCTCCTCCTCATCCGGCAGGGCATGGGAATGGAAGAGGCAGAATCCTATGGTTAACTCGGGAAAAATATCTGCCAGTGCCAGGGCCGCATACCCGCCCATAGAATGGCCGACGATCACAGCGCGCCCAATGGATAAATGTTCAAGTACAGCCTTTACAGAATCTGCCATTACGGCCATTGTATTCATGGAACTGTACATTCCTGACTGGCCATGTCCTGGAAGATCAACGCTGATCACCCTGTAATGCTCAGCAAGTTTTTCCGCAAATCCATTCCAGATCTCGAGAGATTCCAGGTAACCATGGATCAATATCACCGGTTCTCCTTTGCCCAGATCGCTGTATCTCAGGTTGGCATCATGATAGCTGATGTAACTTATCATAAATTTTCAGTTTCTTTTTCCTGAATGGATAGTTGAAGATAAAAAAAAATTGATTCACCTCTGCATCAATTCTTCAATTTCCTCATAATCAATGGCTACATCTTCCATCAGATCAAGGTTGCCATGCTCTGTAACCAGGATATCATTTTCCAGCCTTATGCCCGTCTTTTCAGCAGGAATATAGATCCCCGGTTCACAAGTCAATACCATTCCAGGCTTGAGTATTTCCTGTTTGCTGCCCACATCATGAACGTCGAGTCCCAGAAAATGTGAAACACCATGCAAACAATATCTCATATATAACGGTTGCTCCTTGGATTGTTTCTGGATGTCCCTTGTGCTATATAATCCAAGCCTGACATGTTCCTCCTCCCATATTTTGCCAACTTCCTCATTGATTTTATCGATGGTCGTTCCGGGTATTATCAAGGCCTTCGCTTTCTTGAATACCCTGTGACAGGCATCATAAATATCCTTCTGCCTGTCCGAAAACCTGCCGTTAACGGGAATGGTCCTTGTGCAATCCGCCGCGTAATTTGCATATTCTGCACCAAAATCACTCAGGAGAAGCTCCCCATCCTGACATACCTGGTCGTTGTTAATATAATGCAGGATACAGGCATTTGCCCCGGAAGCAATAATCGGTGCGTAGGCATGACCGGCAGCGCCCTGACGGGTGAATTCACAGGTCAGTTCAGCTTCAACCTCATATTCTTTTTGTCCCGGTTTAACAGTGGAAAGGATCCTGTCAAAACCACCTTTTGTTATTTCAACCGCTTTCATGATCAGGGCAAGTTCCTCAGGTTCTTTCTGCAGGCGCAGTTCCGTCAGGATAGGTGAAAGCCTTTTCATTCCGTGCAGGGGAAATTCCTTTTTCAATTCGGCAAGATAACGTTCATCCCGGGATAGATAGTCAGGTCTGAATTTTACCAGTTCATGACTGGTACAATAGATATTTTCAGATTCCAGGATCACTTCTCGTGCAATGGAGCCAAATTTTTCCAACCAATGAATATTCGCGATCCCTGATATTTCTTCAGCCTTTTTTTTATCAAGCTTTTTCCCTTCCCAGCTCTCCAGCTTTGGATCCGGTTCCCGGATAAACAACATTACCTGTCTGTCTTCACTGGGATGATCCGGACATAGCAGCAGGATCGTCATCTCCTGTTCAATGCCTGTCAGGTAGAAAAGATCAGAATTCTGGCGGTATGGGAAAAACTGGTCCCCGTTTCGCAACATCTGATCATTGGAATGAACAATGGCAACAGAATTTTTCTCCAGTCTTCCTGCCAGTTTCCGCCTGTTTCTGATGAACAGATCTCTTGGTATCCGTGAATATCTCATGGTTTATGTTGCAGAACATCTTCCAGGAATATTCCTTGCTTTCATTTATAAAGATAAAGATACTTAACTTTATTCCTGTTTCATGCTAACCTGTATCCGAAAATCACCAACATATGAGCAACATCTTTAATTCCTCCATCGGAAAGAAACTCATGGTGGCACTGGCAGGCTGTTTCCTGATCCTTTTTCTGCTGGTCCACTTGGGGATTAATCTAACCCTGATTTTAACTGAATCGTCAAAACCATTCAATGTGGCAGCCCATTTTATGGGCACTAACATCATTATCAAGGTTTTTGAGGTAATTTTGTTCACAGCTTTCCTGCTGCATATCATTTATGTCCTGATTCTGCAGATTCAGAATTGGATTGCCCGTCCCAAACGCTACAAAATTCCCAATTATTCCCAGATTTCTTTCTTTTCTAAATTCATGATCTGGTTAGGGGGTATCATTTTAATCTTTCTCGTTATACATCTTACGGATTTTTATTTCAAAAGCAAATTCGGGCATATTGAAGAGATCACTTATGATAATATGAAGTATTACACCGATTTAAGTTCACTGGTAATTCAGAAATTCCAAATACCCGGGATTGTGATCTTCTATATTGCCTGTTTCCTGATTCTCGGATTTCACTTATGGCATGGCTTTCAATCGGCCTTTCAGACACTCGGTTTAAACCATAAAGTTTATACTCCTGTCATTAAGACGCTTGGAAGGGTTTACACGATCGTGGTAGTATCCGGTTTTACGATCATTCCAATTGTTATACATTTCACCCAATAGCATAATAAAGCACAATATATCATGGCCATACTAGATGCAAAAATTCCTGAAGGTTCATTGGCAGAGAAATGGACCAATTACAAAAATTCTGTTAAACTGGTAAATCCTGCCAATAAAAAGAAACTTGACATCATTGTGGTTGGCACGGGAGCTGCCGGTTCAAGTGCGGCATCTGCCCTTGGCGAACTGGGGTATAATGTAAAAGTTTTTTGTTATCAGGATTCACCACGCAGGGCACATGCCATTGCCTCCCAGGGCGGCATCAATGCCACAAAAAATTATCAGAATGACGGAGACAGTGTATACAGGCTTTTTCATGACATGATCAAGGGAGGTGATTTCCGTGCGAGGGAAGCCAATGTTTACAGGGCAGCAGAAGTAAGCAACCAGGTCATAGATCACTATACTGCACTGGGTGTTCCTTTTGCAAGAGACTATGGCGGTTCCTTAACCAATCGCTCATTCGGCGGGGTTCAGGTTTCAAGAACTTTTTATGCAAAAGGCCAGACGGGACAGCAATGTATGCTGGCAGCATATTCTTCACTCAACAGGCAGATCAGTAAAGGAACGGTCGCCATGTTCAGCCGCAGGGAAATGCTCGACCTTGTCCTGGTGGACGGAAAAGCCAGGGGAATCATTACAAGGAACCTTGTAACCGGTGAGCTTGAGCGTCACTCAGCTCATGCCGTGGTGCTTGCCACAGGCGGATATGGTACCATCTATTACCTTTCCACGCTTGCCATTCAATCCAATGGCACGGCTGCATGGAAAGCGCACCTTAAAGGAGCATTATTTGCAAATCCCAGTTTCGTTCAGATACATCCGACTTCTATTCCCCAGTTAAATGAATACCAGTCGAAACTGACATTAATGTCTGAATCCCTGAGAAATGATGGCCGGATATGGGTCCCAAAAGAAAAGAACGACAAAAGACATCCCAATGATATCCCTGAAGAGGAGCGGGATTATTATCTTGAAAGAAGATATCCGGCATACGGCAATCTCGTCCCCAGAGATGTTGGTTCCAGGGCGGCAAAAGAACGCTGTGATGCCGGTTATGGTGTTGGGCCAACAGGACTAGCGGTCTATATGGATTTCAGGGATGCCATCAAAAAACAGGGCGATAAAACCATTGAAGCCAAGTATGGCAACCTCCTTGAATTGTATAACACAATTACAGGCATCAATCCCTATAAAGAACCCATGCAAATCTACCCATCAGCCCATTATACAATGGGTGGACTCTGGGTTGATTACAACCTGATGACAACCATTCCCGGCCTGTATGCCATCGGAGAAGCAAATTTTGCTGATCATGGTGCCAACCGGCTTGGTGCTGCATCACTCATGCAATGTTCAGGGGATGGTTATTTCATCCTTCCTTTCACCATCAGTGACTACATGGCAGACCAGATCAAAACACCGAGAATACCTGTCAACCTTAAAGAATTTGATGAAGCAGAAGAGAATGTCCGGAAAAGGCTCGAAAAGCTTATTTCGATCAACGGAACCCAAACCCCAACGTCTTTCCATAAAAGGCTGGGGAAAATAATGTGGGACTATTGCGGAATGGCCAGAAACGAGGAAGGTTTAAAAAAAGCAGCGGAACTTGTAAAGGAGCTGAAACATGAATTCTGGACCGATCTTAAAGTTCCCGGTAATTTAAATGAACTTAACCAGGAAATTGAAAAAGCAGGCAGGATAGCAGATTTCTTCGATCTTGCAGGTCTCCTGATCACCGATGCTCTGAACAGAAAAGAATCATGCGGTGCTCATTTCAGGGAAGAAAGCCAGACTCCTGATGGTGAAGCACAGCGGAACGATGATGAATATTTATATGTCGCAGCGTGGGAATTCAAGGGTGAAGAAAGACCTCATCAACTTCATAAAGAAAAACTCAAATTCGAGGAAGTTGAGGTGAAAGTCAGAATCTATAAATAAACAAGATAAAATGAAAGTCAGATTAAAAATATGGCGCCAGGAAAATGCAAAAGCAAAAGGTGCTTTCGTTACTTATGATTTTGATGAAGTTTCACCGGAAATGTCCTTTCTTGAAATGCTGGATGCCCTGAATCAGAAACTGATCAAAAAAGGTGACTCCCCCATCGCTTTTGATAGCGATTGCAGAGAAGGTATATGCGGTTCATGCGGACTATATATCAACGGAAGACCCAATGGTCCCGGAAAAGGTATTTCAACCTGCCAATTATCGATGCGGCCCTTCAAAGATGGTGATACTATCTATGTTGAACCCTGGAGGGCAAAACCTTTTCCCGTGATCAAGGATCTTATTGTTGACCGTTCTGCCTTTGATAAAATACTTCATGCCGGGGGTTATATTTCCGTCAATACAGGCAGTGCACCTGATGCCAACTCAATACAGGTTCCCAAAGAAAATTCTGATCTTGCTTTTGATTCATCGGTCTGTATAGGTTGCGGAGCCTGTGTGGCAGCCTGCAAGAATGCATCCGCCATGCTGTTTGTGGCAGCCAAGGTATCCCACCTGGCCCTGTTGCCGCAGGGACGGCCGGAAGCCAGGGAAAGGGTGAAAAACATGGTCATGGAAATGGACCGGCTCGGATTCGGGAATTGCACCAATACCGGAGCATGCGAAGCAGAATGCCCGAAAGAGATCAAACTGACAAATATTGCCAGGCTTAACCGGGAATATTTTACCGCAAAGGTTCTTTAAGATCTCATCATATCCTCGACTTCCTGTACTGTTTTCGGGATGGGTTTGCCGAGGACTTGGCTGCCTTTATCCGTAACGAGGATATCGTCTTCTATCCTGATTCCGCCAAAATCCTTATATGATTCCACTTTCTCATAATCTATAAAGGCCGTGAATTTACCCTCCGACCTCCACCTGTCTATCAGTGCAGGGATAAAATATATGCCCGGTTCCACAGTTATTACATAACCCGACTCCAGTTCCTTACCCAGCCTCAGATAGGCGGTCCCAAACTGATCGCTTCTTCTGATTTCCTCGCTGTAACCTACAAGATTCTCTCCAAGGCCTTCCATATCATGAACATCGAGCCCCAGCATGTGCCCGAGTCCATGTGGAAAGAACATGGCATGCGCCCCTGCATTTACTGCCTCCTCCACATCGCCTTTCATGAGTCCAAGGTCCCTTAATCCAGCTGCAATGATCCTTGCAGCATCCCTGTGAATGTCCCGGTACGGAGTTCCCGGCCTGATCTGATCAATGGAGAAAACTTCGGCCTTTAGCACGATTTCATAAATCTCTTTCTGTCGCTGGCTGAACTTTCCATCAACCGGTACGGTCCGGGTAATATCACCAGCATAATGATTCACTGTTTCCGCTCCTGCATCTGTGACTATTAACCTGCCTTCCTCCAGGATATTTCCATGATAATGGTTATGCAATGTTTGTCCATCCATGCTGAGAATGATTGGAAAAGCTGCCATGGTGCCATGACTCAGCGCTATTCCTTCGATACGGCCTGCAATCTCCCTTTCGTAAATGCCGGGCCTGGCCATCTTCATGACAGTGGTATGCATCTCGTAACTGGTATCGACCGCCCTGATAATATCTTCCACCTCTACGGCCTCCTTGACGGATCGTAAACCTATCACACCCTTGATCAATGCAAGAGATGCGCCTGATTTTACATTCTCCCAAGGCATATTTGTCAGCCTGGCTATCTCCAGCAGGGTTTCATCCCGGTAAGGAGGAAGGTAATGTATGAACCTTCCCTTCTGCAGGAAATCTTCAAGGTATGCTGACAGTTTGTGATAGGGCAGGACGCGGCTGATGCCTGCCTTTTCTCCGAGTGATTTCATGGATGGCAAAGATCCCATCCAGATGATATCATCCAGGCTGAGATCATCTCCGAAGAGGTAATCCTTACCAGACTCAAAATCTATCACCCCTGCCAGTCCGGGCTGGTCGAGTCCGAAAAAATACAAAAAAGAACTGTCCTGCCGGTAATGATATGTGTTATCCGGGTAATTCATCGGACTGTCATTGTTGGCCGGGAAAAGGGCCACTCCACCGGATACCTGCCTGCGTAATTGGTCCCTTCTGTTGGAATAAACTTCTGCTTTAAACATGATCCATTCGTTTGAATAATAACTTCCCGAATTTATAAGGAATTAATTATTTTTTGATGATTTTGTAACCTTTTATCAATAAAGTACGAATACCCTTTTGCAATATCATTATTTAAGTATATTCGCACTTGGTGCCCAAATTATTAACACTGTATTAACAACTTTTCAACGAATGCCCTACAGAAGACTGCCCAACACTGACAGGGCCCGGCAGAAAGCGCTTCTAAAAGCTTATCATAAGGGAAAGGAAATCCCTCCATTTAAACTGGCATTTTCACAGAGTACTTACCAGCAGATTGTATCCTTCCTGCCGGGTTTTGAGAAGAAGATACTGCATCAAAAATCTGCGATTGCCAGACAGATTGAGCGGAATAAGGAGCATCAAAGCCTGATGAGAAAGGCAAAACTTTACATCTCGCATTTTGTACAGGTAGTTTACATGGCCATACTGAGGGGAGAACTTACACCAGCCATTCTGGACTATTATCAGCTGAATGGACATGCTATGAAACTTCCCCCCCTCAACACTGAAGAAGATATCATTAAATGGGGTAAATGCATCATTGATGGGGAAACCGATCGCATAAAGAAGGGCATGAGTCCGGTTACCAATCCTACCATTGCGGTTGTCAAGGTGAGGTATGAAAAATTCTATGAATCGTACCACAACCAGAAGAATTTAAGACAGGCCAACTGCCGCACCCTGAAAGAACTTGCCGAAGCAAGGCCTGTTGCAGACGAGATCATTGTCAATATCTGGAACGAGGTGGAAGAATCTTTCAAGGATCTGCCGGATGACCTGAGGCGGGAAAAAGCCTCGGAATACGGGCTGGTTTATGTATACAGGAAAAGTGAACTGGCAGAGCAATCACTGTTCAAGTCCACCCATCCCCGATTGAACTGATTCCCTCCTCTGTCGTTGTATTACAGCGAGTAACAGAATGGTCAGCACAATGCTTGCGATGATCATCAACACCGCATTTTCTTCCATCCCGATATGATCCGGTTCTATTTCAAGGGTACCCTGGTAAAAAATATAATAATAGATCACTGCCAGTCCGTTATTGATGAAATGTGCCAGGACAGCCGTCCATATAGAGCCGGTCCAGACAAACAGATAACCAAACAGTGCACCCAGCATGACCCTTGGGATCAAACCAAGGAACTGGTAATGCATCAGGCTGAAGAGCAGGGCTGCAATCCAGACGGCCAGATGTTCGTTCCGGAACCATTCAGTAAGGATGCGTTGTAGCGTTCCCCTGAAAAGAAATTCCTCGCCAAGGGCCGGGATCAGGGCTACCATGCATATGTTGATCAACAATCCACCGACATTATCCGTCTGAAGGTATGCCCTCATCAGGTCCCATGAATTTTCATCGCTCTCGCGTATTCTATCCATGAGATCCCCCCAACGTTCGGGAAGTGATAGTTTCTCATTCAGGAAAGAGGTAAAATTGATCCAGGGGATGGAGATAACCATTAATGTGATCACCAGAATGATGATCCAGTGATTGGAAATCCTGTCAGCCTGGAGATACTTCCATGTATTACGCTGGATCAGAAACCCGGAAAGAATGGCCGGAACAAGGAACAAGCCGACAGAATACAGCACCTGCAGGAATTTTAACAGTCCGATGTTTGTTTCAACTTCATTTTGCTCAAGGATGCGTATCACTTCCCCCGGGGGGACTTTAAACAAAGGCATGGCAAGCAGTATCCCCATGCCAAAGAAGATCAGGTAACAACAAACCATCAGGAATGAAACCAGGAGAAGCTTGGTAAAAGGACGGGCATCGTAGAAGAATCCCTGTGTCATTCTGCTGAAATTGGTATTTTTGCGGCATAAAAGTATTAATAATTTTCTGTTTTGCTCAGGATCGGTAAAATTGAAATAGAAAAGCATCCTCTCCTGCTTGCCCCCATGGAGGATCTTTCTGATCCTCCTTTTCGTTATGTCTGCAAAAAGTATGGAGCAGACCTTATGTATACGGAATTTATTTCATCGGACGGCCTGATCCGTCATGGGGCAAAAAGTGTCAGAAAGCTTGAAATATTCGACTATGAGCGACCCATAGGGATCCAGCTATATGGACACCTGGTCGAGCCCATGGTGGAAGCCACCCGTATGGCTGAGAAGGCCCGGCCTGATTTGATCGATATCAATTTCGGCTGCCCTGTTAAAAAAATTGCCAGGCGTGGTGCCGGTGCCGGGATGTTGCGCAATATCCCCCTGATGGTTAAGATGACGGAGGCCATAGTACAACAGACCAGGCTCCCTGTTACCGTGAAGACCAGGCTGGGGTGGGATGATCAAAATAAAAATATCCTCGAGGTGGCGTTGAGGCTCCAGGATGCCGGGATCAAGGCCCTGTCCATCCATGGCCGGACAGGCACCCAGCTTTACAGAGGACAGGCGGACTGGAGCCTGATCGGGGAGGTGAAAAATCACCCGGATATAGAGATCCCGATTATCGGGAACGGTGATATAACGGGACCCGAGATTGCCGCCGAAAGATTCGCGCAATACAATGTGGATGCCATCATGATCGGACGTGCCACAGTGGGAAAACCATGGATCTTCCGAGAGATCAAACATTACCTTGAAACCGGGGAAAAACTGCCTCCCCCTGATCTCCGGGAGAAAGTCTCACTGGCCAGGATGCATTTTCAGAAATCCCTGGAATGGAAGGGCGAACCCAGGGGTATCTTTGAAATGCGCAGACATTTCAGTAATTACTTCAAAGGCCTGCCTGATTTCAAGGAGATCAGACTGAAGCTGGTCACTTCACTGGATGTTGATGATATCAATGATATCCTCGACCGGATTGAAGAAAAATACGATTTTTGATTAGAAGATGTCATGCAGGGCCTTTTTCTGGGGATAGTCCAGATTATAATGGAGTCCCCTGCTCTCTTTCCGGTCCTGCGCCATCGTGATGGTCAAATAGCCGGCCGTGATCAGGTTACGAAGCTCGCAAAGGGATTTGGATAAGGTAGATTTCCGGTACAGGGCTTCGGTCTCACGGTAAATGATCTCCAGGCGTACAAGCGCACGGTTCAGCCTGAGATCAGTACGGACAATGCCCACATAATTACTCATGATCTGCTGCATCTCCTTGAAGTTCTGGGTGATCAGGATCATTTCCTCTGGATGGGAAGTGCCTGAATAATCCCAGTCAGGTACATTTTTCTGGATACTTGCTTTGCTTGCCTCACTGATTGCCGACTGCGCGGACCTGTCTGCATAGACAATGGCTTCGATCAGGGAATTCGAGGCGAGACGGTTGGCCCCATGCAGCCCGGTACTTGATGTCTCACCCGCTGCATACAGCTGCTTGATCCAGGTTGCCCCGTGCTCATCCACCTTGATTCCTCCGCACATATAGTGCGCGGCAGGGACCACGGGGATCATATCCTTCCTGATATCAATGCCGATGCTCAGGCATTTTTCATGAATATTTGGAAAATGGGAGACCAGCTCCTCAGGGTCCAGGTGGGACGCATCCAGAAAAACATAATCATCACCCCTGGATTTCATCTCGTTATCGATGGCCCGGGCAACGATATCCCTGGGTGCCAAACTCTTGCGCTTATCATACTTATCCATAAATTCCTTGCTGTCCTGTGTCTTAAGGACCGCTCCAAATCCCCTGAGCGCCTCTGATACCAGGAAGGATGGCCGTTCGCCAGGATGGTATAAAGAGGTGGGATGGAACTGAACAAATTCCATGTTCTCTATGATCCCTTTCGCCCTGTAGACCATGGCAATTCCATCACCTGTGGCAATGGATGGATTGGTGGTTGTATGGTACAGGTTCCCTACACCCCCGGCGGCGATCAGGGTGGTTTTTGCCAGCAGGGTGATCACCTGGTCTGTTTTCAGGTCCAGTACATATGCCCCGAAACATCGGATGTTCTGGTTATATCTTTTCACCAGGATTCCCAGGTGATGCTGTGTGATCAGGTCATCAGCAAAATGATCTTCCAGAATCTCAATATTTTTGTGTTTCCTGGCCTGCTCACTGAGCTTTTTCTGTATTTCAAATCCGGTATTGTCTTTATGATGCAGGATGCGTTTTTCAGAATGCCCGCCTTCCCGGGCCAGGTCAAATTCACCATTTGATTTCTTATCGAACCTGGCACCCCAGCGTATCAGTTCCTCTATCTGGGCAGGTGCATCGCGGACAACATTCCTGACTACTTGCTCATCACAGAGTCCATCTCCGGCAATAAGGGTATCCTGGATATGTTTCTCATAGGAATCAGGCTCATAGGTCACGGCTGCAATCCCCCCCTGGGCATATTGTGTATTGGTCTCTTCTATGTTGGTTTTGGAGATCAGGCATACTTTGCCATGATCTGCCACTTTTAACGCAAAACTTGTGCCTGCAAGTCCGGATCCGATAACCAGAAAATCAACTTCTTTTTTCATATGATTAAAAATTATACAAATATAACAGCCTTTTTTCAAAGGCCTTAACAATTAGGCATTTCCTGAAGCAATTATTTTCTTTACTTTTGTCCATTAATTTTAACGAAATCCCACAGAAAGAATATGGTCCAGGAAGACCTCTTCAAAAAGATCATTGCGCATGCCAAGGAATACGGGTTTGTATTCCCTTCGAGTGAGATTTATGATGGCTTGAGCGCCGTTTATGATTACGGCCAGAATGGTGCGGAATTGAAGAACAATATCCGGAATTACTGGTGGGATGCCATGGTAAACCTGAATGAAAACGTTGTCGGAATCGATTCGGCCATTTTCATGCATCCTGAGATCTGGAAAGCATCGGGTCATGTTGACGCATTCAACGATCCCCTGATCGACAACAAGGACTCAAAGAAAAGATACCGGGCCGACCAGCTGATTGAGGATTACCTGGAGAAACTGCAGGGGAAGATCAACAAGGAAACAGAAAAAGCTGCCAACAAATTTGGTGAATCATTTGACAGGGAGAAGTTTCTTGGCACCAATCCAAGGGTACTTGCCAACCGGGAAAAGATAGACAAGATCCACAGCCGTTTTGTCAAAGCGCTGGAGAAGGACGACCTGGAAGAGCTCCGTCAGATCATTATTGATTGTGAGATCGCCGATCCGGAATCCGGTTCCAGGAACTGGACTGAAGTCAGGCAGTTCAACCTGATGTTTGATACCAGGCTGGGTTCGGTCAATGAATCTGCCAGTAAAATTTACCTCCGCCCGGAAACTGCCCAGGGAATTTTTGTGAATTTCCTGAACGTCCAGAAATCGGGACGAATGAAGATTCCATTCGGCATCGCCCAAACCGGGAAGGCTTTTCGTAATGAGATTGTTGCCCGCCAGTTCATCATGAGAATGAGGGAATTCGAGCAGATGGAGATGCAATTCTTTGTCCGGCCCGGTGAAGAATTAGCATGGTTTGAATTCTGGAAGGACAAGCGTATGAAGTGGCATCTTTCACTGGGACTGGGTGAAGAGAAGTACCGTTTCCATGATCATGACAAGCTTGCACATTATGCCAATGCAGCCACCGATATCGAGTTTGAATTCCC
>SMTZ1_10004643_pt1 | contig 13795 bp, 9 predicted proteins | sample DeeMarSWOR136_30_FD_25667 | JGI IMG/M metagenome (IMG submission 25667) | reverse complement strand
TATTTTTCGAATCAAATCTTTACCTGCATCATTAGCGGGATGTGCCTTTCCAGCAAACAGGATTTGTACCGGCATGGTGGGATTATTTAAAATTTTGCTAATTCGTTCAAAATCACGGAAGATTAATAAAGCGCGCTTGTAAGGAGCAAATCTTCTGGCAAAACCAATGGTTAAAGCATTGCGTTGCAATATCTCTTGGGAAGCAGGATAACCGGCATATCCTTCACCGTAACGCTCTATACGCCATTGATAATGGCGTCGAATATGATCAATCATATCATTTTTCATCTTTATCATTACTTCCCACAACACATCATTCGGAACCTCAAAAATTTTATCCCAAAAATTCTGATTGCGAATGCTCGCCCGCCATTCTAATCCAAAATGTTTATCAAACAACCTGATCATTTCTCTGTGCAACCAGGTAAACGTATGCACGCCATTAGTGACATAGCCGATCGGGATTTCCGGTGTCGGAATTCCAGGCCAGACTTTCTGCCACATGTTCTTTGATACCTGGCCATGCAATTGACTGACGCCATTTGCCTGGCCGGAAAGATTAAGGGCTAATACCGTCAAAGAAAAATTTTCATGCTGATGTATATTCCTATTACGACCCAAGTCAAAGAACTTCTCATGCGATATTTCTAATTCTGGCCAAAAATTATTAAAATATCTTTCCATTATATCGAATTCAAATGCTTCGTTCCCCGCCGGAATCGGGGTGTGGGTGGTAAATAAAGTTGTAGCACGCACATACTCCAAAGCCGTTTTGAACTCCATACCTTCATTCATTAATTCAGTTATACGCTCTAAACCCAAAAAAGCAGAATGCCCTTCATTCATATGATAGATACTGGGATTTAATCCCATTTTACGCAAGGCACGCATTCCTCCAATTCCTAGAATAATCTCCTGCCTGATCCTGGTATCGACTGTACCTCCATACAAACTATGAATGATTTTTTTGTCTTCATCGCTATTTTGCTCCACTGTGGTGTCAAGCAGATATACACTAATCCATCCCACCTTTACTTCCCAGATTCTTAAGAATACCTCATGATCCAACAGGGGTAAACTAACCAGCAAAGGATTATTTTTCTCATTAGTAACCAGACGGATGGGCAATTTAAGAGGATCCAATTCTTCGAAAATTTCTATTTGATTTCCATTTTCATCTATTTGCTGTTGGAAGTAAGCATGCTTATACATGAGCCCGACCGCTACAAAGGGCAACCCTAAGTCACTGGCGCATTTGGCATGGTCTCCGGCCAGTATACCCAGACCACCTGCATAGTTAGGTAAAGATTCGTGTATTCCATATTCTGCAGAAAAATAGGCTATTAAATGATCCATCATCTTGGGATAATTTTTCGAGAAAGGGGTTTCTCTGCGTTGCATATAGGTATTGAATCTCTCCCATCTCCTGTGCAGTTTATCTAAAAAAAGCGGGTCTTGTGAAAAATGTTTCAGTTTATCTTGATCTACACGTAATAAAAAGCCTACAGGATTGCGTCCACACGCACGCCACAAATCAAGATCGATATCTCTGAATAAATCTCTAGCATCGGGATTCCAACTGAACCATAAATTATATGCTAATTCTCCAAGATTTACCAATGATTCTGGTAAATTAAAATTGTTCTGCATTGCTGTTCCCTTATGCCTTTCTTTGCTAAATCATATTGTAAATAAAAAAGTTGTTAATTTTATAAAATCTTTTCTACAAAATCAAAATTTTAACGTACGGCTCTTCCCCCGTCAACATTCACTACAGCACCGGTAATGTAATCTGAACCTTCTACTAAAAATTTTACTGTGACGGCGATGTCCTGCGCACTTCCTTCTCTTTTTAATAACGTGTTTTCTATGGCCCTTTTTCTCTCTTTTTCAGTATAGTTCTCAGGAATTAAGACCGGTCCTGGATTGATACAATTAACCTGTACATCAGGTGCCAGAGCTTTTGCCAATCCCTTGGTCATTGCTATAATGCCCGCCTTTGTCAAACCATAAGGGATGAACGATGGCCAGGGACTTTCACCACTTGGATCGGCAATATTAATTATTTTGCCCTTTCCCTGTCTTACCATATATTGCCCTGCTTTTTGAGCACAGAAAAACGCGGCTTTAAGATTCAGCGTAAACAGGCGATCCCATTGTTCTTCTGATATACTACCAAAAGGTGTTTTGAAAAAAAGAGCAGCATTATTAATTAAAACATCCACCCTTTTTGCTCGATCAAAAACCATATCGACTAATTTTTCAGCAAAAGAGATGTCGCTAAGATCCCCTTGAAATAAATGAATGCTACCACCCATTTGTTCAACTTCCTTTTTTAAGCTCCGGGCATCTCTTTCACTTTTGTTATAATGGCAGAACATCTCAGCCCCGGATTTAGCCAATTCAAGCGTAATCATACGACCTACTCTTGTCACTCCCCCAGTTATTAATACCACACAATCTTTTAATTGCATAAAGCTACTAACTAATTGTATTGAATTATTGACTTACATCATATTCTGGCTACTAATTTTTATATATACATTATAATGATGCATTGAGGTATAAATTTAATCGTTCTAACTCTGTCCTATCTGTGGTTCCAAAATCAGATTAAAAATGGATTTAGAGTCTTTTCCCTTCCGATTGTTGTGCGCGGACCATGCCCAGGGTAGACATTTACAGAATCATCAAAGGTCAATAATTTGTTTTTAATCGAATGCATTAATTGATTATAATCGCCGTGATATAAATCGGTCCTGCCAATAGAATCCATGAAAAGACAATCACCAACAAACAAATGAGTATCAAAACATATTGAAATTCCTCCAGGGGAATGACCTGGCGTATGTAATACTCGTCCCTTCATTTTACCAAATTCCAGCAGTTCATCGTCTTTAACATAGGCAGTTACCGTTGGTATATCTTTAACAACCACACCAAACATTCTCCCCTGATCGCGTAATATTTTTAATAACGGTGCTTCTTCTTCATGGATATAAAAAGGCACATTAAAATGTTTTTGCACTTGTGCCACCTCACCCGCGTGATCAATGTGACAATGTGTATTGACGATGTATTGCAACTTTATCTGTTTATCCTCGACTTTTTTAATCAAGCGATCTGCTTCAGCTCCCGGATCGATCAATACTGCCTGTGAGGTTTGTGAATCGATCAGTAGATAACAATTCGTGGCAAAGGCCCCAACAACAATAGTTTCAATATGCATTGTATGTTATTTCCAATTTTACTATTTGTGAGTCATAGACAATAGGCAAGATTTGAGTATGGGAATAAATGGTTAGTGAAAAGTCTACTTCGCTTTAAATGGTAATTGCCCCTTCCATATAAAGTGTGGCATTCCCTGCGATGATCACTCTGTCACCCGTGAGCTCACAGTATATATCACCACCGCGTTGTGAGACCTGTTTTGCTTTTAATTTTTTCTTTTTTGTTTTTTGTGCCCAGTATGGGATTAAGGTGCAATGGGCAGAACCTGTTACTGGATCTTCAGGTATTCCCAGAGCAGGGGCAAAAAATCGTGAGACAAAATCGACCTGCTTCCCAGCTGCCGTAATAATTATACCGATACGATCCAATTCCTTAAGTAACGTCATATATGGATTCAATTCACGTACTTCTTCTTCGTTTTTAAATACAGCCATATAATAATTTGAAGCCAGTACTTCCTGGGGTTTAATATCAAAAGCATCTAGTAAATTTTGCGGCGTTTGACACGGTTCAGGTGGATGAGCTGGAAAATCCATAGAATATAAATTATCCTTTTTCTTTACTATTAGTTCGCCACCACGGGTACCGAAAGTTATTTCTCTCAATTTGGGATTCACTTTATTCATGACAACATATGCCGCTGCCAGTGTCGCGTGTCCACAAAGATCTACCTCCGTCTGAGGTGTAAACCATCGTAACTGATAATACTCCCCCCGATTGACGAAAAATGCTGTTTCAGATAAGTTGTTTTCTGAAGCGATCGCTTGCAGTTGACCGTCATCCAGCCAATAATCCAGGGGAAGAACAGCAGCTGGATTACCGGAAAAAACTTTACTGGTAAAAGCATCTACTTGAAATATTGGTATTTTCATTTTTACTTTACCTTTTTTTGATTGCTAGCATTATATCAAACGAATCACCAGTAAACATTTTTTTTATTTATATTTAAAATATTTGATAAAATCGTAAAAATTTGGCTATTTTTCAAATAATATTATTTAAATTATTAAAATATGAACAATATCTCCAATTGAGTGTTAAAATTTATTAATACTAAACATATAATATCTCAGCCAATAAATGTCTCGTAAATCAGAAGAAAAAAGTGTCCGCCTTTATTTCCGTATTATCTCCTATCTGCGGCCCTACATCCGCCATTTAGCAGTTATTCTGGTCTTTAATTTCTTCTTTGTCATTTTTAATACAATTTCAATTTGGATGGTTGCTCCTCTATTAACAACACTTTTCGAAGCCAACCAGACAATCGTAGAACAGCAGATGGTCCCTGATGAAAAAGCAGCTACAGATCAAGGTATTTTTAATTTAAATGATTGGTTGAAGCAAAAATTAGATAAGTTTTTTGTTCGTGCCGATAAAATCGAAACACTAAAAGTATTATGTCTTTTTATCCTGGTCGCTTTTTTTCTCAAAAATGCCACGGCCTATGGTATTGAATGGTGGTTTACATTTGTCGAACAAAGATTTATCAAAGACATACGTGATGACTTATATGAACATATTCTTTGGCAACCCCTTAGCTTTTTTAGTAAATATCAAACCGGGAATCTGATGTCCCGAATTACCAATGATACCAATGCCTTAAATGAATCTATTAAAAACAACTTTACCAAGATTATCCGGGATCCCCTCCTTATCATTATATTTTTAACCCTTTTGATAAGCATCAGTTGGCAATTAACCCTGCTAGCTTCCGTTGTATTTCCTGTTACTGGAATACTCATCACAAAGATTGGTCAAAGCCTTAAAAGAAAAAGTCGCAGAGTTCAGGAACGAATTGCCGACGTAACTACCGTTATACAGGAAACGATAACCGGTGTTAAAGTGGTAAAAGCTTTTTCTATGGAAAAATATGAGAATGAAAAATTCCGAAATACAACGCTAGATCATTTCAAAGCTGTTTTAAGACAAATGAGACTCCATCGACTATCCGGCCCCCTCTCTGAAACTCTGGGAATCTCTATAATGGTCGGTGTCTTATGGTTCGGTGGTAAATTAGTTTTATCTGGTGAACTTCTAAGTTCAAGAGATTTTATCAGTTTCATTGCAATTTTATTCTCTATAATGGACCCCATTAAAAAATTAGGTCAATTCAATAACGATGTACAAATAGCGCTGGCCACAGGGCGTCGTATCATTAATATATTAGATACCCCTGTAGCCATTAGCGACAGGCCGCATGCCAAAATTAAAGACGATTTTTTCTCGGATATTCATTATGAAAACGTTTATTTCCGCTATTTTGATAAAGGGGATCTGGTTCTTAAAGACATTAACTTACATATCAAAAAAAATCAGAAGTTTGCCATAGTCGGGGGCAGTGGAGCAGGAAAAACTACAATGGTGAATCTGTTACCACGTTTCTATGAAATCGATCAGGGTGCCATTAAGATTGATAGTATCGATATCCGTGATTTAAAATTAGCCAGTCTGCGCAGACTGATGGGTATTGTTACCCAGGACGTTATTTTATTTAATGATACAGTGGCAAATAATATTGCCTATGGTATGAGTAATTATCCCATGGAAGAGATTCAGAGGGCTGCTCAATTGGCAAATGCCCATGAATTTATTGAACAAATGCCTGAAGGCTATCAAACGATGATCGGAGAGCGGGGTATGCGCCTTTCCGGCGGCCAGCGCCAGAGAATATCTATAGCCAGAGCCATTCTGAAAAATCCGCCCATTTTAATTTTCGATGAAGCCACTTCATCTCTAGATTCAGAAGCGGAGCGACTAATTCAGGAAGCCATTGAAAATTTAATGAGAGATCGCACTGTTCTGATCATAGCACACCGCTTATCCTCAATAATGAGATCAGATAAGATAATCGTCCTGGAGGAAGGAAAAATTATTGATGAAGGCACACATGAAGAACTGATAGAGCGCTCACAACGTTATAATTATTTGTACAAGCTACAATTTGCTGTCTGAGTATCATTAAATTTTCATATAAATCTGCCTAAAAACTTCTGACATTATTTCAGCAGAACAATTTTTTTAACACTCATCCCATCTGCGGTTTTCAAAACGCAATAGTAGGTACCTGATGAGCAGCGATCACCCCGCCAGCTGGTCATATGGAATCCGGTATTTTTACAATCCTGAACCAGGGTAATGACTTTTTCCCCCAGAATATTATAAATACTTAACTCAATTTTTTGCTGAATATGCACCTGATAGCTAATGGTCACCATTTCATTAAAAGGATTTGGGAACACCTGATTCAACTGCGTTTTTCTCGGGATCAATACCAGCGGTCCGTTATTCCTGTTCAATATTTTATTTTGTGGATCAATTTTCATTTGCACCACAGGGGACGAAAATGTGATCACTAACTTTTCGAAATTTGAACTCATAGGTAAAACGATGAGGGTATCTCGCTCTACCCCCTGCAAAAGTACCTCTACATCCAGGTAATAAACTGGTTCTACCTGTGTTTGCCTCAAAACAATATTTACCGTTCCACCATTTTGTTCCCATTCTCCCATTAGTATCGGTATACCGCCAAAATATAGCCATTGATAAAAGAATGCTGATAATGATCTGCCGCTTTGCAATTCGCAAATTTGGATGAAATCTCCACTGGTTACATTTCTGTATTTATAGTAATCATAATAGGTGCGACAAATATCATTAAAGACCGAATCCCCCACCATATATCTTAACATATGCAGCACCCAGGCTCCCTTATAATAGACGGATTTGCCAAACCAGTATTGTGACGGCGGATTATAAATAGGATATTCCAGAGAACCATCCTGGCCTATTACAGATTTATACAATATCATTTGTTCCTGGAACGCATCTGAGCCATATTTATATTCAGTATACAGGGCATCAAAATAGGACGCAAAACCCTCATTTAGCCATATATCGCTGAATGAGTATGGCGTCACAGCATCACCCCACCACTGATGTGCCAGTTCATGGGCGATAACGTTTTTATTGTCCATGACAAACTCGCTCATGGTTGTGGCTGTTTGGTTTTCCATAGCAGACGCTTCCCGGAATGGTACTTCGGACATGGCATATTTTTCATTCAGGAAAGGATAAACACCTATATAATTACTGAAAAAAGATAACATATCTCTTGTCGCCGTTAAAGCAGCTTCTCCCTTTTCATAATCGATTGCATAGACATAATATTGAAGAGGCATGTTTATATTCTCCCAAATGAAGGTCTCTTCAACGATAACATAAGGTGCTGCTGCCAGTGAAATAAGATATGTAACGATGGGATTGACCGTGCGCCAATGCCAACGCTTCCAGCCAGGCTCCTCCGCACTCGTCTCAATGAGTCTTCCATTGCTTAAAACAGTATACCCATTTGGTGCTATTATTTTTAAATCCAGGAAAGCTTTATCAGAGGGATCATCTTTACAGGGAAACCAATAGCGGGCATCGAACGGCTCATTGTGTGAGTAAATAACCAAATCGCCGGTATAACTCTCACGGAAATATATACCTTTATCGGGGCTGCCACTATAATACAGTTCCACACTTTGCGTATCTCCACGCGATATGCTGTTTATCAGCGGTATCAAAACAACATCACTATCACGGATTGCTGTAACTTTCTCAGCAGCAATTATAACGGAATCAAGCTCAAGGCCTGAGAAATCAAAGGCAATGTAATCTGTTATATCACCTGTGGCAGAAAAATCAATACGGGTTTTGCCCCTAATTACCTGCGAATCAGGGTAAATCTGCATTTCAATTACATAGTTAATCACATCGTAGAGATTGAATACATTCCTGTTATCAGATCGTTGTATATAATCATTGGATTTCTGGGAATCAATATTTGGTGCGTCTTTATGGGGAAAGAAAATAGGCTGCTCTTCTTGAGAAAGTGTGAAATTGCTCCAAACCAGGAGTATGATCAAGGAAGAGACAAAAGCATGTTTTTTAATCATATTGACTTTTGTTATAAGAATTTTTTCTTATCAGATAATCTTCACTTAAAATATAAATCAATTATACTTAAAATTAAATTAATATTGAAATCCAAGTGGTAAACGATTCCATCGCTTAGAGCGATGGAATCGTTAAAGAAGCACAGCTTCTCATACAATCACGTTCCCAAATAAAATTTGATAACGATAAGAAAAAGAAAAAAACCATGCCAACAGGCTATCACGCAGTTAGAACACCTAAAAAATAGTTGAAACCAACCTTAAATTGTATTACATTGTCTGACATGAAAAATGTCATAACTATAAGGCTCGATGAAGAGCTGGACAAAATGCTAAATCAGGTATCAAAAAATCTAAAGCGCAGCCGTAGTGAAGTCGTCAGAGATTCTCTTCGCAGACAATTATCAATTCATATTTTTGATGCGCTGAGGAGAAATGCCTTGCCCTTTGCTGAGAAAAAAGGATACCTGACCGATGAAGACATTTTCAATGAGATCTCTTGAAAGTATTTCTTGATACCAATGTACTGGTAAGTTCTTTTATCACGCGTGGTTTATGTGCGGATATTTTTCGCATTATATTAGCAGAACATGATTTAATTCTATGCACCCATGTGCTGGCTGAGCTCGAAAATGTTTTACGGAGAAAAATATATCTTCCTGAAGAACAAATCAAATCCATACTGCAGTTCCTGAGAACATTTGAAATAATCTCGAACCATACTCCTCCAGTTAAAATTAAACTACGGAACAACAGTGATATTCCTGTTATTTCTGCTGCATTGAATTCACATTCTGATATAATCGTTACGGGTGATAAAGATCTTCTTAAAGTTTCTGAGAAATATGGTATAAAAATAGTCAATCCCAGAACTTTTTTTGAATTGATTAAGGGTATAGAAAATTCATTATAAATAAAATGGGTGTTTTAATAAGGGCCTTAATTCGGCTGGCTTAAGCTGAAGAACGAATTTGAAAAACGAACATTTAAAACAGAATTAAAAGAAAATACCTTGATTGCAAAATTTACAGGTAAATTTTATGGATCAATCAAATATAGCTTGATATTATAAGTCTAAAAATACATATTAATATCCATCAGAAGATTGAGATGGGTAAGATAAGTTGGATATCGCAAAAATATTTGATCAATTTATTAATCCGGATGAGGTTGCCATGAAAGAAAGAATCAAACGAAGAAAATTTTTGCAAGTGGTTGCCGCGGGCAGCACGCTTTGCCTGACCGGTTCAGGTATGTTATCTTTTGCCGCCTATCCCTTAAAAGGATCAACACTGATAAGCCCTGGTTGTAGAAAGACAAAAGTGAAAGTGGCCCGTATATATATGGGAACGTCACACGGCCTGTGGCCCAAACCGCATCTGGACTTTGAAAGCGAAATGCAGGTGTATAAATCACATTTTGCAAAATTTAAGGAAGAATTTTTAGATGTGGAATTTGTGGTCGATGAATTGGTTACATCTCCTGAAGATGTTATAAAGATCAAAAATAGATTGGGAAATGTTGATGGTATACTTGCCATTCATCTTACTCTGGGTGTGCAACCTATTATCAATGAAATTCTCAGTACCGGCCTACCGACGGTGATCTTTGCTGTCCCCTATTCCGGCCATGAGTGGGTGGGATTTGGAAGATTACGCAAGGAACCGCTTGGTGCGAAAATGGAATGCATACTCACCACGGATTACTATCAATTGGCGGTTGCCATTCGACCCTTTCGGGCAATTCATCACTTAAGAGAAGCCAAAATACTCAATCTTAGCACCCGCACATTCACTGAGTATTCAAACGATATAAAGAATAAATTTGGAACAGAAATAAAAGCGGTCACTCTGGAGCAAACCCTTGATGCCTATCATGCAATCCCGGATCGCCAGGCAAAAGCTGAGACAGAACGATGGATAAGAGAGGCGGCTCAGGTGGTTGAACCTTCTGAGGAAGAAATCTTTAAATCCTGCAAACTGGCGCTGGCATTCGAAAAACTGATGGATGAAGAAGAGGCCACGGTCATGACTGTAGATTGCTACGGAACCATGTGGGATAAAACCATTAAACTACCGGCCTATCCCTGTATCGGCTTTACCCGATTGAATAATATGGGATTGGGAGGCATTTGTGAATCTGATTTACAAAGTGCCATGACACACATCATTTTCCAGGGACTGGTGGGAAAACCGGGCTTTATCAGCGATCCGACCGTTGATGAGTCCAATAATAGCATTATTCTGGCCCACTGCTTGGGAACAACCAAAATGGACGGTCCTAATAAACCGGCGGCTCCCTATAAATTGAGAAACGTAATGGAGCGGCAGGAAGGGGTCGTTGCCCAGGTGCAGATGCGTATCGGACAAAAAGTCACCCAGGCTATTCTGGTAGGAAGTGATCATTTGCCCTATTTCACCGGTGAGATCATCGCTACACCCATCTCTCTACAGGATGACAGGGGTTGCCGGACAAAAATTACCGTTCGTGTGGATGGCAATGTGACCAATTTGTGGAAAAACTGGAGCGATGGACTGCACCGGCAGACCTGTTACGGAGATATCACCCAGGAACTGGCTTATTTCTGCCGCTTTAAAGATATTGAAATGGTCAATCAGGCATAGCACAGAGGAATTTGTTGGAATTTCTTTATACTGGACTATTCAGACGACCTGTTCTAAAAAAAGATACTAATTGTTATCTGCGATAGAGCTTAGGCTTAAATTTCTATTGTCAATATTTTTCGTTAAAAATTATACTCTGTTGATTTTTAGTTTTTATTAAGTCGTAGAATTTTTAACAAAGCATTATAGAAAATGAAAAATCTAACTTTCTTATCTTTTTTTATTTTATATATCATGTTCTCATCTATAAAAGGGCAATGGGAGATTCAAAACGAGGGGCTGAATGGATTTTTTAATACTATGGATTTTGCGAATGAAGTTACTGGCTGGATAGCAGGTGGTGAATATTCACCATGGGGAAAAGCTCTATTATTAAAAACGGAAGACGGAGGAGAAACCTGGTTTCAATTACAGGTTGATGGTGACTTTGTAATAGAGATGATTGATTTTATCAATGATTCTGTAGGATGGGTAATCGGTAATGCCAATGGTTCAGAATACGGATATATCTTAAAAACCATCGATGGAGGCCAATCCTGGTCATTACAAAAAATGACACGTGAAGGTTTCACTTTGCGATACATTCAGGTCATAAACGACAGTGTTGGGTATATCATTGGAACACGAAATCAATACGATTACCAAAATGAGTATGGCGTTATTTTAAAAACATTCAATGGCGGAACAGACTGGATTGGTATCTCGCCACAAAATTCGGAAAAAAGAATCTATGAAATATGCCATTTTTTCGACAGTCAAATCGGCATTGTAACTGGTTACTTAAGGGATTCTGATACAACTCAACAAAGCGTTATTTTAACAACAGACAATGGTGGTATGACGTGGGAAGAAACCGTTGTCGCTGAATTTGATAATATAGTAGCTGTGCAATTTATTGACGATTCCACAGGCTTTTTTTCAGCAAAGAAGTCTGACCAAGATTCCTGCTCTTTATATAAAACCACAGATAGGCTCAGGAGTTGGTCATTGATAAATCAAAGTAATAATATCAGATCTTTTTTTTACTTGAATCTTAATCTGACTTGCGCCGTGGGAGGGGACGGCATTATGAAAAGCACGGACGGAGGGAAAACCTGGGAGGAGAAATTACCTACAGGCAATTTAAATATGAACAAATTATATTTCTGGAATAAAATTGGTTTTTGCATCAATAGTGGTGGGATTCTCTTTTCTAATAGTTGGGCAACAATTTTAAAAAGCACTGATCAAGGAGATACGTGGTCAATACCACTGTTATCTTATACCTTTCAGGATGTCTGTTTTGTCGACAAGGATAGAGGATTTGCGGTAGGAGGCTGGCTGTATATGCATTTAAATGGGTATGGCGATGTGTTTATCACGAATGACGGAGGAAAAACCTGGGAAGTGAACTTTAGCACAGGTCAAAGGATCGAAAGCTGTTTTTTTGTCAATCCCGCGACTGGATTTGCTTTAGGACGCGTGATAGAATGTAATAGCGATATTTATAAAACAATCGACAGCGGCAAGAGTTGGGAAAAAATTCATGTTAAAGATGGTGACGGCTTTGCATTCGAAGGCCTGGATATATGTTTTGTGAATGAAGAGAACGGTTGGGCTGTGGGAGACTATGGTAAAATATTAAAAACAGAAGACTGTGGTGAAAACTGGACATTTCAAAATAGTGGAACAGATGAAAGCCTGCAATCTGTTTATTTTATTGATGAAAATAATGGTTGGACGGTGGGTGATGGGGGATTGATCGTAAAATACACCGAAGAAAATCAATGGCAAGTTCAATCCACTATAACAGATCTTCCTTTAAATAAAGTATTTTTCAGTGATGAATATCATGGCTGGATTGCCGGAGGGTATTTTGATGAAGATAATGTCTATTTAAGATTATTCAAGACAGAAGATGGGGGAGATAGTTGGGAAATGTCAAATTTTGTCTATCAAATTAATGATATATTTTTTGAAGACAATCTTCATGGCTGGGTAGTAGGAAACGATACAAGTTATAATGGGACGATTTTAGAAACAGAAGATGGTGGTAATACTTGGAATGTTATAGTTGAAGGTTTGTCAGCACCCTTAAATGCCATTCATTTTAAAGACGGCTATGGCTGGGCGGTTGGTGGAAATGGATTGATATTGAGATATAATGGTTTAACATGGATTGAGGATAAACTTATACCTCATAAAGTTCCATATAAATATGAACTATCTCAAAACTATCCTAATCCCTTCAATCCCACTACAGTCATCAGTTGGCAGTTGGCAGTCGGCAGTAATGTAGAACTAAGTGTTTATAACTTACTTGGTCAGAAAATACAAACCCTATTCAATAAACCTATACCAGCAGGATATCATGAAGTTGAATTTAATGCACAAAATCTGTCTTCAGGAGTGTACCTGTACAGGATTGAAGCAGGTGAGTGGCAGGATGTGAAGAAGATGCTCCTGGTTAAATAACCTCTGATAAAGATAACCATGATAATGCGCCCTTTTGTGATACTTCAGACCTTGCCGGACAACCTCAATTTCGGCCGCAAAGACAACAACGGGTAATAACTAATTAATACCAAATTTAATGACTTATATTTGACTGTTTGCTATATCCCGGTAAAATACAAAAAAGCTCATGATTGAAAATTATTACTTTTGTGGGATTACTCAATTAGGATAAAAAATCCTTTGTGCGCGATATCGCACAAAGGGGGAGGAATTAACAGGTAAAAAGTTATCCCCCTGAAGGCTGGTGCAGACATACAGGGGGAACGATTGCTAGCACCGATCGGTATTATTCTCTACGATAATTGTACAATTTTGTTATGAAAAAAAAAGAATAAAAATGTTAGTCTAATCACGTCAAATGTTTTGACTTAATTATATATTATTAAAGTTAAAATCTAACAAAATCAATATTAAACCTATAACACATAGCATTGGATATTTATATCTATGTCTAAAGAATATACAAGACATGACTTGGTAAAACTTCAAAAAGCCATGAAAGACTTT
>SMTZ1_10004641_pt1 | contig 13795 bp, 13 predicted proteins | sample DeeMarSWOR136_30_FD_25667 | JGI IMG/M metagenome (IMG submission 25667) | reverse complement strand
CGTCATCGGTAAACTCCACCACCGGAATACCCATTTTTGACGATATGTCATTCGCGAGCACCTCGTAGCTGAAGGGAGAAGGTCCCGATACGTTAAATGCCTGATATAGCGCGCTCCTATTCCCCACCGCAAGGAGCACCGACTGTACCACGTCGTGGATGCTCACTACGTGCCTGAATCCCGGTCTCCCATCGGGGTGGAGCAGCTTTGCAACACCGTCGAGGCCTTTTTCAAAGAACTCCTTCTGCTTCGGGGTTTTTACAATTTCCTCCCACACGGGTACACCGAAGTTCGGCTCTCGTAGAGTGGCATGGGCGAGCACGTCATCCTCGGCGTACACCCATGAGAAGCGGAGGGTTGTTATGGGCAGCCTGTACTGAACGATGTACTGCTCGCACATGGTCTCCTCGAGGACCTTTGAGAAGGCGTAGTAGCCTGGATAGGCGGAATGGGGATAGTTCTCATCGATCGGAAAAGGGTGGGAATAGTAGAAGATACCAGCTCGTGCATCGGATCCTGCCTGGATGTACTGCTGGATGTGCCCCGCCTCTTTACAAGCATCGAGCAGGCAGAAAGTTCCACGTACATTGACGCTCATAAACTTCTCCCTGTTCTCCTTCACGTTTGCGAGATGGATCACGGCATCCATACCTGCGATGAACCGTGCGGGAAAGGATTCGTCCCCAAGGTCGCCCTTCATGATCTCCACACCCTGTATCTGCACCGGTGTTTCGTGCTCCAGTACCCGCACCCGGTAACCCTCTTTCAGCAGCTCGGGAATGATGTTCCGCCCGATCTTTCCGCTCGCGCCGGTGACGGCAATATGTTTAATATTCATGCCTCTGCACCTCCTATGAGGGATCAGAAGTATTTCAGGTTTTTTGAAAGCGTGCACCTTCTTGCACAATATTATTCAGAACGTAATCAGGTATCAACGGGAAGAATACGCAGTCCTTTTTGAATGTTGTGTTATCGAGGTCCTTGCCGTCCACTCCTGAGACCATATCTGGGTAGGATTTGAACCCAAGAAAATCTCCTTTCAGGAACAGCTGTTCTTCTTCCCGGAAACCTCTCTCTTTACTCTTCAAGAAGATCCCGCATGTGTCGCCCGCTTCCTCCAGAATGAAGCTTGAGGACCTCTGCAAGAATGCTCACGCCAATCTGCTCAGGAGTGCTATCTCCCAGATGGAGACCTATGGGCGCAAAGATCCTTTCATCTCGCACATCAATCCCTTTTTCTGATAGACTCTTCAGGAGCGCCCTCACTTTGTTTCTGCTCCCGATCATGCCAATGTAGCAGGCGCCTGTTTTGAGCGCGGCCTGAAGACAGACCCCGTCGTATTGATGGCCGTAAGTGACGATGATCAGATAGCTGTTCTCATCGATTGGGAGACGGGAGAAACTCTGCTCGAACTCTGAATGCACAACTCACACTGCGTCGGGAAAGAGCTCTTCGCGCGCAAAAACATCCCGGTTATCCACGATCCAGTAGGGAATACCAAGCAGGCTGCACATCCCGGCAATCTTCTTTCCCACGTGCCCTGCTCCAAAGATGAACAGCTTGATCTCTCCTCCAAAATTTTCGATTAGCACCTCAACCTTCCCCCCGCAGATCATTCCGAGGGGGATGTCCTTATCATCCTTTCCGAGATCATAGATGTACCGCGCTGCTCCGCCCTTTTTCATCAAATCCTTTGCGTCACTCACAACCCTCTTCTCCAGCGCACCCCCTCCGATTGTCCCTTCTGAGGACCCGTCCGGATGCACGATCATGCGCGCGCCCAGGCTGCGTGGCGCTGAATCCATCGCCCCGATTATGGTCGCAAGGGCAAAAGACCTTCCCTCTCCTCTCAGCTCTGCTACTCTTGAAAAAAGGTCTTTCATGGTAGTTCTCCGATAAGTCGTCTGAAGTCCTCCAATGTGTCGATATCCTGAACAACCCCTGGATCTGACACCTCCACATAGGAGACCGATTCCTGTTTCCTGTCGAGAATATCGCGTGCCCCTCCGAAAAGCTCATCATTCAGGAGTGCGCCGTATACCCTTCTCGGGAACAGCGCCGGATGTCCCTTCCTTCCCCTGTAGGTTGGAACCACGATACCCGCTCTCTGGCTCCACCAGAAATCGATGAGCGTCCGGTATGTGGACCTCTCTACCAGAGGGTGATCCACCGGTGTGAAGAGCACCGCTTCACTTTCCTGCGAGAGATGGGAGACGCCGACCCGGAGCGAGCCGAGCTGCCCACTTCTCCAATCTTCATTGATCAAAAATTTTGCTTTTCCAGGATTGACCGCCCTGCGAATTTCATCCACACCTGAACCAAGGATGACAAAGGTCTCGCCAATTTCCGGCTGATCGAGATTTTCCAGTATTTTCTCCAGGAAGGTTATTCCGTGCACCGGAAGCAGAGCCTTTATGTAACGACCCATCCGTTTCGATTCCCCTGCAGCAAGAATGATCGCTGATAGCATACCTCACACCTCCTCAGGTCCATAGTATGACGATCTCTCCATCCACCTTCACCACCCTCACCTCCACTCCATAGGTTTCGGTAAGAAGATCGGTGGTAAGCACCTCTTCTGGAGCACCCGCCTTTGCCACCACCCCCCTTCGCATGAGAAGGAGTTGATCTGCGAGCGACGCAGCCACCTGGGGATCATGTGTGGTAAACAGGAGAGTGATTCCTTCGGATTGCATGCCTTTGAGTAAATCAACGATTCTCTTCTTGTTTCCCACATCAAGATGGGAAGTGGGCTCATCAAGCAAAAGCAGCCTCGGTCTTTGCACGAGCGAACGCGCAAGGAGCAGGAGCTGCCTCTCCCCGCTGCTGAGCCTGTTGATCGACCTTGTCGGTTTCTCTCCGAGCCCCACACGTTTCAGAGAGTCAAGAGCGATTCGATGATCCTCCTCACCGGGCATTTCCAGTGGTCGCAAATGTGGTGCCCTTCCTAGCAGCACGTATTCGAGCAGAGAATACTCGAACGGGATGTGCTCCCGCTGCGGAACGAGACTCATCAATCTTCCCCTCTCGCTCTGCCCGTAGGTGTGTACCGGTCTTCCTGCAAGGACGACCTCCCCGCCCTGGGCTTTCAACCAGCCCAGTGCGAGAAAGAGTAATGTAGTCTTCCCGACCCCGTTCGGACCGAGCACCGCTGTGGCACTCCCTGAAAAGATGCTGAAGGAGAGGCCCCTGAGCACATCACTTTCCCTCGAATGAACGCACTGCACGCTGGTAACGACTGGACCGGAACGCTTTTGTCCTGCAACTGTCTGTTCTAAAGCCCCCGGACCGGGGCTCTTTGACACTGTAAACCCTGTTTTTGGAACAACTGCCCTGGATCCCTTTGAACGGACAACCGCTGGTTCTGACCCCCCCTGTTCTGGATCTATTTCAATGATACCTTCCCGCCAGGATTCTTCCTTGCGATTCCCACTCTGGTGGTACCCAAAAGTCACCTCATTGAACGCAAGCAACGGATCCTTCATCTCTGAACCTTCATCCCCTTTGATGTCATGAGTACCAGGAAAAAGGCAGCCCCGATTAGTGAAGTGAGAATGCCCAAGGGTATTTCTGCAGCCATGGCAACTCTCACACAATCGTCACACAGAAGCGTAAAAAGGGCACCGATCAGCATGGAACCTGGAAGGGAAAAACGGGTGTCCACTCCAAAGAGACGTCGCGAAACGTGCGGCACGATCAGACCTATCCATCCCACCACACCGCAGACCGAAATAACGGCTGCGGTTGAAGCAACTGCAGCAGCGAGCAGGAGAATCCTCTCCCTTCCTGGTTTCGCTCCAAGAGAGTGTACCGTCTCATCGCTCAGCGCAAGCAGGTTGAGCCTCCACCTTCGTCCGAAGATGACCCCTAGACCTGCAAGAACTACGGGTAGAATTGCAAGGACCCTGCTCCAGTTTACGCTCCACAACCCGCCGAGTAGCCAGAAGGTTATCTCAGGGAGCTGCCCGAGAGGATCGGCTATGTACTTCAATATTCCTACTCCCGCTGAAAACAGTGCCGATATCGAGATCCCGGCAAGTACGAGCCTGAGGATCCATCCACCGAAGCGTATCCTGTGGGCAAGAAGGTAGGACAAGAGCAGCCCGGCAAAGGCAAACAGTGCCGCGCATGCCTGAACGAGCCAGGAGTTGTTCCCCAGGAAAACGATCCCCAGGCCTGCTCCGAAGGCAGCACCCTGGGAGACTCCCAGAAACCCGGGCTCCACCAGTGGATTGGCGAATATCATCTGGAATACCATTCCAGAGCTGCCAAGGCAGGTGCCGAGCAGGATTGCGGTCAGGACACGGGGAAGCCTGAGGTTCAGGAGCAATGTCCTTGCAAGCTCATCTCGTGCAAGCATCGCCGGAGACAGAAACCCTGTTGTGGGGTACCTGCCAAGAAAAAGGGATAGCGCAGCCACACAGAGAAACAGGAGCGCCATACGGAGCATCGTTTTTGTCTGCTGTACACTTGAAATAAATGGAAGGGAGCGCACGCCTCACCTTTCTTCTTCGGGGTGAATCATCTTTTCAAACCGTAAAAACATTCCTCTCAATGTAAATGGGTGTTATTTCTTATCAGGCTAAAGATATTACCAAAACCTGTCTCGACAAACCGATTTTCCCAATCCGCTTTTAAATAATACCATTGGCCATCGAATAAGCCCGTTCTATAATATCACATTACCCGACCCACTGTTAAACAATACCTTCAGCAGGAAAGAACCCACAACGAATCTGTTTCGTTTCCTCTGACTATAGTGAATCCGTTCCACCTGTGTCAAGTGAAATGAACGCCTTTCTTTCGCACTTAGGTTTTGTAAGAAGGAGCGCTGAGTGCCACCCACAGCTGGTGAGCACCAATGCTTTCCTGTAATTCATTGAGTCTCTCCTCAAAGAGAACAAACTTCCAGTTTGATCGCCAGATTCGCCTCCAATCCGGTACATCGGGCGTAAGCAGTTCCATCGCTTACCTGTGTCGAGGAAGGTCCCTCGTCTCTTTATAGTTCATGTCTTCTCTCCTTATCCCGGATTAATCGGCAAGCACTCGCCTGTATGGCATAATCATAAACTCTTTCATCCTTCTCATCATACCTTTTCTCATCCAGGGTATGCTCATGAGTATGTACAGGATCTCAGAGAACAGATTAGAAAATATTTTCTTCTGGGGAAAGTCGTATACACCGGTCTTCCTGTAGGTCCTGTGATCTGCCCTGAACACCACCTTCAACCCTCCCCTCATATCGTCCCGGAAAATTTTCATGCCACCCACACCGAGAAAGCTCACAGGGCTCACATACCCTAATTCTGAGCAGTGTGTGAGCCTCTCTGCGAGCCCTTCGATCTCCCCATCGAGCTGCTCCGATGTGGTGTTTTCATCGCCGACGAAATCCACGAGGTTTGAGCCTTGCCACTCCACGAAGGCGCTCAATATCTCCTTAAGATCCGCAGCCTGGCTCAAAGGCCCGGAGATAAGGAACCCAAACTGCTTTTTTTCCAGCGATCTCTGATGGGTGTTGAAAAAGGCTCTGTCGAAAAACATCTTCCAGCGGGAAGAAAGGTACCGGTCCCGGACAGTCCCTGCGTACAGGAGGACATCAGCGGTCTTCAGCTTCATTTTGTACATTTCGATGTATTCGTCCTTTCCCGTATAGACGCATTCGTTCTTATACCCGCAGCGAAGACATCCGAGGCAGCCCCCCTTCATATCGAGCCTACCCAAATCGATCAGTTCCGGAGCAGTTTTGAACCGGTTCACGAACTTTTTTATCATTTTGCCAATATTCCCATCTACACTGTCAGTGACCACCACGATTTTTCTGTCCGTGGAGAGTCTGGGACGTTCGCTGTACTGTGGAGTGTAATCGAGAGGGGTCCAGCTGAGCGGCCTGTAGTGTCGCGGGATTTTTAGCCTGCGCTCGATTGAAGAAAAGAAGCTCTGGGCAAACAGTATGAGCTTCTCCTGCCCTTCATTTTTAAGAAGGTCCTGCATACCGGCCGAGTGGGAGCCAGCGTACCGCATACCCAGGTCCTCGCTCACCGCCCGAATATAGTGGTGGGCCGTATGATCGAAAAAGTGAATCGATGTGGAAAGGGAAGCTGCATATTTCCCCCTGAATGCGTCTTGAGCCCCTCTTTCATGAATGAGCTCTATGAACCGCTTGTACTGGGCGCATACAAGGAATACGTAGAGGGGGAACGCCCAGAGCACTCCGTCGGAGGACCTCACATGGTGAATCATTTCTCCAAAGGCTTCTTCATTCTTTTCCAGTTTCTGTATGGGCTGAGCTGCCTGGAGTATGATAAACTCATGCTGAGGGAACCTCTTTTTTAAGTACTGTACGTACTGCATGGTAACACTCGTTTCGCCCTTCGGGCTTCCACCAAAAACAGTAATCTTCATCTTATACCTCCTCTATGGATTATTTTGAAGTTGTTCCAAGGTTTTTATCGTCTCCTCACACCACTCACGGAGTGCCCGGTAGTAGCGCTTACCGTAGCGGAGCGTGATGAGCCAGTAGATTGATTCCTTAAGCATTGTAGCCTTCACCGTGCGTTCTATATGCTCTTCGATCTGATCAAAGGTTTCAAGCGTGCGCTCGCAGAAGGCCTTCTCCTCCTCAACTTTTTCGATCAGATTCTCAGCTGGCACCTCATTCCCGAAAAAGAGTTTCAATAACAGCTCTATACGGAGCAATGGTCTTTCTGCGGGAAGTAGAAGCCATTTCTTGAGCTCCCCTCTCCCCTTCTCTGTGATCGAATAGACTTTCCGCTGCGGTTTCCCCTCGGTCTGCTCTGTTTTTTTAATGACCAATCCCTCCCGTTCAAGCCGTTTTAGAACAGGATAGATATGTCCGTAATTCTCATTCCAAAAGTGAGCCACACTCGAATCGAATCTTTTCTTCATATCATACCCGGACATCGGCGCAAAGCTCAGCATCCCGAGAATTGCGTATTTCGTCTTGTTGACCTTGGGCATAACACTCACTCCTCCATTTCACGTAACAATATATTATTATTATATATATCATTATGATATATATAAGTCAAGTTTTTTATGTATACAGGGAGCCTAACCCTAGAGTCTTTCAGGTGGGGAGTAACTATATTGCCATTTCTCCATGATCAGGGTATACTCCAATGGGATGAGCCTTTATGAACGTTCCTTTACGTAATAAACGAATACAGTGCGCCTGTGAAACGTTCATTCTCAGATGAAGGCTCACCTTTTTTCGTAGGAAAAGGAGTGAGGTAAAATTGGTTAGAGAGAGAATCATTGAAACGAAAAGCGGTATCCAGGAAGAGTTTGCCGTGCAGGTGTATGAGAGCATGATGCGCAGGTTGAGGGATAAAGGATGGATGGAAACACAGAGCATCATCCGATCCGGAATAAATGGTGGACATGCACTCGAAATCGGTCCCGGTCCGGGTTATCTCGGACTTGAATGGCTTTCGAAAACGGATGGGAGCACGCTCAGTGCCGTGGAAATCAGCTCCGAGATGATACGGGCAGCACAGAAAAATGCAAAAGAATACGGACTCGAGTCGCGCATTGTCTATGTGAAGGGTGATGCGCAGCAGATCCCCTTTGAAAACAACAGTTTCGACGGCGTCGTTTCTAATGGGTCACTCCACGAGTGGTCAAATCCCCAGAGGGTGTTCGATGAAATACACCGGGTTCTCAAGCCTGGGGGAAAATATTTTATCAGCGATCTGCGCAGAAATATGAACCTCCTTTTGAAAGCATTCATGAAGTGTATGACGAAGCCAAAGGAAATCAAACCTGGCCTCATTTCTTCGATTAATGCCTCCTATACCTTGGAAGAAATAGCGTCTCTTCTCGATAAGTCTCAATTGCGGCAGAGCTCCGTGAAAAAAACGTTCATAGGGCTTGAAATTACCGGACGGAAAAGTGGGTGAGGCAGAAATTAGTACACCCCTTTCCCTTTAGTTCTTCAGGTGGATCAAACCAACCATGGAGCAGTTTGGCCGAAAGTTTTCCGATCCCTTTCTGAGAAGAGCCTTTCCCCTGCTCGAGTATTCATTCATCTTCTTGTTCGATGCAGACGGCAGAAAAACCATCATGGAGATGCTCAAGGGAATGCAAACCGACGGGTTCGACCGGACCATGGCCACGAAAGGAAAGGGCGTGATCAAGGTCGCGCCATTCCTACTGGAAGAACCTTGTCCGGCAGAAAAGTCATCGGTGACATCTGTTCTCTGGATGGGAAGAACTTTACAATCATTGAATGAACGCCGTGCCTGAAAATGAGAAGGTTAACGGTTATAATTTTCAGAGATGGTGAAGAGAGTCAAAGGTAGTGCATTTATCCTGCAGGTATTGTATCATATATGGAGGTTTTATCCGTTACGCGCATACCAAATTCCAGGGAGGCGCAGCATGAAAAAATATCTCCCCCTTATTTTCATCTCGATATGCTTCATTCCTTTGACTTTGCTGGCAGAGGAGAAAACTCTCATCAGCGGTAAAATCGAAAGTGACGGCTACGGCGGACCAGTGCTCGAGGTCACCTCGATCTGCGGTGATGGGGCAGTGCTGTTTGGAGGCCGTGGCGGCTGGATCATCAACCATACCTATGCCGTCGGCGGCGGAGGGTACGGGCTGCTGAACGATGTGAATATAAACGGCAACAATTTGCAGCTCGGCTACGGGGGACTCGAACTCGAGTACATCGGATATTCCGACATGCTCGTGCATTTCACCGTGCACACCCTGATCGGATACGGCGGTGCATCCTACAAGGAGCTGGACGAAAACTCGGACGACTTCTTCATTTTCTTGCCCGCCCTCAACGCGGAGCTGAACGTGACGAACTGGTTCAGGATCTGCGGCGGAGTCCGGTACATGCTGGTAAGTGGAATTGATGAGCTTGCAGGTCTGAACGATAAGGACCTCAGCGGGCTTGGCGGCGGGATCGTTCTGAAGTTCGGGTCATTCTGATTGAGAGAGGGACATGGTATGAAAAAGATCGTAATCCTGGTACTCTTCTGGATCCTTATAATTCCATCAGTTCCACGCGGTGAAGAGCGCACGCTTCTCGGCAAAATCGTGGACAGAGGAGAGTTCAGCACCACAGTGGGAAAGACCACGGTTATCGACGGAGAGGGAGCACTGCTATTCGGGGGATACGGAGGACGATCATTCAACCGCATGCTCTCAGTCGGATGGGGGACCTATTTCCTGCTACCCTTTTTATCCATCTCAGGCAGTAGACTTTATATGGCCTACACCGGCTTCGACCTGGGAGTCACCATTGCACCGGACGCGCTCATCCACCCCGCCTTCCATTCCCTTTTCGGATTCGGCGGCGCCCTCTACGATTTCAACTTCAAGAGGGGTGACTTTTTCTTCGTGATCGATCCCTCGGCGAGCCTGGAAATAAATCTAACGAAGAGAGTCCGGGTCGGAGCAGGCGCAGGATACCGGTTCGTGAGCGGGGTGGACGGAATGCGCGGTCTTGACAACGAATCACTCAGCGGTCTCTCCTTTGAGCTTGCCTTCAAATGGTCCCTGTCCAGAGGCCGACTTTCGGGAAAATCAACGGTGGAGACACGCGACCTACCCGCTTTCGACAGCGTGCACCTCATGAACGAAGGCACGGTGTATGTATCCCGGGAAAGAGAGCAGTCTGTCGAAATCTATGCCGATGAGAGTGTTATCGATATTGTCCGCACTGAAGTCAGGAACGGGATCCTCTTCATATCGAGTAGGCACGACATCAGACGGATTTCTTCTTTTGAGGTGCATGTAGTCATGAAAGAGATAGAGGAGCTTTCGGTGACCGGACCGGGCTCCATCAGAGGTAAGGGCAGTTTGGAAGTCGAGGATCTCGAGCTGAGAATGACGGGATCAGGCGATATCTCACTCGATCTCAATGCAGACAAGGTCGTTACCCACATATCTGGTTCAGGAGAAATCGAGCTTTCAGGCCGGGCTGAAGATCACGAAGTAAAGATTAGTGGTTCTGGAGACCTGGAAGCCGGAGAGCTCTCCACAGAGGACACTCGGGTAACGCTAAGCGGCTCCGGGAAATGCATGATCAACGCCACTGAAAATCTTGACGTCCGTATCAGCGGGAGTGGAGACGTATCCTACAGGGGAAATCCGAATCTAAGCAGTCACATAACAGGGTCTGGGAGAATCAACAGGGAAGACTGATCTTTAGTAAATAAAAAACGCACCCCGCATGCAGGCCTGCCATGCAGGCCTGCATATAACATACAGGGTGCGTGAGCTCGTCGCCCGGCTTTGCCTAGGCAGTTCTTCGCCCGATCTTCCTGAACCTTTTGTTCATGTGGGTAATAATCTTCTGCTTCTGTTCTTCATCCAGGATGTTATAGAACTCGACAAAGTAATCGATGTACCTGTTTCTGGACTCCGGTATACTCATTTTCAGCATTTCTGTGATCTTCTCCATATCCGGATCCTGGCTGTTGAGCTCATCTGACAAATGGTTCCTCAGGTCTCTGAGTTCTGCCAGGTCTCTCCTCAGGTCCTGTTCGAACCGATCGCGGATCTCCTCATACTGAACCTGCTGCTCCTCTGTCAGGTTGAGGAGTTTTACCCTGCGGTCTATACGGCTGAGCAGCACATCGGTCGATCTCCTGAAATGAGGTCTGTGATGCCCGCAGGAGGTAGCGAAAACGGCTAAGGCAACGAGGGCAACAACGAAGAGGAAAATGGTTTTTCGTTTCATCATGCACTCCTTTCATTTTGATTTACTATTATAGATACTGTATACTTGTAAAAAAAATTTTTCCTAGATGTGAAAAAGTGTAAAGAAACTGTAAAAACGCGTACTGTCAATGCGAAAGGCGCTATATTGATTAAATGGGGAGGATCATGAAAGTCCTTGTTGTCGATGATGACGAAAAGTTGCAGAAACTTTTAAAGGAATATCTCACTGGATACGGCTACTCAGTCATCTCCCTTTTCGAGGGAAAGAGTACGCTGGAAGCAATCCGGGAGCAATCACCCCACATTGTGATACTTGACATTATGTTGCCTGATGAAGATGGGCTTCAGGTGCTCACTGCCATTCGTCGTCAGTATTCAATACCCGTTCTTATGCTCACCGCACGCGGTGATGAAACCGACCGGATCGTCGGGCTCGAGCTCGGCGCAGACGACTACCTTCCAAAACCCTTCAACCCACGGGAGCTCCTGGCGAGGATGAAAGCAATAATGAGGAGGCAGACCTCCCAGAAGGAAGCAAACGGGAACGAGGGAAAGATCGTCCGGGGAGACCTAATACTGAACAGGGCAAGGCAAACCCTTTCAAAGGAAAAACGGGCAGTCGAACTCTCCACAACCGAATTCAGGCTCATGGAGACACTCATGGAAGCTCCCAACATCGTATTGAGCAGGGATCAGCTTATGCAGGCTGCGCGCGGGAGAGACACGGTTGCTTTTGATCGGAGCATAGACGTGCATATCAGCAAACTTCGTGCAAAACTCGAAGAAATTGCCGATTCCCCAGAACGCATAAAAACGGTCTGGGGAACAGGATACATGCTCTTATGCGAATAGGAAAGCTCTACCTCAAGATATTTTTCTCCTTCATACTCATCCTCTTCGTCACTGAACTCCTCATCGTTGTATTCTTTGCGATTCTGATCGGGGGAAACTCCCGGAGAAGATTTCTCCCCTACGTGGAGGCATATGCTCTTCTGCTCAGGGAATCGATCGAGTACAGACTGCAGGATGCCCCGGAGCTCTCCCTTATTGAGAACACCTCTGTGCACGAACTTGTGAAAAAATTCGATCAGACTGAGGGATTGAATGTGTGGATCACTTCTTCCAGTGATAAAACACTCATCGGCACTTCACCAGTTGAAGGGCGAGCCTTTCACATCCGACGGAGAGAATGGACGGGTACCTATTATAGAAACAGGACGCACGGGCGCTACATGCCTTTCTTCATCAGTATTCCTTTTCAACTCCAGAATAAAAGAGAAGGATATATAAATCTTCTCATTAAAAGGCCGGAACAAAGAGTGCTCGTCAAACCTTTTGTTGCAGGCATTGCCGGTATCGGAGCAGGGATCGCCCTGCTCCTTTTTCCCGTTTCCCGGCTCATATCAAGGCCTTTGGAAAAGTTACAGCGTTCCGTTCAGCGTATCAAAGGTGGTGACCTCGGCCACCGTGCCGAGGAGAAGAGCAGAGACGAGATCGGTGATCTCGTTCGCGCCTTCAACCAGATGGCCGACCGCATCGAACGAATGATTACCGGAAGTAGAGAGCTGAGCTCCAATGTTTCCCACGAGCTCAGGTCGCCTCTCGCCAGAATGAGAGTCGCTGAAGAGCTCCTGAGAGACGGCCTGGAAAAGGGAGAAAAAGAGGAGTGTAGAAGTCTTCTGAACAGTATTAGAGATGAGATCGAAGAGATGGATACGCTGATCGGTAAGATACTGCAGCTCGCAAAGCTCGACCTGCGTTATATCCCTAAGATCATTCAGCAGGTCGACATCACTTCCCTGGTGCAGGAAACACTAAAAAAATATTCACAATCCATTCGTAAAAAGAATATTACAACAACATTTAGTATCCCTGACGGAAAAATCTTGGTAAACATAAACCATGAGGACCTTCGCACTGTCTTTTCAAATATCGTCGACAATGCTGTCAAGTTTACTCCCGCTGGAGGCGAGATACGTCTGGAAACGAAGAAAAAAGACGGGACAGTAGTAATACTTCTCACAAATAGCTGCCGCGAAGACCTGCATCTCGAAGAAGCGAAAATATTCGAACCCTTTTACAGGGAAAGGCAATCGGGTGACCGTGGGAGTGGGCTCGGGCTCGCCATCACAAAAAGAATTGTAGAGAACAATGGGGGAAAGATCGGCGCCAAACTCCAAAACGATCTATTCACCGTAAAAGTAACGTTCATAATATCTTGAATTTCACACCATTTTCGATTCTAAGATAGATAGCGCCCTGTTTTTAAGATCTTTTCCTTTAATCATAAGTCGGTTTACCACATCCTGAAGCTCATCTTTTTTATCCGAGTCATGTAATGATTGCAGATTAATTGGTATTGTACGTTGTGAGACTTTTCCATTTCAGAAGAGCAATTACTCAACAAACGCAACTGCTCTGATTGGAGATCCTGTACCTTTCCTGAAAGAGAACTAATTAGTCGCAAACACACCGTATTTTCTGAAAATTTCCTCATATATCCCTTTTTCCCTGATACTTCTCAAGCCGATGTTGAAAAGGTCTTTGAGCTCTTCTTTATCTTTTAAGAATGCCAGATGTAATTCCCGGGTTATCTCATACCCCGGTACTCTCTCAATGTTTTTTACATTCATCGTATTCATTAAATGATATGCGACACCCGAATCCATGACTATGAGGTCCACCTCGTTCCCGGTAAGTGCCTGTAACAATCCCTCTTGACTTTGATACTCCCGTTTGATCGATTTCTCCAAGTCATCAATGTCGGGACTGTAACTGTATCCTGATAACACACCTAAAAGAGTATCTTCGAGCTGACTTTCAATGCCCATATCGGAGCCTATTTCTACATCTGTACCAATCCTTTTAAAAAAAATAGTTTTGGCAGTTCTGAGCGCGTCTGAGAACAACAGCATACCCTCTCTTTCCGGGGTTCGTACAATTTGAAAGATGCCATCCGCCTCCTTTTTCTTGAGAGAATCCATGCACATATCCCACGGTAGCAGGTCTACTTTTATTTCGATTTTATGTTCCCAAAAGGAAGACCTGATGATTTCGTAATCGATGCCTTTGATAAGGTGATTCTCTTTGAATTGG
>SMTZ1_10009641_pt1 | contig 13796 bp, 11 predicted proteins | sample DeeMarSWOR136_30_FD_25667 | JGI IMG/M metagenome (IMG submission 25667) | reverse complement strand
TGGAGCCCAGGTAGCCCAAAGCGCCCGACTCGAATTCGAAAATCGTCGCGTACACGTCTTCAACCTCGGCCGGAATGTAGAGCTTGTTGAAGTAGGCGAACACACTCTTGATGGGACCAAAGAAATAGTTGAGGGTATCGACGTGGTGGATACCCATGGTCATGAGCGAACCAGCGGGGCATCCGGAATCATCGCCGCGCCACCGGAATTTATCCGGGGTCAGCTCAAATCCCAAGCTATGGGAGAAGTTGGATTCAACCTGAATAGGGTCGCCAATCGCACCTCCGTCGATAAGCTCTTTTGCCTTTCGATACCCCGCCAACCGGCGCATGTCATGTCCTACCAGCAAAACCACTCCGGCATCTTCGCACGCCTTGACGATTTTCTTCCCGTTTGCCATGGTATTGGCTATGGGTTTCTCGACGAAGACGTGTTTCCCATGCTGCGCCGCCATCACCGCGTGTTCGGCATGTATGGCGTTGGGAGTCGTCAGGAGAACTCCGTCAACATCATCCCTCTTGATGACATCCTCGAAGCTCTTTTCCTCGTCACACTCATACTTCCGGGCGAATGCCTTCCTCTTCTCAGGAGTCCTCGTGAAACAGGTCACCAGCTTTACCTTCTTGCTCCTCTTCGCCCCATCGGCAATAACAGTCGACCAACCCCCAATACCGATTTGGGCCACCCCTACAACGTCTCCTTTACTCATCGTGACTACCTCCCGTCTGTACACTGATGAAACCAACGAGGTTGAGTGAGTCACCCCCCCCTCACGCCGATGAACCGTGCATAATTTTATCTCAACTTTCCGATCTTTTCCAGATCATTGGCGACGTATTCGAGGCCCAACTCCACCAGGGTTTTCTTGGTGGGGAAACTCGTCCTCTTATCCCACCCGTGAAGTTCATAATATTCATCGAGCATTCTGTTATACTTCTCTTCATCAATCTTCCAGCCTGCTAGGTTCCCCGTCGGTATAGGCTCATTCAAATCTCTCGGGGTAGGCATGTCATCTCTAGGCATGTCATCTCTTCGGTCGAAATTCGTATGCCTCAGATTGAACGCCTTTTCCAGATTGAGTTGTTTCTCCGCAATTCTCTTTAAGTCTTCTACTGATGTTTCCCAGCCGGTTGCCGCCGAGTAAAGATCGGCTATTTCAGGTAGGCTCATAAAGTCAAAATCATACCAGACCGTGTTGTAGTGGCAGATACCAAGACAGTTAGCTACCCTGTGTAATGCCTCAGTAAACACGACCATCTGGGCTTTCCCCTCATATTCCTGTGGTTTGTCCACATTCTCAACACCGTAGATCCTGAACGCCCTCTCCGGTTCGAGCCCCGTAATAGTCTCGCACATTGGAGCGCCTGTCGTGTGTCCACCACCTCGAGTCGAAGTGGTCGTTCCCAGTGCCCAAGCGTTCGACCCGCGGCACGGTTCGTAGAGATCCTGACTTTTAATACTGATGGAATAATAGCCGCTATCCCGGCCAATAATATCAGCTGCCCGGGCACTTCCCTCAGCAAGGATATTTCCGAAACCTTCTCGACGGCTTATTTTTCTCATGAGCTCAAACACAACATCGGCATCACCCCATTCAAGTTTGAGCCCGTCGGTGTCTTTTTCGTCGATGATACCCCTCTGAAAGCACTCCATAGCCCAGCCAATGGCTCCCCCTGTCGTGTCGATATCAAGACCCAGCTGATTGCAATACGCATTAACCTTAAACATGAATTGCGGTTCACGAATGCCTAATCTCCCTTGGAGGGTCGAAACCACTTCCCACTGGTTATTGGTTGTTGTGAGACCGGAATATGGCCCGTCAGTAAAATGGAGGATTTGGCCGCAACCGATCGGACATCCCGGGAAACTCGATCTGCCCACCTTATATTTGTCAATTGTCCTGGTGGGATCAATAGCTTCTGCCATGTCATCGGGTAATTTACATTCCTGAAAGTTCTTATATGCTATTCCGCACGTCGCCTGTTTTCCGCTTAGTATCCAGAGTGATCCATATTGTTGCATTTTCCTCGCACACGCGGCAGTCGCAACGCTCTTGCGGAGTTCGCTTGAAATCTTCATAAACCTCTTCGGCTCAGCGACTCGAATGCCTCGTGTACCTCTCGCAACAAGTGCTTTTAGGTTCTTGGACCCCATGACGGCCCCACTACCACATCTGCCAATGGCCCGTCCCTTGTCCTGGATAATGCATCCCCCCCGCACCAGGTTTTCACCGGCGGGACCTATGGATACCGTGTGAAGAGATGAGTCGCCCATTTCCTCTCGGATCATTTCCAATGTTTCCCACGTTGTTTTTCCCCATAAACGAGTGGCGTCTCGGATCTCTATTTGGTCATCACTTATCCAGAGGTAAACAGGTTTATGGGCTTTCCCTTCAATAACAACCAAGTCAAAGCCGGTATATTTCAGTTGGCCACCTACGTAGCTGTCGCTAGCGCCCGATGCCCATCCACCTGTCACGGGACCCAACGTACTCACTGTCATCTTGCATGCTCCAGGGGCCGTTGTTCCCTCTAATGCTCCAGCACCGAAGATAATCTTATTAGCCGGCTCGTAAGGCGTTACCCATGATCTCAGTTCATCATACAGTATTTTGATGGCTATCCCGGAGGAGCCAAGCCACTCCCTGGCATATTCTAAACTGGGTTCCGTGTGAATTTCCCCGCTGCTCAGATTCACCCGTAATATCTGGCCAGCATATGCATAAACTCCGTCGTCCTTTGTCATCGTAGGTCTCCCGACTGATTCACGCAAACCCCTTCATTCCCGGATAATTACGTATCATCATCAAATCCTTAAGCCCGATAACCCCCTGAGAAACAAACCGTTATTTCTCGTGCTGTATAAAAAAGATACCCGGAGATTCCGTCACAATTCCATTATCCCTCTGAAATCCAGCGAATCGAGCAATTGTCCATCAAAGATTTAAGACAATCAGGGCGAGTCCAGTCCTACCTCAATTGCCGCTCCCGGCTTTTTTTCCTCCGGCCCTGTTTTTTCTTGAACTCTTTTAAGATTTTTTCCAGATCCTCGCTTTCCCGGCAGTATTGCAGACACAATGGGACTTCAAGCTCTTGACAGAGATCGCACGCCAATCGATGGCCATCACTTTCTTCAAGGAGGAGGACATAAAATCCTGGTTCGTCCCCTTTTTCCATGATTTTGAGACTTGAAATTGCTGGGATGAATTCACCTCTATGTCTGAAGGAACACGCCATCTCACAGGTCCTACATCCGCCGCACGAAGGCATATCAAAAATCATGATTTTTGCTCTCCATTGAGAATTACTAGGGGAAGAACGATCCGGTCTTCTCCCCCAGCCAGTTCGGGGAAAATAAAGATCCCATTATCGGACGCATGAAGCTCTCCGAGGACCTTCTTTCCGTCCGCACAGAGTCCACCGAGAGTCCCAATGGGGTCATGTGGCGTTCCTTGATATCAGCGCGAGCGGAGCTTTCCGGCGAACCGTTGTTGCCCCTCTGTTAATCTAACGTTACCAGGCAGTCCATCCACCGTCCACAGGAAGCGTGACGCCCGTCACCATATCTGAGGCGTCGCTAGCCAAGAAGATCACGGCACCCACGAGATCCTGGGTTTGGCAGAATCGTCCTACCGGGATGAGGCGCAGTACTCGTTCCCGCCATGCTGGATCGGCGAAAAGGTTTTCATTTATTGAAGTACGGGTGGCTGTTGGCGCGATTCCATTAACATTGACATTGTAGGGACCCCATTCTATCGCGAGCACCCTTGTCAGATTGGTAACGCCACCCTTGCTCGACGAATAAGCCGCCCGATTTTTAAATCCCACCAGGCCAAAAGTTGAACTGACATTAATGATTTTGCCCTTCCTCTGTTCAACCATTACCCGTCCAATAATCTGGCTGCAGAAGAAAACCCCTTTCAAGTTCGTATCTATGACGAGATCCCAATGCTCCTCCGTTACATCGAGCGCAGCTTCGTCGACATGTGTCCCTGCATTATTTACCAAGATATCAATGTGGCCGAACTCGCTCATCGTGGCGTCCGACAGCTCTTGGATATCGCTCAGCTTGCTTACATCTACCGGCTGAATAAGAACTCTCCGCCCCATAGCGCGGAGCTCTTCGGCCAGTGATTCAAGCTCAGCAATTGTCCGGCTAGCTACCACTACCGCCAGTGTACGACCAATTCCACGACTCGCACCAGTCACAATAGCAACCTTCCCGGTCAAATCGAAGCTCGGAAATTCCATCGCTATCCCTCCTTACGCACCATTTGAGTTAAAAGTTGAGTACTCTTTTAGCAACCCCTTCTTGCTTTTGTAGTCATCGTCATTGACGGATTCTAGCTCAGCAGGTTCTTTTCTCCCGCTCAGACTCAACAAGAAATATCTAAATGCCTTCGTCGGTGTAATAATGTTGTGCCTCAGAGGGACCACGTTCGATATCATATGCTGACTGCAGGAGTCTTTTCGAAATGCTCTCTGCCGGTACCACTCTGATTTTTTACGATTTTGGGAGGGGTATCGTATGAACAAGCGCAAACCAAAATATCCATAGAGTCGTTGTCAATTCCCATTCATGAGGATGAACCCGAAGCTTTGATATCTTCACTCACTGGATCCATTGTGGCACTATGTTGTAAAGGGAGCTTCGTGGAATGCGGCTCGAAAGTATAAGCGTATCTTTCCATTCACACATGCCTCTCATGCTTTATAAATCCTGCAGGGAACGCCTTTGATATGTGTCGATCCATAGATTGGGTCGTACACATCACCACTCAAGACGACATTGACATTGGAATCGAAACAGCCATGTTCCGGATCTCTTCTCTCCGGAAACCACCACCCATGTTCGACAGCGACAATATCAACAGGAAGTTCTTCGATGAGCTTTGCCCTAAAGTTCACCCGCTCTTTATCTCCGAAGAAAATGGTTTCCAACCAAACCCAATCTCCGTCCACAATGCTCTTCGCCTGTGCAGTGTTCGGGTTCATTTCAATCGTCGGTTCCGGTACACCTCTCCGCAGCATTTCTAACTGCCGTCCCGCAGAATGAACGTATTCCACGGATTTTTTCCCTCCGATAAGGATGAGAGGAAACTCGGAGGTTTTTTGGAGAGGTTCCTTATAGTGCGGCAATGGATCATACCCAAACTTTTCCAAGAAGGTGGAGTAGAGTTCCACCTTCTCGGACGCTGTCTTGAATTCGAATAGGCCCTTTGTGTGACGCTCATATTCCTTGGGGACCGTAATGAAGTTTGTTCCCTCCAATTCCTTAAACGTGACCCCTCTTTCCTTGAGCCTGAAATCCAGAAACTCCTTGAGGCTCTTCCACGGAATGCCCAACCCCATTTCTTGGGCCAATTCTATGAAGAATTGATTATCATCCCGTCGCTCATAAAGCGGGTCTACGGCCTTGTGCTGAATGGGGATGAGATATGGATATCCTGGGTGTCCCCTGAATCCATCTCTCTCGAGCCAAGAGGCCGCCGGGAGGACGATATCTGAGAGTTCTGCTGTGGGGGTCATGAAAAGATCCATTGTTACTGAGAATTCCAATTTCTTAAATGCCCTTTCGACGGTTTTTGAGTTCTGGTCTCCCACCATCTGATTTCGACCGCTCGTGATGAGCGCCTTAATCGGATACGGTTTGCCCGTTAAAATGGCATTGGCCCACAAGGTTGGGTGAACGAATCCGCAAAACGCATCTGGTCCACTGAGGAGGGGAATTTCCTGGGCTCCAATACGGGTTTCTAAGACCTCACGGGGCAACTGGTCCACCTGCGCCCACAGGGCGACTTCATTTACGATATTTGCTTTTGCTGGAAGCGAATTTCCGCCCTTTTTGTCTAGATTCCCGCATAGGGCGTTCAGAATCAATATGGCGCGCGATGTCTGCACGGCATTCGTGTTTTGATCAATGGGAACACGCTGGCATATACACGAAGGAGTTGTATTTGCAAACATTCTCGCTGCGTCTAGGATTTTTCCCCTGGGTATACCCGTGATTTGAGAAACCTTCTCGGGCGGATATCCCTGAATATGTTCTTTCAATGCATCGAAGCCGTACGTATAGGTACCAACAAACTCTTTATCGTACAGCTCTTCATTGATAATCACATGTATCATTCCCAGGGCGAGTGCATCATCCGTTGCCGGTGTGATCTGAAGCCAGATATCGGCTGCTTTTGCTAATTCTGTCGGTCGAGGATCCACCACGATCAGCTTTGTTCCCCTTTCCTTTACCTCAAAGATTCCCTCGCCGAGGGGGTACGGGTAGCTATTTTGGGGATTAGCAGCCCACAGTAAAAGACATTGTGCGTTAAGCATTTCATCGAAGGTCAATTCTTGAGCGAGAAGGGCAGCTGGATATCCAATGGTGGCCCGGGAAGCAACTGCTGCTGGCATAAAACAGATGTACCCGCTCGACATCATGTTTGGGGTGCCCAGTAAATAGGCAAAATAGCCGATGATCCCCGAGTTGGAATACAGTCCCGCACCATTTGCAACAGAGATTGCCTCAGGACCATTCTCTTCCTTGATCTCGCTAAACTTGGAGGCTATAGTGTCGATCGCTTCATCCCACGATATTTTTTCCCATTTCCCCTCGCCCTTTTCCCCCGCTCGTTTCAGGGGATAATTAAGTCTGTCCGGGTGATAGAGGAGCTCGATTCCGGATGTGCCCTTCACACAGAGTTCCCCCTTGTTTATGGGGTGATTCGGATCTCCTTCGATTTTTGTGACTTTTCTCTCCCTCACCTGTGCTGACGCCTTGGTAATCTTTTCGTCCTTAACATGGGCCAATACCCCACAGCCGCAGTAGCATGTTGAGCATACTGTTTTAACAATCCGGTCCTTGGAATCGGTAGGAACTGTGCTCATACTCGGTACCCTCCTCATGCGAGCTATGTGTCGGAATACGAATCACTCCTGTCCCTTCTTTACCTTCGCATTTACACTCCGAGATATTTCTGTTTGATCTCATGATTCGCGTCTAGTTCTTGCGGAGATGATGAATGCACAATCTTCCCCCGGCTCAGGACGTGTATATGATCTGCATGCCTGAGGGTGAATCGGAGGTTCTGCTCAACCAGAAGGATGGAGATACCGCTTTCGCGTAACTTGTTGACAATCTGGCCAACCGTCTGCACGAATAGCGGTGCGAGGCCCTCTGTAGGCTCGTCCATCAGCAGCAGAGATGGATTCGTCATGAGGCTGCGACCGATGGCAAGCATCTGCTGCTCGCCTCCGCTCAGCTTGTTCCCCGGATGATGCGCTCGACCCTGCAGAGGTGGGAACAATTCAAAAACCCTCTCCAACGTCCAGCCGTCTGAACCGCTCCTGAAAGCCACCGTGAGATTCTCCGACGTGGTGAGGGACGAAAAAATCTGCCTCCCCTGAGGAACCAGGCTTATGCCGAGCTTGGCAATCTCAAATGGCCGCTTGCTCGCTATCTCCGTATCCTCGAAGCGGATCCGGCCACGCCGGGGCGGGGTGAACCCGATGATCGAGCGGATGAGCGTGGTCTTGCCCATACCATTCCGGCCCAGGATGCCGATGACCTCGCCCTGCTTGACCTCCAGGGAAATCCCTTGAAGGATGTAGCTATCCCCGTAATAGGTGTGAATATCCTCAACCGTTAACACGCGTATCATCCCTCACTTTCGCAAGGCCTACTCCTCACTCCCGAAATAAATCTCCTGCACCCGTGAGGAGTTGCGAATCTGCTTCGGATTGCCCTCCTCAAAGACAATACCCTGATGCAAAACCGTAATCCGAGAGGCCGCCTGAAGGGCGACGTCCATGTTATGCTCAATGAGCAAGAGCGTTATCCTGGAATCCAGCTGGTGAATCATCTCGGTCATCATCGCCGTATCCGCCGGAGAAAGGCCAGCCGTGGGCTCATCCAGGAGCAGTACCCTGGGATTGGAGATCAACGCCAAGGATACCTCAACCTGACGCTGCTCCCCATAGGAGAGATTCCTCACCACCTCATCCCGCTTCTCAGCCATCCCGACTTCTTTTAAGACTTCATCCGCGCGTTCGTAGAGGTCCCGGTAGGTTGAGAGAGGGCGAAGCATTGAGAACTTCATCCTCTTCAACCCCATGGCCGCAATTACCAGGTTCTCCAGTACCGTCAAAGTTGGAAAGAGGTTGGTGATCTGAAAGGTCCTGCCCAGGCCCAGATACGTCCGCCGGTGGCCTGGCAGATGCGTGATATCCTGACCAAAGGTCCTAATCCTTCCAGATGTGACCGGATAGAGACCGCTGATCAGGCTGAAAAGGGTGGTCTTTCCCGCGCCATTCGGCCCGATGATTGCCCGCCTTTCGCCCGCCTCAACCTGCAGATTAACCTGTTTGACCGCCTCCAGACCGCCAAACCGCTTGGTCAGATCCTGACACTCCAAGGCATGCCCGACCGCTCCTCCTCTTATCGAGTTCATACAGCCACCTCGACTCGCATCTTAAATCGCTTGGCAAACCCCATAACGCCCTCAGGGGCATACTTAGCGTTTATGACATAAACAAAGGCCATGATCATCAACCACCGTTCGGTGTAAACGCTAACCAGATTTCTCAAAAAGGTAATGAGAAATGCCCCTATGCCCGCTCCGAACAAGGTTCCCCTTCCCCCAATACTCACCATCAGAAGAAATTCCAGGCACTGAGCTAGATCAGCCTCATCAGGGCCAACAAACCTATTGAAATAGGCGAACAAGACCCCGCCCAGACCGGCAAAAGCCCCGGCAATGATAAAGGCCAGGTGCTTGTGGAGCCAGACATTATAGCCCAGAACCTTCATCCGCGATTCGCTATCCCGGATACCAACCAGTGTTCTTCCAAATGGAGACCGGACCAAAAGAAAGATGAGGACCAGAGAAATTATAAAAACGGCCAAGATAAAGTAATGAAAATAAACGTGATCTAACAGATCCACGGGCAAACCTAAATCCGGGCGATTAATCCCTGATATCCCGTTCTCCCCCCCGGTCATAGACATCCATTGATAGATGATACCCCATACGCACATGGCAACTGCCAAGGTAATCAAAAGGAAATAGACACCGGCCGCCCTCAGGGCCAAAAAACCGAACACAGCAGCGGCCCCGGCAGCCATGCCAACCCCCGAGAGGAGACAAACACCAAAACCACAGTTATACCTAGTCGCCAGGATAGCCGCCGTATAAGCGCCAATGGCAAAGTAAGCCCCATGTCCAAGAGAGGGCATTTTTGTGTATCCAACGAGTAGGTCAAGGCTCATCGCAACTATGCCGTAAATTAAGCTCTGGGTCAGCAGGATCACAATAAAGGTCGGTAAGATAGGGGGAAGCACAATCAATACCAAGATGGCTACCCCTAAGGCTATCAACAACCAACCCCGTGATCCAAGTCCTTTAAGTATCACTCATTCCTCCCTGCCAAAAAGTCCAGTGGGCCGCCACGCCAGGACGATGGCCATGGGGAAAAAGAGGGTGAAGTAGGCAAGCTCAGGGAAAAGGGCCTTTCCGAAGTTGTCGATGAGGCCAATGACGAGAGCACCCACCATCGCCCCTTTCAAACTCCCCCTGCCGCCCACGATCACAACCGCGAAGGACAGGGGAAGTACTTCAAATTCCAGGCCCGGGTAAATCGCCGTGAAGGCACACCCAATCACCCCTGCAAAGCCCGCCAAAAGTGCCCCCAGGCCAAAGACGCCCATGGTCACAACATAAACATTGATGCCAAGCCCTTGAGCCACCTCCTTGTTGTCCACCGCCGCCCTCATAATCGCCCCAGCCCGAGTTTTTGCCTGAAACCACCATAAGATCATATAGGCCAGAGCTGCCGCCCCAATCATAACAATCCTCAACACCGGAAAGTAATATATCCCGAAGTTGATGCTCCCGGAGCACCAGTCAGGAGGGTCGAGACTTAAAGGATATCCCCCAAAGATCAGGAGGAGCAAATCCTGAAAAAAAAGAAGAATCCCCATGGTCATCAACATCTGCCGTATCTCCTGCCCCTCCAGGTCCCGAAGGAAAAAACGCTCTATGACCATGCCCAGAAAGCCGACCACGAGGCAGCCCACCAAGAGTGCCAGATAGAAATTCCCCGTGTGGCGAACGATGACATACCCTACATATCCCCCGATTAAGTAAAAGGCCCCGTGGGCGATATTGACAATCTTCATAATCCCAAACATGAGGGTCATTCCTCCCCCCAGCAAGAAGAGGAGTGCTGCGTAGGAGATGCCGTTAAAGATTTGGGTCACCCAAAATTCCATAATGTTAACCTACATTTCCCGATTTCTGAGACCCGCCCCGTAGACACGGAAGCTTTTTGTGATAAGGGCGAAAGAGGCCGCAACCCTCCCTCCGCCAAGGATGAGCCGAATACCCAACCATCCAAAGCGTTCTTCCCGCGCAATTCAGGCGCCGTTTACTGCAGGAATTTACTCCTTCTTTCCTACTTACAATACTTACACGGAGGGTTGTTGCGGGTGTACAAAGGTTCCTTGACAAACGCATCCGGGTCGTACTTCCAGAACTGAGAAACCTTAGGATAGGTATAGATAACCGTGTTCTGGTACCGGCCGCCCACCTTATCAACCCGACGGACGTATACATCGCAAACGATGTTCCCGTACTTATCCAATTTTAGTTGGCCGTGGGGAGAATCAGGAATCTCAACGGCCTGGAGGGCATCCATAAACTTATCCCTATCCTCCACATTTCCATTGACGGCCTTCACAGCCCTTGCAACCCAATCCGCGGCGACATATGAATCCATAATCGGCCCGGTGACTTCCCTTTTGAGCGATTTCTCTACGTTTTTTCTGAATTTGACATTTTCAGGAATATCAAGGGCTCCACTGTAAGTATTTACACTGAGCACGCCCAGGCCAGTATCACCCATCTGTTGCAGAAATGATTCATCGGTTGCCGTTAGGACGCTTAAAACCTTCCACTTGTCCATGAACCCCCTACCCTTGAGCGTCTTAAAGAACCGCATAGCGGGTGCTGCCGTGATCACCGCAAAGAGACCGTCCGCTTCCCGCCTCAAACTTCCCACGTACGGGCCGAAGTCCAATGTAGTACGCGGCACATAGATCCTCTGGACAACCTTACCACCGGCCTCCTCAAAAACTCGTTGAAATGCACCGATGGTCTCCTGACCAAAGGCGTGTTCCCACCCGAGGATGGCAGCCGCTCGCCATTTTAGGTGGTTGTACGCATAGTCTCCCGCGACATGACCGACCTGAGAGGAGGCATGATTGACACGGAGGATATTTTTCTCCCACTTTCGCTGTGTCACATCAGCTCCAGCTGCACCGGTAATGATGAGACCGATATTTGCCTCTTTGCACAGTGGTGCTACGGCGTACGTGACATGAGTAGCAAATATTCCGGCTACAATGTCAACTTTATCGTGGGTGATGAGCTTGCGCACCTTCGAGATCGCCGTATCAGGAGTACCGTGATCTTCAACGAACAACTCGACCTTCCGTCCCGCCATCCTATAGTTGATCTCTTCCAGGAACATCTTAAAGCCGTCCACCATGTCTGCCCCGACCTGGGCCCTAGAGCCCGCCAGAGGCGCGAGAAAACCTATCCTGATCGGACCCTTCTCGGCCGCATAAACCGGTGAACCAAACCCGCCAACGAGCACAAAGGTCAATAGCAATGCCATGGTGCCCACCATGAATCCTGACTTCTTCCAGTGTTGCCCTTTGCCTACATTCCAATACCCTGAACGTAACATTTTGGTCCTCCTTTCTTTCCTATGGGTTAAACAGTTGCGGCCTCCCCTTAAAGAGCCATGCCTTAAAGGAGCCACAAAACCAATGAGCCCTTCTTATACAATGCCCTGCGCCCAAAAGTCAAGACATTTTTGGGGTTAATGCTTAATGGCCTATTTTACGCCGTGTATCTCCAGTGCCTCAATCTATCATTTGATGTCCAGATTCTGTGTTTTTATAAATATCTTGACAATCCTCTCAAATATCTCGTAGAACAGAACCTTCCCTTTCCCATAAAGGTCGCCGATTACACCCATGTCCTCAGCAAGGGAACGATCGTCTATTCATCAACCCCGGGTGAGTCCCGGTAAAACGAGGAAGTGAAGGCTCAATACCTCGGGATTTGATCCAGCAATCGGAGTTTTTCCCCACGGACGGAACTGAGCGTTACTCCCGCAATAAATCCTGACACTCTATCTCCTTCAGGTGAGCTTCGATGGATTTGACGACAATGGTAGGGGGGGCCCCCTCTGAAAGTCCCAACTCTCTTAGAACGCGCGAAGACAGTTCTCGTGAATCAAGGGAGGGGAAATTCGCCGTTACCTTGCGGACCGTCTCATGGATGTGTTGAAAATACCTCAATCCCCCATCTATCAACTCGTATACCCTGTCCTTCCCACGGTGGGGGGCATCCCAAGAGGCGAATAGAACCTTTAATCCCTCAATCCCCGCTAACTTCCGAACGGACCGAACAGAGGAGGAAACATCCTCATAGATGGGTAAGACTCCCGCCACTGGAAGTGCATCTCCCGAGAATAATGCCCCCTCCTCTCGAAGCAACAGTGAAATAGAACCCTTCGAATGTCCGGGGGTATGGACCACTTCCAAGGTCAAGCCGCCCCCTAAATCAAGGGTGCCTCCATCCCGTAAGACCAGGTCAACCTCAACAGCCCCCCCCACGAGGGAATGGAAATTCGCAATCGGACGCTGCTTTGCTTGCAGTTCGGTATCCTCAATCCACGGTTGCGCATCGACGTGGGCTGCCACCTGGCATCCGCATTCCCTTACTACCCCTTGACTGCCCCCGATATGATCCGGATGGGAGTGGGTCAGTACGAGCATGGAAATCTCTTTTGGATCGCGACCCACTTTTCTCACGTAGTCGAAGATCATGTTTTCCGCGGATGACACCCCGGAATCGATGAGGCAGATCTCTCTTCCAATGATCAGATAGACGTAGACGAACCGATCCACGGTTCTGCCGGGTTCAACCGAAAGTTTAAACGGTATTTTTATTGCGTGGATATGATCTGTAACCTGCATTTTTACCTCCCAATAATTCCCGCGCCTCTCTTTATCGAGCTTTCATCATAGTTGCCAAGAGGTCAACGGCAATCTCTGCAAATTCTGGATCATTGATGTGGGCGTCAACCTCCACCAACTTCACCTTTGAAGAATCAAGATGGTCCTTGATCGACTCTATCAGAGCCGAGTTGGCCGTTTCATCGTGCCACTCTCCTGAAACTGAACCCTCAAAGGTGGTCGTTTTTGCCCCCCCCGATCGATCTAGAGCAGAAAAACCCTTGAGGGGAATAACAATGGCCGCAGGACCAGTGCTCCGATTTACCTTCTCCGCTATAGTTTTGCCCAATATTCGATTCTCCTCCACATCGGTCCTCATCAAGGCAATCGACGGGGTGTAGAAGAAGAAATTCCTCTTTCTGTATTTCTCCGGTACGGTTTCTTTTCCCCCGAAATCCCCAAAATCGAGTGCCCCTAAGGAGATAACCTGGGGAATCCCCATGGAGCCGGCTGCCTCTATCCTGCGAGGTCCTGCGCTGTACATCCCCCCCACCAACTCATCCACGAGCTCAGAAGTGGTGATATCCAGAACACCACTGATCTCCCCTGTCCTTACGAGCTCTTCCAAAGCCATCCCCCCCGTTCCTGAAGAATGAAGTTCAATGACCTCAAATCCCCTCTGCTCCAACAGGCTCTTTGCCCTTTCAACGCATGGAAGAGTGACACCGAAGGTGGAGATACAGATCTGAGGCTTAATCTCCTCATCCTCAAGAGGC
>SMTZ1_10012934_pt1 | contig 13805 bp, 12 predicted proteins | sample DeeMarSWOR136_30_FD_25667 | JGI IMG/M metagenome (IMG submission 25667) | reverse complement strand
CTATTGAATCGTTCGTAGTGACGCCGCAAGGCGTTGGTCATCCTCGAGTGTCGCCGACATGCTCTTACGGGCACACTACAAACAAGGAGTGCAAAATGGACGATCGTATTGTTTTCGGTGCTACGGGGCTGGAAGTCTCGCCCATATGTTTTGGCACGTGGCAGCTCAGCCCCCGCTTCTGGGGAGAGCAATCCAAGACGGATGTCTTAGCGGCGATGAACGCCGCTTTCGATGCCGGGATCAACTTCTACGATACGGCAGACGCCTACGGGGACGGGTACGCCGAAACGGTTGTCGGAGAGTTTCTGGCCGACAAGCCCCGCGAGAATCTCGTTGTTTGTACGAAAGTGTTCAACCACTTCAATCCGGATGGCTCGCGCTACCCGGACCTGTCGCCGGCACACATCCGGCAGCGCTGCGAGATTCAACTGACGCGGATGGGTATTGAGACGGTCGATCTTTATCTGCTCCATCTGTTCGACCCGATGACGGCCCTGGCGGATGTGACCGAGACCTTGGATTCGCTGAAGAAGCAAGGGAAAATACGCAGTTACGGCGTTAGCAACCACACCGTTGAGCAGCTTCGCGCCCACCGGCGTTTCGGAGCATACGACGCTATTCAGCCGTGCTACAGTCTGGTGGATACGAAGATCGAGAGCGATTTGTTGCCGTACTGTGAGGCCGAGAACGTCGCCGTTATGGTCTATTCGCCCATGCACAAGGGATTGCTCACGGGCAAATACAGCGGCCGTGAGACCTTCACCGATTTTCGCAAGCACCTGCCTGATTTTCAGGGCGAACGTTTCAAGGCCATTGCCGCTGCGGTGCAGGGCTTGGGGCCACTCGCGAAGAAGTATGACCTGACGACGTATCAGCTTATTCTGACGGCGACGCTGATGCATCCCGGCATCGACGTGGCTGTCGTCGGAATCAAGAATCCGTCCCAGATCGCCGAAGCGATAGGTGCCCTGGGCAAAACGATTTCGCGCGAGGACTACTTCGCTGTCCGCACGGCCCTTGCGATAGGCGGCATTTCAAAGATACAGGATGCCAGCGGCAAGAGGAAATAGTGGCCGATTGCCTATAGCTATCGTTCAAACCGGGCTCGGTGAGGCGTCGTCGCGACTGATGACGCTGAAAGACGCCGGCTGTTCTTGCGGCAGCGCCTTGCAGCAGCGCGAATTCAGATTATCCAGCACGGTCACGAAGTTGATATACGCCTCATACGGCGAATCGTAATGGTTGAAGTATTTGTGCACATCGCCGTCGGCAAAGTATTTCGTGCACATGTAATAGAAGTGATCCGAGGTCTGTAGCCGACGCCAGTCCGTGAGGATGTCGGGGTCGTTCGTGGCTTTGACCTTCTGCTCGAGCGCGTAGAGCCGGTGGAGGGCGTTTTCCTGCATGGGATTGCCCCGCCACGCGGAAAGGTCTCGTTCGATGTCCGCCCAGCTTATCGTGTAGGGAGCGTCGAATTCGCCAACGGCGTCGTAAGCAGCCACCACCTCGCTGGGAGTCTTGAAATCATTATCCGGATGTTTCAGAATTTCCGAGGGCAATTGCTCCATGAAGCCGAAGATGCCGGTATCCTCCCACTGGTGCTCGCCGAGGGTCTCGTAGTCCATGAAGAGATTGACCACGTACCCGTCGCCGTTGACCGCATTGACCCAGCTTGCAAATCTTTCCGCCGTAACGGGCCATTCGCTCCAGTCCCGATTGGAGAATCGGAAGGCGATATCATCGCTGAGGCGGTAGTTCTTGAGCAGTAATTTCAATTTGGCGGAGTTTGGCGGCCGGTAAAGGAAGTTCGGACTCCTGTAGCCGAGAATATGATCGGCACCCTCAGCCAGTATCGCATTGAAATCCCCAATTTGCTCGACCGCCGTCGCCAGGTCATTATTGTAAATCAGTTCCGTGTTTCTGAAGATGCGCGGCCTCTGGCCGAAAAGTCTGTGGATGGTCTCTTCATGCAATCGTATCTGTTCAACAAACTCTTCTCGGGAGTGCAGGAAGCTCAGGCTGTGATAATAGGTCTCCACCAGAAATTCCACACAGCCGGTGGCGGCTAATTTCTGGAAACTGGCCATCACCTCGGGTGCGTAAAGCTCAATCTGCTCCAGCAGTGTGCCGGTCACGCTGTACGCTATCCTGAATTTGCCTCCGTACTTTCTGATCAGCTTGAGCATAAGCAGATTTGACGGCAGGTAGCATTTTCGCGCGACCCTTTGGCAGATCTCGATATTTCTGGCTTCGTCGAAATAGTCGTTGTCCAGCTCGAAAATGGTATAGTTCCTGAGTCTGTATGGCTGATGGACCTGAAAATACAAGCATATTGACGGCACAGCGGACCTCCCTGTCCCAACACGGATCACTATCCGGTCAGCACTCCTTCATAGATACCCTTAACCTCTGCGGCGGCGTCTTCCCAGCGAAACTTGTGCATTTCAATGTGACCATACTCTCGAAGCGTTCTACTAAGGACGGGATATTTCAGTACGGCTACGATCTTGTTGGCCATCTGGTCTATATCCCAGAAGTCCACTTTGAGCGCATGGCTTAGAACCTCGGCGATGCCGCTCGTTTTGCTGACCAAGACGGGAACCTTATGCCTGAGAGCTTCGAGCGGAGCAATACCAAAGGGTTCGGAAACCGATGGCATCACATACAGATCTGCCATCTGATAAGCTTTGTCAACGTCCACGCCCTGCAAGAACCGTGTGAACAGAACCTTGTGGCCGATGCCAAGATAAGCCGCGAATTCGACCATCCGGTTCGTCATATCGCCGTCGCCGGCCATGACGAACTTGACGTTATCGACTTTCTCCAGCACCTTTTTTGCCGCCATCAGGAAATATTCGGGGCCTTTTTGCATCGTGATGCGGCCCAGGAAAAGGACGATCTTTTCCATCTTGTCGGGCAAGGCGTATGCGGATGAGCCGTCGCCGCCACTGTCGCGTTCAACGCCATTGTAGACAACCGTGACTTTTTCCGGCGCGACCCCATAGCGGTTCACGATGATGTTCTTGGTATAGTTGCTGACCGCAACGACCCTGCTGGCAAAGTGCATCCCGCGCCGCTCGATGTCGTAGATGTTCTGGTTGAGATTGTCGCCGCTCCGGTCACATTCGGTCGAGTGGACGTGCACGATCAGCGGCTTACCGGTTGATTCCGCCACGGCGATTCCCGCCGGATATGTCATCCAGTCATGCGCGTGGATGATGTCAAATTCCTCGACGGTCGCTATCTCCACGGCCTTGGAAGCGTACCGGCGCACCTGTTGAGCCATATCATGCGGATAATTCTCAACCTGTTCCGAATCCTCCGAATGCCATGAGCGGACGTAGCGTCTATTGCCCGGCCGGAATGGACCCCTCCCCGGCGCATACGCTTCCTGCGCGGCGGAACTGACGTAGGGGCGAAGCGACGAGGGGATCTCATGGAAGCTGACATGCTCGAATCCACCCACCTGTTCAGTTTTCACGCTTCCTTCGGCGCTGAGCACCCTGACCGGGCCCGTGTAGCCGCTGACTTGGGCTTTGGGAAGCACGAAAGCAATCTGCACTCCCAGCCCCCCCAGCACGCCGTACCCAGTCCCCCGCTGATGAGAGGTGGAAATTCCCAGCCTAGCATGAATGCCTTCATCGATATCCCTATCGTAATCGCCAACCAACGCCGCCATAGCAGCATTGGCTACGGCAGCCGGAAAAGCGCAACGTCCGAGTAATCCGTCCAATTTGAACGTTTCTGTGCAGTCAGTCAAGAAAAAATTTCTGACAATTTCGGATCTCCGTGGAATTCCTGTAACTTTGTGCTGATACGGGTCCGGGCGTGGTCTTTCTCGCCTAATTCTGCCTTAGGAGTCTCAAGGCAGCTCGTCGCATATCGGCCATGGACTCTGGCGTGAACAACCCCCAGGTCCACGCATACCCGCCCTCCTTGAGATCGCCAGCGGGTAACAGGTATCCGCTCACCCCGTCGGCAAAGGACGTTACTACAACCGGCTCTCCGGCGGCCGTTTCCAGCCCTGGGCAGACCGTCGAGAAGAACTCGCCCGGGAAACTCAACAGGTGCACGTCTCCAAATGCTACGTGAGAGATCTCAAAGGCGGCCGATTTCTTCACGGCCTCACCCGGCAGCAAATAGGGCAGACCCGTCAGGAGGTCTGTCGCGTTTCGATAGAACGCCATTCTTTCGGTCAGCTCTTTGCGTTCTCTGAGCGAATCCTGGCCTCGCTTGAGCGAAGCGAGGCGCTGTCTGAGGTTCGTGATATCATTCTGAGCTGCCTGGACGGAGGCAGGGAAATCGGCACGCACGGCCGAAGCCTCTCAATCAAGAAACGCTTCGCTCGACCATGCAGTATATCAGAGGATGGGACTAATTTCATGCCGGAATGGTCAGCGGAGAGCAAAGACTAAAATGCAGGAATCCGGCCCGTCGTCGGGAAGAAAGTACAGATTTCCATCAAAGGTCATGCCTTCGCGGCTGAGAGTCGTCTTCCACCGATCTCGCGGCAAGTCGATGCGTCTAACCAATCTCCACGTTTCAGGATCGACAATATCAATAACCGACCGACCGTCTTGGTGGCCGCTGCACAGGAGTTTGCCCGCACAATACTTGATGTCCTGATACGTTGCGGATGTTGGAGAGGTCACTTTACTCAACTGATGTCCATCAAAATCCCACGCATAAAAATGAACCGCATCCCAATTGACGCCGTAGAGAAGGTCTCTCCCATCGGAGGCAATCGCACCGATGTGGTCATCCACCGGAAACGACCTGCGTCTTTCCAGGCTGTTTGGATCGACGCCGTAGATGATCGTCCGGCTTTCTCTCCGGTACTCGGCGTTCGGAATCCAAAGGTGGCGGCCGTCGACCTGGATGCCTCCGGGATGAATCAATGAGCCATCCGTCATATCCATTTTTGCATTCAATGTGCCGTTCTGTCTATCGATCCTAAACAGCCAGGCACGCTTTTGCTCGGTATCCACCGAGGTCACGAAATAGAATCGGTCTGTCAGATCGAGGCCCTGTACGTGGTACGTGGCAAACCGCAGGGGAACGTGACGGACAAGCTCTATATCCGCGGAGTCGAGCAAGGTCTGCAACGTATCTGCCGGAGAATATCCACCGCCTGTTCTGCAAGCCGGATTTAGCGAGAGAGCCATCGATAGAAGAACGAACAAAGCCCGATTAGAGATTATGGAAGTACGGCACATTATCTTTCCCTGCACGCGTGCGAAGGGGTAAATCCCGGCGCGCCGGGACGCGGTTGAAGTCTAAACAGCTTGTCGGCGTACGCGCTCACTGTGTTCGATCTGCTTGCGTAATTTACGAAGGCCTCTCTGGGCGCGTTTCTTGGCGGCTTCTGTAGATATATCCAGAGCCACAGCGATTTCCTCGAAAGCCATTGAATGGACCGCGCGCAGCTCAAGCACGGATCGCTCGTGGAGCGGAAGCGCGCCGAGCATCGCCATGAAATCCGATCTCGATTCGTTCCGAATGAAGCGTTTGATACGATGCGTAAGATGCCGAACAGCATCTTTTTCATATTTTCGCTTTAAAACGGGCGAGATGAGACGAATTGGCGACGTTTGCGGATCACTCGAACGAAGGCTTCCTGAACGGCGTCTTCGGCCAAGGCCGGATCGCACAACATTTGATGGGCCAAAGCTGTAGCCGGCGGAGTATAGTCGTTGACAAGCCGCTCGAACGCGGTCTCGTCCAAACGTGTCTTAAACCGCTCCATTAGCTCGTCATGCAATGTTCTCTGCCGGCCCATAGTAAAGGCAGATTATCTCACAAATCCCCAATAAATCAAGTGTTGATTGCGATGGATGAACCTAATCATATCGCCGTTCATCAGGTCCGAATATCAAAGGATTTGCTTAGACCATGTCTTTTCCATATACTCTGTGCGATTTGACATAACTTGATTTGCGAGTGGACTGATGGGAACGATTGAGCAAGGCGTCAAGCAAGCCGTTGAAAACTGTCTGAGAGTGAAGGCCAGCGAAAAGGCGGTTGTTATTACGGATAAAGAGACCCTCAAGATTGGCTCGGCTTTGAAAGAGGCTATAGAGAAAATCGCCGGCGAAGTGCAATTCTTCGTGATGGAGGATTTCGGCGAAAGACCAATCGATTACCCGCTGGCCATAGACGAGGCGATCAGGGCCGCGGATGTCAGCGTGTACGCCGCACAGGGAGCCAAAGGAGAGCTGCAAACCTTCCGCATGCATCTGCTCAATGCCGTCGAAGCCAACGACAAGCTCCGGCACGCCCATATGATCGGTATTACACCGCAAATCATGGAACAGGGTATGTGCAGCGATTACAACGAGATTCAGCGGATCAGCAAACTCGTCTATGAGAAGGTCAAGGATGCAAAGCAGATTCGTGTTGTGACTGGCAAGGGATGCGATTTCACGGCAGAATTCAGCCCGAAGCTCAAATGGCTCATCAGTGACGGCAACATCACGCCTGGCCATTGGAAAAACCTGCCTGACGGGGAGGTATGTACGTGTCCGCTCAATGTCAACGGCACCGTGGTTTTCGACGGCTGCCTCGGGGATTTTTTTGCCGAGCGATACGGTTCTCTTGAGAGTACTCACATGACTATCAAGGTCGTCGACGGCCGAGCCAAGAGAGAAAGCATCCGGTGTGACAACGAGGAACTCCGGAAAGAGTTCACCGAGTACCTTTTTGAGATTGACGAGAATAGCAACCGGGTGGGTGAATTTGCCATCGGCACGAATACCGGTCTGACCGAGCTGATCTGCAATATGCTTCAGGATGAGAAGCTCCCCGGCGTACACATCGCCTTTGGCAGCCCCCGGCCGGTCAGAACCGGCGCCACATGGGACAGCAAAGCCCACGTCGACGGTCTCATCAAAAATCCCACCATCCATGTTGACGGCGAAATCATCATGGACAAGGGCACGTTCCGCCTTGAAGAATCTGTTTGAACTGTTCTCTGGAGGTGAATTATGTGTAGTTCAACACACGAGCTAAGAGAAAAGCCATCTTCACTGTGTGATAGCCAGGGAAAGGGACTCAACCGGCGGGAGTTTATCGCGGCAACGGGGATGGCTTCGACAGCGGGATTGACCCTACCTGCTTTGGTCGCTTCAACGTTTGCCGATTCAACTAAGATGGATCGCCAGCAGCCTGTATTTCGCCGGCTGAAGGTTCAGCCGGTATTCAATTGCGAAATATACCAGCGAAAACCGGCGACCAGTTGGCGCTGGACGGGGGCCATTCAAAACGAGCAGGAGCTACACGATGAGGAACGGAGGATTCGACGAGATCTGGAGCAGATGGCCGCGTCCGCTAATTTCCCGCTGGAAGTCTTGCCGCTGGTGACAGTGCGTGACCTCGAGCAGGCCGCGGCTGTACCAAAGAAGGATTATGATGTTCTGATCATGTATGCCGCCCGGCGAAATCCGAAGCTTCTGGAGACGTTGGCCTCACCGGATAGGTGGAATTTGATGTTTGTTCGCCACCGTTCAGGTCCGCTCTATTATATGTACGTCGGGGCACACGCTCATTTTTTGCGGAAGACCCGTGATGAGTTCGGCCAGGTCGGCATGGATGTTCATGACATAGTCGTGGATGACCACGCTGAGCTTCTGTGGCGCCTGCGAGCCTTTTACGGATTGAAAAATATTCTCCGCAAACGAATCGTCGCCATAGGCGGCGCCGGCGCCTGGGGCGTGGGCGGTCGAGGAGCGCCGGAACGTGCTGAGCAGACCTGGAAGTTGGATATCGTTCCCGTTTCCTATCCCGAGCTTGGCGAGCGCATCAAGAAGGCACGGCAGAAAAAGGCGCTCGTGAATTCCTGTCGGAACAAGGCGGATGAGTATCTCAGGGCGAGGAAGGTTGTTCTTGAGACCTCGAAGGACTCTATCTATCGGGCCTTTATCCTCTGTGAGGTGTTCAGGGATTTGCTCGATGAGGCTCGAACGGACGCGTTCACGATCAAACAGTGCATGTCGACTATTATGCCGCTGGCGCAAACCACGGCCTGCCTGCCACTTACCCTGTTAAACGACGAAGGGTATATGGCGTTCTGTGAATCCGACTTTGTCGTGATACCTTCAGGCATTCTCCTGCGATACATTTCAGGCAAACCTGTGTTCCTGTGCAATCCCTCCCTCCCCCACGATGGTATGCTCACGCTCTCCCATTGTACAGCCCCCCGTAGGATGGATGGCATCCACTTGGAGCCGGCAAGGATTCTTACGCATTATGAATCGGACTACGGGGCGGCGCCCAAAGTGGAAATGCGAAAAGGACAGGGAGTCACGATGCTTAATCCTGACTTTGGCGGCCGCCGATGGCTCGGCGTTGCAGGAGAGATCCTTGAGACGCCATTCTATGAGATGTGCCGCACCCATCTGGACGTGGCGGTCCGGGGCAATGTCGAGCAGTTGCTTCAGGAGATTCGTGGCTTCCATTGGATGGTCGCGTACGGCGACTCTCTCCGTGAAGTGGGGTATGCTGTAAAGAAAGCGGGGCTTGACTGGCTGACAGTGGATTAGGCCGTCATGGACGAGGGTACATTCCACCCTGAAAAATCTGTTTGAACTATAAAGTCGGTTTCTTCTGAACGGCTTCTCCGGACGAAACATAGCACCTGACCACCCAGATCGTAACCCACTGCCGCCATGAAAAAATCATATGGTCGATATTGATTGGCCGATAGAGAATATGTATAATGTAGTGGTGCTTGGACGAGTTTCACCGTATTTTTCGATTGGGGAAGTGCTATTATGGACCGGCAACAAATTGGCTTAAAGCTTGCCATTGACGGTTTGGGCTTGCGTTTTGAAATAAATAGCTTTCGTGACCGTTTAATCATGCAAAAAGCAGTCTATTTGGCACAGGCTGCTGGAATTAACCTTGGTTACTATTACCATTGGTATCTTTACGGTCCTTACAGCCCCTCCCTAACGCGCGACGAATTTGCTATCGCTACGGACATTGCATCTGGTATGGACGCGTCCGAAGGGTGGAAGCTGGACGACAAATCCGCACAGCGTTTGGAAGAAATACGAGATATCTCTAAAGAATCTGACCGGGATAAGGATAAGCTCGCGAAAAAGCTTGAGTTACTAGCATCAGTCCACTTTCTGGTTGACCGCAAGCAGGTTTCCAAAGTCGATGCCGGCTTGATCGCCACAACTTTGGAACGATTCAATAAAGATTTTAGTGAGGCAGATGTTGAGAAAGCGCTAGGGGAGCTTACCAAATATGGCCTCCTCGCAGCATGACAGGTCTGGGAAACTAATCGTTGACTCGATCCACGGCGATATTCATCTCAAACAGCGCGAAGTAAAAGTCATCGATACTCCATCCTTTCAGCGGCTCCGTCAGCTCAATCAACTTGCCATGGCTCAATTGGTATACCCCACTGCCACGCATACGAGGTTTGCTCACAGTATTGGTGCTTTGGGAACAATGATACGAATTCTTGGTGCCGCTGAAGAGAGCGATATAGACATGACGGATGAGGAAAAGGACGATCTTCGCCTGGCGGCTCTCCTTCATGATATCGGTCACTATCCGTATTCGCATTTGATGGAGAAGCTCGACAAAGTTATACTGATAGAGGAAGAGATTGGGGGAGCGGAGCCTGTTTCCAGGTCCATAGACGCAGGAAAGAGCAAATATCCAGATCATGAGGAGGTGGGGGCATTGATCGTCACCTGTCAAGATGATCTTGTGGAAGCCATCGGTGGCAAAGAACGCGCCAAGGCCGTCGCAGATATCTTTACTCGTGCCCAGGCGGCGGATCCACAACTAAGCAAGCTTATTCACAGCAGCTTTGACATAGATCGATGTGACTACCTCTTGCGTGATTCCCATGCTGCTGGTGTCCCTTACGGACAAATAGACCTGAATTACCTGTTGAACAATCTGAGAGTGAGCCCTCAGAGAATGGTCGGCTTCTCAGACAAAGCGTTACCTGCAGTGGAGCACATGTTGCTTGCCCGTTTCTTTCTGTATCGCGTCGTATACTACCACAAGACGATCTACGGGTTAGAGGAGGTCTGCCGTCAATTGTTAAGACGCTTAAGGGACAGGGACGGCGAACATTATGGCATTCCCGTTGACGGAGAGGCGGTGAAGACGCTCATAACATCGGCACGACTTCACGCCTTTAGCGATGGCTTTGTTGACAATGTCATACGGCAGGCTGTTGATGATGAAGACGAGATCGTTCGAGTATTAGCCAAATCGGTACAAAGCCGAAGGCCGCCCAAATTGATAAGAGAGGTGCAAGTATGTGAAGAATCAGGCAGAAAACACCATGACGGCACAGCTTTTTTTGAAAGATGCAGAAGCAATCTCAAAGGTCTGAGTGAGGAATTCAGTATCCCCCTTGGTCAGTTCTTACTGTGTTGCCCGGCTGTAACGATTATGAAGGCTCCAAGACAGTACAGAGCGTCTGAGATAACAAGCCTGAATGCTGATGAGCTTAGAACAAGAGGACATGAGGAAGAAGAGGAACAGATTTGGATTTTCAGGGATAAGAAGTTGGAACCAGAGTCCTTTTGGGATATGGAACACAGTCTGGTAGGGAAATGTGCCAAGTATTTTGTCCAGTCCTTCAGATTGTACGTGGTCTACGAAGGTGAAGACAGGGGTAACGTCATCGCGCGACTACGGGAGGCAATCGACGACTGGGATAAGGGCTGATAGTCTGCAATCTGCCGTCCTTGACTCACAGTTCGTTAGTTGACATCTGTCCGTATGCTGGCGGAAGGTAACGGAGCACGCCACGAATTAACTTCTGACTTTCTGCATTTCGCGTTGGACATCCTTTCTGGTAGAATGGCGTCTCTGACAAAGATCGTTTAGAATTGGGTTTTTTTATGGCGTTGCCGGTAGTTGCTATTATTGGTCGGCCGAATGTGGGTAAGAGCAGCCTCCTGAATGCGCTGGCGGGGCAGATGATAAGTATCGTCGAGCCTACGGCGGGTGTTACACGGGATCGCGTGGGCACGATCATCGGAAGGGACGACCACTACTTCGAGCTTATCGATACCGGCGGCTACGGGGGTGGCGCGGGCATCTTGCCCGCGAAGTCGCGCGGGCATCCTGCCCGCGATCAAGGGCGGGACGCCCTCGCCACGAGCGATCAGCTCAGCCGCCATATCGAGCAGCAAATCCTCCAGGCGATAGAGGCGGCAAATCTCGTGCTGTTTATGGTTGATATTCGCGACGGCCTGGTCCCGCTGGATGAGACCATCGCTCAGCTTTTACGTAAAAACAACCTCGACGTCATCGGCGTCGCCAACAAGGCCGACACGGCGAAAATGTTCCCCGCCGCAGGGGAATTCTCCAAATTGGGTTTCGGCGAGTTCTTGTGCATCTCAACAAAGAACAATCTCAACAAGGCTGTCCTGCTCGATGAAGTCTTCGACAGGCTGGCCCATTTGGAATTGGACAAGCCGGCGGAGCCCGCGATGAAAATCGCCATCGTCGGCAAGCGGAATGCCGGCAAGAGCACCATCGTCAATGCGATGGTCGGCTCCGAGCGGGTCATCGTGAGCGAAACGCCGGGCACGACCCGGGATGCCGTGGACGTGCGATTTGAGAAAGACGGCAAGACCATCGTCGTCATCGACACGGCGGGAGTCAGAAAGAAAAGCAAGATCGCCGACAGTATCGAGTTTTACAGCTACGTTCGAGCGACCCGGTCGGTCCAGCGGGCGGATATTGTGTTGTTGATGATCGACGCGACGGTGCCGATCTCACAAGTTGATAAGAAGCTGGCCCGATATATCGCCGGCGAATCCAAGAGCTGTATCCTTGTCGTCAACAAATGGGACCTTGCCAAAGACACGGCGGCGACCGACGACTACGAAGAGTATCTCACGAAACTGCTGCCGGGCCTGAAATATGCACCGTTGGCGTTTACCACCGCGACCGAGGCGAAGAATATCCAGAGTGTCCTGGACCTCGCGGCGGAAATCTTCAAGCAAACAACGACGTGGATACCGACAGCGAAGCTAAATAAGGCCCTTGAAACCATAAGACAGGAGAAAATCACTGCCGCCAGAAGGGGAAAGACAGGTTGGCCAAAGATTTATTATGCAACGCAGATCGCTGTTAATCCGGTGACGATTCTCATGTTTGTGAACAGGCCGGAATTGTTCGAGGAGAACTATCGCAGATTTATCGTGAATCGACTGCGAACGATGCTGCCCATTGAGGAGGTGCCGATCAGGCTTCTTGCTCGAAAGCACAGAGAGTAACAGGCGGCGTCTGGCAGACGGGGCACGCAGAGGAAAACTGATGGCGAAGACGTTCCGACTGTGGGGTTTGGTACTCATCTTCTGCGGTTCGCACTGCGCTTACGGGGCGGCGGATGCGAACGAGCCGGAGCACAAAGGATTCAATGCTGCTGAATGTTTCGACAAGGTATGGAACATTATTAACGACGAATTCTGGGATCCGAATTTCAACGGTGTCGACTGGGAAGATGCCCGCAATCGCTACCGCCCCAGGGCCCTGGCCGCCAGAGACGACGAATCGTTCGCTGAAATCGTCAACCGAATGTTGGCCGAGCTCGAAACGTCCCATACCCGTTACTATACGAAGTGCGATCCTGGTTACTACATCATACAGGTTGTATTTGGGAAAGCTGACGTCCATCGGAGCGGAATCGGTGTGGTGACCAAGACGATAGAGGGACGTCATTACGTCATCGCTGTTACGCATTCGTCACCGGCCGAACAAGCCGGCATACTCTCCGGTGATTGGTTGGTGGAAGCCGATGGCCAACCGTTTCATCCGATTCGTTCGTTTGTTAATAGGGCGGACCAGGAAGTAAAGTTGATTGTTCAGCGAGGGCCCTCAGAGTTGACCCGCACAAAGCTGATAGTGACGCCTGTCGATATGAAAGAAAAGGATCGGCTCGGTAACGATTCACACGCCAGCCTGAAGACGATCGAACATCAAGGGCGCCGCTTTGCCTATGTTCGCCTCTGGTGGCTGCGGGGGATGGAGATGAAGAATGCACTGCAATACGGTATCCATCGAGCCAATGAGACGGAAGGGATCATCATTGATATTCGAGATGGCTACGGGGGCGATATGGGATATGAATTCATCGCACCGTTTTTACAGTACGGCTTGGGAGAGGTCACTGTCGAATCGATCGGACGAAAAGAAACATTTAGGTCTATTGCCGGGTGCAGTAAGCCCGTGGTGGTTCTCATCAATGGCGGCTCTCGCAGCGGCAAAGAAGTATTAGCCTATCTTTTCAAAAAGACAGGCAGAGGTCTTTTGATTGGAGAGCGTACGGCCGGATATGTGACGGGCGGAAGAAAAAAGGACATATCCCCAGATTCATTTCTGTACTACGGAGTCGGTGGTATGCTTATCGATGGAAAGCGATTAGAGGGTGTCGGTGTTGAGCCGGATATCGAGGTTCCTTTTGATATCCGTTTTGCCGCCGGGAAGGACACTCAATTGGAACGGGCCAAGGATGAAATGGTTAAGCTCATTGAAGCATCAAAGTGATGTTCGGGGCTTCGACACGGTTGTCGGTATGCCGTGTGGAAACGAGCAAATGGCACATATCGTCACGGGCATGCACATAACGAAGGAGATGATCACATGAATTCTCTTGTGATTACAGGAATTGCGGTTTTTCTGTTGCTGATCGGGTTTGTTTTCTACAGTCGCAAAGTCAAACAATGGGTCAGGCTCGATGATAATGAAGTCCCCCCGTCCGTATCGCTGAACGACGGTGTCGACTACGTCCCTGCCAAACACTGGGCCATTCTTTTCGGTCA